>Ga0233432_10002247_pt1 | contig 18009 bp, 14 predicted proteins | sample SI_122_August201_6_FD_179870 | JGI IMG/M metagenome (GOLD analysis project Ga0233432, IMG submission 179870) | Seawater microbial communities from Saanich Inlet, British Columbia, Canada - SI_122_August2016_10_MG | ecosystem: Environmental > Aquatic > Marine > Inlet | place: Canada: British...
GCGGCTTAATTTGTGTATAATAGACACTGATTTTTCGTATCTGAGACAAATGTTGTCTGCGCAATGTTGGTTTGCATGGTCTTGACTTTGCAAGTTTCCACATGGCCTGACATCATATGGCTGTTGCAAAGCGATATAACATTGTGGCGAAGGCCACACCTGTCTCAAGGCAGGCATTAGGGAAACAAAATGGCACGTAAATCTGACGCCGCCTTTGAAGAAGGCGATTTTGTTGTATATCCAACCCATGGTGTTGGCAGAATTCTAGGAACCGAAACCCGTGAAGTGGCTGGCATGAAGCTTGAAATGCTTGTGGTTCGTTTTGAACAGGATCGCATGACATTACGCGTGCCGATGGAAAAAGCCAAAACACTTGGTTTGCGTACTCTTAGCTCAAGCAAGCAAATGGATCAGGCGATCACAACCTTGCGTGGCAAGGCGCGTGTGCGTCGTACTATGTGGTCGCGTCGGGCGGCAGAATATGAAACAAAGATCAAATCTGGTGACCCGGTCTCGATTGCCGAAGTTGTGCGTGATCTACATCGCCGGACTAACCAGTCTGAACAGTCCTATTCTGAACGTCAGATGTATCAGGCCGCGTTAGAGCGTTTGGCACGTGAATATGCTGCGATTGAAAAAATTGATCAGGATGCCGCGGCATTGAAACTCGAAGATATGATGGCTGAGGCGGCGTAACGCCTGAACGTGTCTAAGGGCGCTTTCATGCGCTCTTTATCCATGATTTTTAATGGTGATAATGATCAATATCAAGTGATGACAAACGCGTTTATTCAGGACATTGATCTATTCGATCCAGTTATGCCGTTTCAAACAGGCTGGTTGGAAAAAAATCCACATCGCATCTATTATGAACAATGCGGCAATCCAGATGGCATTCCTGTTCTGTTTTTACATGGAGGGCCAGGTGCTGGCATTTCGTCGGTTCATCGACGGTTGTTCAATCCAGACAAATTTTGTGCGATTCTGTTCGATCAACGTGGCTCTGGTCGGTCAACGCCTATGGGCGAGACCACCGACAATACAACGACACGTTTGATTGAAGACATTGAAACCCTGCGTCAGCAGCTTGGCATCGAAAAGTTCCTGCTATTTGGCGGTTCATGGGGCAGCACTTTGGCACTTGCCTATGCAATCGCTTATCCTGAACATGTTCAGGGGTTAATTCTGCGCGGTATTTTTCTGGGAAGTGATGCCGAAGTAAACTGGTTTCTTTATGAAATGGGGCGTTTTTTCCCTGAAGCGCATGCCCATTTTGTCAATTTTCTACCTGAGGGTGAGCGCGGTAATCTTTTAGAAAATTATTATCATCGACTGATGAATGAAAATAGCGCGATCCATCAACCGGCGGCCAATAGCTGGTCATCCTATGAAACATCCTGCTCGACTTTGCGTGCCCAGCAACGTTATGTCAGCGGTATATCGGCACTAACCATGGCGCGCATTGAAGCGCATTATTTTATGAATGGCTGTTTTATGCCGGATGGGCATATCATGCAACACATCAACCTTGTGCATCATTTGCCAATCAATATAATACAGGGACGCCATGATGTTATTTGCCCACCGTTAACAGCTGTAAATTTGGCAAACCGGTGGGGCAAAAAAGCAAAGTTGCAACTTATTGACAATGCTGGACATTCGACATTCGAATCTGGTATTGCACAGGCGCTTTTATCGGCTTTGGACGCCTATCTATAGTTAATTTATCTAAGCGATTTATTTTCTAGGCTGGTCAAAAAGTAAATTAGTTTAAACTTTGATAGTTTTGAACATTGGCACCTGCGTGACACAACCGCAGAATTAGATTTTAAATTATCAGGTGCAAACGGAATCATCGTAGGAGATATTTTCTATGAACAATTTAGATGAAGAACGTACTGAGCGAAATTTTCGTATAACCAACAATAATGCTGTCGATATGCATGTTGGTAAACGTGTTCGTCTGCGTCGTACCTTGCTTGGCATGAGCCAGGAACAACTTGGAACCGAGCTGAATATTACATTTCAGCAGGTGCAGAAATATGAACGCGGCGCAAACCGGATCAGCGCATCGCGCTTATGGGATATCAGCCAGATTCTTGATGTGTCGATTAATTATTTCTTTGACGATATGACAGAAAATACAATGCGCAGTTCGCCGCGTCAGGTGTCGCGGGGCGGCGAGATAGCTGATCTGATAGATGAACAGATTAAGGATCCAATGGCACGTCGTGAGACGTTAGAACTTGTCCGCACCTATTATTCGATTGAAAAGCCACTTGTTCGAAAACGCATTTCGGAAATGGTCAAATCCATTGCCACAACCCTTGCTGGCGAGTAACATATCCTCTGAGCAAGGGGTAAGTGCATGAGCCAGAACGAAACCAAAATCGCCAATTTTGAAACAATAAGTTTTGAAGACTCACTTCGTGAGCTTGAGGCCATTGTCACATCTTTGGAACGTGGTGACGTGTCGCTTGATGATGCGATTAAGGCTTTTGAACGTGGCACACAGCTAAAAGCGCATTGCCAGGCACGCCTTGAAGAAGCACGGATGAAGGTCGAGCAGATCAAATTGCCAGCTGATGGGGGTGTCCCAACCGAAACGGCACCGTTTGCACCCGGCGAAGGGTGACATTTTCAATGACCGATTTTGCTACGCAGCTTGCTACTGATGCGAATCAGTGTGCGGATATGCTGGATATGGTTTTTAAGGCGCAGACTATTCTGGCGCCGCGTCTTGGCGATGCCATGCGGTATGCTGTTCTAAATGGTGGCAAGCGTATGCGTGCGGGGCTTGTGCTTGGCGCGGCGCGGCTTGCCGCTAATGAAAATGATGCTGGCACCTATGTCGATAGTCGCGCTTTGCGGGTGGCGGCGGCATTGGAATGTTTGCATGCCTATTCGTTAATCCATGATGATTTACCCGCAATGGATGACGCCGAAACAAGACGGGGCAAACCAAGTTGTCATATAGCGTTTGACGAGGCGACCGCGATTCTGGCTGGTGATGCTTTGCAAACCCTTGCTTTTGAAATTCTGGCTGATGATGCGACACATCCTGATCCTGTGGTGCGCGTTACCCTTGTTGCCACGCTTGCACGGGCATCGGGTCTGGCTGGTATGGCTGGTGGACAGATGCTGGACCTTCAGGCTGAAACACGTGATTTGACGCTTGCCGAAACCGAACAGATGCAAATGATGAAAACAGGGGCGCTGATTGTCTGTGCGGCAACTTGTGGCGCGCTTGTTGGCGGGGCATCATCTTCGCTGACGAACGCTGTCACAACCTATGCAGACAAATTGGGATTGGCATTTCAGATTGCTGATGATCTGCTGGATTATGATGGTGATTCCGATGGCATGGGCAAACCGGTGGGGCAAGACGCGATCAAGGGCAAAGCCAGCTTTGTAACGCTTATGGGTCTGGAAAAGGCCAAAAATGAAGCTAATAATTTGATTGATAATGCGCAAATGGCATTAGCACCATGGCAGGATGCTGCTGCCTATCTACAGGCCCTAGCAGGGTTTGCTGTAGCTCGTCGATCCTAGTGGCTTTGCTGGCCTGTTTATGTTGTAAATTTGTACTCTAGTCATAAATACGGTAAAGATAATAATGTCTGGCCTTCAAAAAGGTGGCGGCAACCTATTATAGTAATGAAAGCACGTAAGCTGCCTGACATGAATGGACTGAATAGATGACCGATAACAATAAGACACCTTTGCTTGACAAGATTTCGGCTATCACAGATTTACGGCGTATTCCCGAGTCCGATCTACAACGCCTTGCTAGCGAATTACGTCATGAAACCATCCGTGCTGTTGCCAAAACAGGTGGCCATCTTGGCGCTGGCCTTGGTGTTGTCGAACTGACTGTTGCCTTGCATTATGTTTTCAATACACCTGATGATCGCCTGATTTGGGATGTTGGCCATCAGGCCTACCCGCATAAGATTCTTACAGGTCGCCGTGACCGCATTGAAACCTTGCGCCAGCGTGATGGCTTGTCGGGCTTTACCAAGCGCGATGAATCCGAATTTGATCCATTTGGGGCAGGGCATTCATCAACCTCAATTTCAGCTGGTCTGGGCATGGCAGTGGCCAGCGATATGCAATCAACGCCGCGCAATGTCATTGCTGTCATTGGTGATGGTGCGATGAGCGCGGGTATGGCCTATGAAGCGATGAATAATGCAGGCGCGTCCGATAGCCGCCTGATTGTCATTCTAAATGATAATGACATGTCGATTTCACAGCCAGTCGGGGCGATGAGCAGCTATCTATCCCGCCTGATTACGTCCGAACCATTTCATTCTATTCGAGACCTTGTGCGTGAAGTGACCAGCAAGTTTCCAGCCGAGATAGAGCGTACAGCGCGCCGTGCCAAAGATGTTGCTCGCGATCTTATCGGCGTTAATTCAGTATTCAGCCAGCTTGGTTTTATGCATATCGGCCCGCTTGATGGGCATGACGTGAACCAGCTATTGCCGATTTTGAAAAATTTGCGCGACACCCACACAAACGGGCCTGTCTTGCTTCACGTTGTCACTGAAAAGGGGCATGGGCACCCTTTCAAAGACCCGTCACATGAAAAATATCATGCTGTTCCCAAATTTGACGTTATCACCGGCACTCAGCAAAAGTCGGCTGGCAATGTTCCCAATTATACGTCGGTTTTTGCCAATAGCCTGATCAAGGCAGCCGAAGAAGACAGCAAAATTGTGGCGATAACAGCGGCAATGCCGTCAGGCACCGGACTGGATAAACTCAAGGCAAAATTCCCTAGCCGCGTTTTCGATGTTGGCATTGCCGAACAGCATGCTGTGACCTTTGCTGCTGGTATGGCTAGTGAAGGGATGAAGCCGTTTTGTGCGCTTTATTCGACGTTCCTGCAACGCGGTTATGACCAGCTCATCCATGATGTATGTTTGCAGAATTTGCCTGTCCGCTTTGCGATTGATCGGGCTGGCGTTGTTGGTGCTGACGGGGCAACCCATGCGGGTATCTATGATGTTGCCTATCTGTCATGTCTGCCGAATATGGTGATTATGTGCCCGTCTGACGAAGCCGAGCTGATGCATATGGTGGCGACCTCTGTTGCCTATGATGATGGGCCATCAGCCCTACGTTACCCTCGCGGCGAAGGCGTTGGGTGCGAAGTGCCGGACAAGGCTGAGATTCTGCCAATCGGCAAAGGCCGGATGATCCGCGAAGGTGATGATATTGCGATCCTGTCATTGGGAACGCGGCTCGCTGATTGTCTGGCGGCGGCAGATGCCATGGCCGCACAAGGGATTCATATCGCGGTTGCTGATGCCCGTTTTGCCAAGCCGCTTGATGCCGATTTACTGGCGCATCTGGCCACAGATTATCGCAAGCTGGTGATTGTCGAAGAAAACAGCCCGGGTGGCTTTTCGGCACATGTGATGACATATCTGACCAATCACGGTTTGCTTGATGCTGGCCTACAGGTGCGGGTCATGACCTTGCCGGATATATATATCGAACATGATAGCCAGGCTGGACAGCTTGCCCTTGCGGGTATTGACGCGGTGGGCATTGAGCGGATGTTGCAATCATTGGCCAGCCCATCAGCGTCTGACAAAGCGGGCGTTCTTAACAAAGGATAGTTTCCTCAGAATCTGCTGGCTGTTTTCGCTATAATTATTTTTATGTTTTTGCTACAGATATTTTGTGTCCAAAGCTAAGTCAAAACGTTATGCGGCCAGCCGCACCGCCCAGCAGGAATCGTTAAAACGCCGTGCTGATGCGCTTTTGGTTGAGACTGGTCATGCAACATCGCGTGAGCGGGCGCAGATGCTTATTGACGAAGGTGGCGTCTTTGCCGATGGGCTGAAGGTCACCAAAGCGGCTAAACTTCTGGCGCCTGATTGCGTGCTGGATGTGCGCTCGGCAGGTATAAAATGGGTCAGCCGCGCAGGGCTGAAACTTGCTGGCGCGCTTGATCACTTTCCCCAGATTTTGCTGGCTGGCAAAAACGCACTTGATATTGGCGCTAGCACAGGCGGCTTTACCGATGTTATGCTGGCACATGGGGCGGCGCATATTATCGCACTTGATGTTGGCAGTGACCAGCTACATCACACATTGGCAAGCGATCCCCGAGTAACTGTCATGGATGCCACCAATGCACGGCATCTGACACCGGATGAACTGCCATTCGCGCCTGATATTATCACCTGTGATGCATCCTTCATTTCCTTGGCCAAAATTTTACCCGCGGCGCTGACTTTGGCGGCACCTGATGCGGTGCTGATCGCGCTGATAAAACCACAATTTGAAGTTGGCAGGGGGCTGGTTGGCAAGGGCGGCATCGTGCGCGATCCGGCTTTGCATGACAAGGTCGTTGCCGATGTCAAAGATTGGCTTTGCGCCAAGATGGGCTGGCGGCTCATTGGCGTGGCTAATTCACCAATTGACGGGCCTGACGGTAATAGGGAATTTCTGATCGCGGCGCAAAAACCGTCCTAGCGAGGCAGTATCGCGCATTGCGCATGATGGCGCATCATCATATCGGCAAGCACCAATGACATCATTGCCTCGGCAACTGGCACGCCGCGAATACCAACGCATGGGTCATGCCGTCCCTTGGTCATGATCTCAACATTTTTGCCGTCTTTATCGACTGATTTACGCGGTGTCAGAATCGACGAAGTTGGTTTGATCGCAACCCGTGCCACGATTTGCGCGCCTGATGAAATGCCGCCCAATATGCCGCCCGCATGGTTGCTGTCAAAGGCTGGATTGCCATCTTCCATATGCATTTCGTCGCCAGCGATGCTTCCATCCATTGCCGCCAGTTCAAACCCCCCGCCAATTTCAACGCCTTTGACGGCATTAATGCTCATCATGGCGGCGGCTATTTCGGTATCCAGCTTGCCATACACAGGTTGCCCCAATCCGGCGGGAATACCGTCAGCCACAATTTCCAGAATCGCTCCTGCCGATGATCCGGCTTTCCGCACATCATCAAGATACGCTTCCCATGCCACCGCGGCCTTGGCATCAGGGCAGAAAAATGGATTATTGTCGCATGTGTTCCAGTCAAGATTGGCACGGTCAATCTTATGGGGGCCAATCTGCACAACCCCGCCTTTGACGCGGAAATCAGCACCCAAAGCTTGTTTCAGAAATATATCAGCAATGGCACCTGCCGCCACCCGCACCGCGGTTTCACGTGCCGATGATCTGCCACCGCCACGATAATCACGGATTCCATATTTTGCTTGATAGGTATAATCGGCATGACCTGGGCGGAATTGGGTGGCAATATCGCCATAATCCTTTGACCGTTGATCCTTGTTGCGGATCAACAGGCCAATCGGTGTGCCGGTGGTCTTGCCTTCAAAAATCCCAGACAGAATCTCAACTTCATCATCTTCCTTGCGCTGGGTGACAAATCTGTTCTGGCCTGGTTTGCGCCGATCAAGATAGGGCTGTATGTCGCTTTCAGACAGGGTCAAATTTGGGGGTACACCATCGACAACGCACCCTATAGCTGGTCCATGGCTTTCGCCAAAGCTGGTAAAGGTAAAAAGTTTGCCGAAGCTGTTATCACTCATGTCACACTACAGAAATATCTGGGGCGTCAACAGCCTTCATGCCGACAACATGATAACCGCAATCGACATGATGCGTTTCCCCTGTTACGCCAGATGACAGGTCGGACAAAAGATAGGCACCGGCACCACCAACATCATCAAGCGTTACATTTCGCTTCAATGGTGAATTATATTCATTCCATTTCAGGATATAGCGGAAATCGCCGATACCCGATGCGGCCAGCGTTTTCATCGGGCCAGCCGACAGCCCATTGACGCGGATATTGCGCCCGCCTAGGTCAACCGCCAGATAACGGATAGACGCTTCCAACGCGGCCTTGGCAACACCCATAACATTATAATGCGGCATCACCCGTTCGGCACCGTAATAGGTCAATGTCAGCAATGATCCGCCATCATTCATCATCTCGGTAGCGCGGCGCGCGACATCGGTAAAGGAATAGACCGAAATATCCATTGTGCGGCTGAAATTATCACGGCTGGTATCGACATAGCCGCCTTTCAGCTCTTCTTTGTCTGAATAGGCAATCGCATGCAGAACAAAATCAAACGTGCCCCATTTATCAGCTAAAGTGGCGAACAATGCATCCATGCTGGCTTCATCGGTGACATCGCACGGCAGAACAATGTCACTGCCAACCGACGCTGCCAAAGGCACAACGCGCTTTTTCAAGGCGTCCCCCTGAAAGGTGAAAGCAAGCTCTGCGCCCTGTTCGGCCAGCTTTGCGGCAATCCCCCATGCAATCGAACGTTCGTTAGCCACGCCCATAATTAGGCCGCGTTTTCCGTGCATGAAACCTGTTGTGGTTTGATTGTTCATTGCCCTCATCCCTTTGACTAAAATTCATCCGGCACATGGTGCCTTTGTGATATTCTGTGCCAGTTCATAGCATGTTTTGTGGTTTGAACGCTATTGTAAAGCCTTGCGGAACAAGCGCAATAGTCTGGCTTGAAAAACATCTTCAACATTATACGTTTGGTATGTGTCAGACCATCTTTATAATCATCAAAAAAGGGCAGAAAACCCGTTTCTGCCCCTCAATATGTGACTAATCACTGGTCTAGCTAGTTATCACGTTCTAGCGCAGTGAATAGGATATGCTTTTGCGGATTTCAACGCGTGATCCGGTGGCAAGCGGTGCGCTCGTCTCTAATGTAATGATCCGCCCATCAACTTCGATCTTGTTACGATAGCCAGTGACCTTTTCGATATTTTCCTTAATCATCACTGTTTGAACCGAACAGACTTCCTGCTGGTTATAGCCAACAATCTTTTGGCCTGACTGCTTCTTTTTGGCATGTTCACGACCAAGTATGGCACCGGCAACGGTACCGGCGGCGCCTGCGCCTTCATTGTCCGACATTTTATTGCCCACGGCTGATCCAATCAGACCACCGATAATCATCGCGCCCAGATCCGAACTTTGCTCTTCTGCCTTGCCGTAGATGGGCACATTTTCATTGCGGCAGGTGCGCTGGTCGGTTGGCGTTTCCCTGATATAGCTTGTGGTCAGCGCATCCGATTGCGTCACTGTGCCGATTGCGGTTTCGATGCGCGTTTCGGCAGATGCTGTTGGCGCGACAATCGTGCTGGCGACAATCAGGGAAATAACAGCCGGAAGAGAAAAAATACCAGGGCGGCGGTTTTGTGTTTCAAGCTTAGACATTTTTATGATCCTGATCTGTTAGCTCACATCAATAAATACTAAATATATGTATGATACGAAAATATGGCAATTATATGTTTAGGCCAAATATTTACCAAATATTTATAGGCATCAGATGTCCCTTATGTTGGCAGGTGGCAATCCGTCACACCTATTGTAGTCGCCATATTGATGAACTATATCTATCTTACGCCTATGAAAAGGCTGTAATCAGACCCTTTTGAGGAGCGCATGCAGATGGAAATTGTTGCAGGAACTGATCCCTTTGGCTTGTTTCAAACATGGTTTGACGAGGCCGTAAAGGCCGAAATCAATGACCCAGACGCTGTCGCGCTTGCATCGGTTGATGCCGACGGCATGCCATCAGTGCGCATGGTATTGCTCAAAGAATGGTCACCTAATGGTTTCGTGATCTATACAAATTACCAAAGCCGTAAAGCCGATGAATTGCTGGCAACGGGCAAGGCTGCCTTTTGTGTTCATTGGAAAAGCCTACGTCGTCAGGTGCGTGTTGTTGGACCAGTGTCAAAAGCAAACCCAGAACAGTCGGACGCCTATTTTGCGTCACGTGGGCGTGGTAGCCAGATCGGTGCGTGGGCATCAGCGCAGTCGCGACCCCTTGCTAGCCGTGATGACCTTGCCGCCGAAGTGCGTGCTGTCGAAGCCCGTTTTCCGGATAATGTAACGCGTCCGCCACATTGGGGCGGCTTTTGCATTGACCCACAGGAAATCGAATTCTGGGCGGATGGTGAACATCGTTTGCATGACCGTTTTAAATTTACCACCACTGGCAATGGTGGATGGAATATTCAGCGTCTAAACCCCTAGCCGAACAAGCCTCATCGTCAGTAAATACCGTATCAATGTTTTGTACTAAAGCTGGATCAAAGCTATCGGTTCAACGCATCGAAGCCAGATTTGTCGATTTTAGCCTAAATTTGGGTAAATTCTGTCGGATGACAAATGCTTTTTGCCGTCTATTTGCATAAAAATATCTCAGTTATATCAAGTAACGCGTAACAAGCGGTATTGATAAATATTTACCGGTTTTTGGGAGGAACGGCGTGAAATCACATGCTCGTGTTGTTGTAATTGGTGGTGGTGTAGTTGGCGTCAGCACTCTTTATCATCTAGCCAAAAAAGGCTGGTCTGATGTGGCTTTGATTGAGCGCAAGGAGCTGACATCAGGATCGACATGGCACGCCGCGGGTTTGTTGCCACTGTTCAACATGTCTTACTCCGTCGGTCAGATTCATAAATATTCTGTCGCCTTTTATCAGCAGCTTCAGCAAGAAACCGGCATGAATGTTGGATTCCGCAAGGTATCAAATATCCGTCTGGCAACAACGCGGGATCGGATGGACGAATATCGGCAATATGCAGGCGTCGCCAGTACAATTGGTATTGATGTTGATTTCTTAACCCCTGAAGAGATTGTGCATCACTGGCCATTATGTAATCCCGAAGGTTTGATTGGTGCGATCCGCCACCCTGAGGATGGTTACATCCAGCCAGCTGATTTGACGCAGGCATTGGCACGTGGCGCCCGTGATCGTGGTGCGGAAATCTACCGCAACACGACAGTTACCTCTATTTCACGCAACGCTTCTGGTGAATGGAAAGTCACCACTGACAAAGGTGAAATTACCTGTGAACATATTGTATCGGCAACGGGTAACTTTGCCCGCAAAACTGGCCAGATGGTTGGACTGAATATTCCTGTTATTCCGGTTGAACATCAGTATATCGTTACCGAAGCGCATCCAGACATCAAAGCACGTCATGACGCTGGTGAACCGGAAATGGGCGTTCTTCGTGACTCAGACGGCCAATGGTATATGCGTGAAGAGGCTGGTGGTCTGATTCTGGGGCCTTATGAAAAAAATGCACCTGCCTGTTACGTTGATGGTCCTAGCGATGATTCCGAATACGAACTGTTTCAAGAAGATCTGGAACGGCTTGAACCGCATATCGAATGGGCGATGCATCGGGTGCCAATTTTTGGCGAGCTAGGTGTCAAAAAGGTCTATAATGGCGCGATTGCTTATACACCTGATGGTAATCCGATTATCGGTCCGGCATGGGATGTACCTAATTTCTGGCTGAATGAAGGGCACAGCTTTGGCATCACTGCCGCTGGTGGTGCTGGCTGGCAGCTTGCCGAATGGATCGTCGAAGGCGAGCCAACCATTGATATGCTTGGCGTTGATCCACGTCGTTACGGCAGTTACACAACGCAATCTTACCTCAAGGTCAAGAATGAAGAAGCCTATGCGAATGTCTTTACCACCCATTATCCGGATGAAGAGCGCGAAGAAGGCCGCCCCTTACGTACTGCGCCTTGCTATGATCGGCTAAAGGCACTTGGCGGAGTATTTGGCCAGAAATTTGGCTGGGAGCGTGCGAACTGGTTTGCCCCTGACGGTGTTGAGGCTGTTGATGACTGGTCATTCCGCCGTTCCAAATGGTTTGAACATGTCGGCAATGAAGTTAAAAATGTTTCAGAAAATGTTGGCCTTCTTGATATGAGTGCCTTTGCCAAGGCGCGTGTGTCTGGCCCCGGTGCCGAAGCTTTTCTGGACTATCTTGTCGCTAATAAATTACCCAAGAAAATTGGCCGTGTTGCTTTGTGTCACGCGCTGACTGATCGGGGCGGTGTCCATTCTGAATTTACCGTCCAACGTGAAAGTGCTGACAGCTTCTATCTTGTATCGGCAGGTGCGAACCAGCGCCTTGACCATGACTGGCTTAAAAAGCACATGCCAGATGATGGGTCGGTGCGCTTTGATAACATCACCAATGCAGTTGGTGTTCTGGTTCTTGCCGGACCGAAATCGCGTGATCTTCTTGCCAAGATCACACGTTCTGATCTCAACAACGAAGCTTTTCCATGGCTATCCGGTCAGATGATTGATGTTGGTCTGGCACCGGCAATGGCATTCCGGATGAATTTTGTTGGTGAACTTGGCTGGGAATTGCACCACCCCATCGAATATCAGAATCACATCTTTGATGCGATCATGAAGGCAGGTGCCGAATTTGGCATCAAGCCATTTGGTATCCGTGCGATGGATGCGATGCGCTTGGAAAAATCATACCGACTTGTTGGTACCGAATTGTCGATTGAATATGCCGCCCTTGAAAGTGGGTTGCAGCGCTTTGTGCATTTAAACAAGGGTGATTTCAAAGGTCAGAAAAATCTGGCCGCTTGGCAGGCTGATGGCTTTAAGAATACGCTTGTCACATTAGAGGTGCATGACACAACTGATGCTGATGCGATTGGCAATAACCCGATCATGACGCCTGATGGCACTGTTATCGGACGGGCGACAAGCGGCGGTTATGGCTTCAGGCTTGATAAATCATTGGCGATTGCTATGGTGCGGCCTGATCTGGCGGCTGTTGGTACCGAGTTACTTATTGATGTGCTGGATCAACGCCTGCAAGCGACTGTCATTGAAGAGTCGCCTTACGATCCGGATAACGAAAAACTGCGCGCTTAATAAAAGGTGATGGCAATGTATAAAGGCGAGGGTAGATAATGTCTGAAACACAGGCCAGTGAAAGAAAAAGTCGTCGTGGTGGCGGCCGTGATGCGCGTCGCCAGATGCGGGCGGCAAGTGCGGGTGGCAAATCAGCCCCCTTTATCACCCGGCATATTGAACCGGTCGATATCTTAAGCGAGGAAGCCACCGAAATAATCGAACATAATGCCGAAACAATTCTCGAAGAAATTGGCATTGATTTTCGTGATGATCCAGAGGCACTTGATATTCTGCGTAATGCTGGCGCTGATGTTAAAGGCGAGCGTGTTCGCTTCCCGCGTGGTCTTGCCCGCCAGCTATGCGCCACCGCGCCATCCAGCTTTACCCAGCATGCGCGCAACCCCGAACGTTCGGTTGAAATTGGCGGTAACAAGACAGTCTTTGCGCCGGTTTATGGCCCGCCCTTTGTCCGCGACCTTGAAGGCGAGCGCCGCTATGCAACCATAGAAGATTTCCGTAATTTCGTGAAGCTGGTCTATATGCACCCCGGATTTCATCATTCGGGTGGTACCGTGTGCGAACCAGTTGATGTGCCGATTACCAAGCGTCACCTTGAAATGATCTATGCGCATCAAAGCCTGTCTGATAAGCCCTATATGGGGTCGGTCACGGCGCCTAGCCGCGCTAACGATACAGTCGAAATGTCGAAAATATTATTTGGTGCCGATTTTGTTGCCGAAAACACCGTTGTCACCAGTCTGATTAACGCCAATTCGCCAATGACATGGGATGATACGATGCTGGGCGCACTCAAAGTCTATGCGCGTAACAATCAGGCAGTCATTACAGCGCCCTTCATTCTAGCAGGGGCGATGTCGCCAGTATCCGTTGCTGGCACCTTGGCACAGACACTTGCCGAAGCGATCAGCGGCATTGCCTTTACCCAGGCGGTTAATCCGGGCGCTCCGGTCATCTTTGGCAGTTTTGCCAGTTCGATGTCGATGCAGACAGGCGCTCCAACCTTTGGCACGCCGGAACCTGCCAAGGTGCTTTATGCCTGTGCCAAACTGGCGCGGCGGTTGAATGTGCCGTTCCGCTCGGGTGGATCATTGACCGGGTCAAAGACGCCTGATTCGCAATCGGCGTATGAATCGACACATACGATCATTCCCACGGTCATGGGCGGGGTTAATTTCGTTCTGCATGCTGGCGGCTGGATGGAAGGCGGTCTGGTAGCCGATTATGCCAAGCTATTGCTTGATGCGGATCAGCTGACCATGATGCAGGATCTTGTTGCGGGCATTGATGTCAGTGAAAATGGTCAGGCGATGGATGCGTTGCGCGAAACCGGCCCTGGTCAGCATTTTCTGGGATCCAGCCATACGCAGGCGAATTTCGAAACCGCTTTCTGGCGTTCCGAACTGGCTGACAACACGACCTATGAGCAATGGTCAGCCGAAGGGTCGATCGACAGCAACGAACGCGCGCGCAAACGTGTTGTCGAGATGCTGGATTCCTATCAGGCACCGGCCCTTGATCCGGCCAAGGCTGAAGAATTACGCGCCTTTATCGCCACCCGCATGGAAGACCTGCCCGACAGCGATTTCTAGGTACTCACCAAAATATTCATCTAGCCTTTAAAGCTAAACCCATATTCCAATGCGGCATCGGTCATCCAGTCAAGCAGATAGGCGGCAAAACTTGTCCGGCACAAAATTGTCATGCTGCCATCTGGCATCGCCATCAGCGTGACCGCGGCATGCGATAACAATGTCTGGGCGGCGTTACCTGCCTTAAACTGGCTTGGATATAGATCAAGCGCACATCCCTTTGCCAATACCTTCAACAAAGCTGGGCCAGACAGGTGAAACGCACACAGGCTATCGGTGACATTGGTAATCGCGGCATGCTGCCCGTTTTTGATTTCCGATGTGATGATGCCGTGTAATTCGCTTTCCTTACCAGCTTCACACAGAATCAAAAACTCATCTGGTCCCAGCCATACAACATGTCGTTCGCCTGCCGACACATAGCTATTGGCGTTACGTGGCAGATTACATCCGGTGGCTGTATTGACAATCGCATTGATCGCCTTGCCACCACGGATATTCAATTTGCCAAGATGCTTTAGCTCGCGCATGTGAAGCCCGATATCGCCACCATCTGGATTAGGCAGATTTACAGAATCGCGTCCCGACATGGGGGTGCGTCCTGGAATTTGAACAGCATGAATTTGAACAGCATTATTAGCCATCGATACGCTCTCCCTTTGGATCAAAAAACACGGTATCGGTTATTTCGGCTTCAATGACATCGCCATCCAGCATCGGCAGATAAACAGTCTGGCCCATCATTTTATGGCCACCTTTCAGCATGGCCATGGCAATTGACCTGTTCACATTTGGCGAATAATAAGACGATGTAACCTGACCCAGCATCTCCATTGGCATTGGCTGATTTGGATCAACCACGACATGCGCGCCTTCGGGGATCACCCGTTTTGGATCTTTGGTTTGCAAACCAACCAGCTGTTTACGGTTTTCCAGCGCCATTGACTGCCGTGCTAATGCTCGCTTGCCAATAAAGTCGGCTTTCTGTTTGGACACAATCCAGTCCATATTCAGATCCTGTGGCGTCACTGACCCGTCGGTTTCTTGCCCGACAATGATAAAGCCCTTTTCGGCACGCAATACATGCATGGCTTCGGTGCCATAGGGGGTAATATCATGGGCTTTGCCAGCCTTCATCAAATGTGTCCACAGCGCCAGCCCATGCCGTGCATGAACATTGATTTCAAACGATAGCTCGCCAGTAAAGGAAATGCGGAATATCCGCGCGGGAATACCGCCAATATGGCATTTTTGCATCGACATGAACGGGAAATTGCCTGGCGTCAGGTCAATATCGATCTGCGCATCTTTCAAAATCGTAGCGGCCTTTGGTCCTGACAGGGTGGCAACCGCCCATTGCTCGGTGACCGAGGTCAGATACACATCCAAGTCCGGCCATTCGGTCTGTAGCCATTCTTCCATCCAGTCCAGAACACCAGCCGCGCCACCAGTTGTTGTGGTCATATGAAAATGATTTTCACCCAGCCGTGTGGTGACGCCATCATCCATCACCATGCCATCATCCTTGAGCATAAGCCCATAGCGGCATTTGCCAATCGCCAGCTTTGACCAGCCATTGGTATAGATACGGTTCAAAAATTCGGCAGCGTCCTTGCCTTGGATATCAATCTTGCCAAGCGTTGACGCATCAAGGATACCGGCACTTACCCGGGCGGCGCGTACTTCGCGATTAACCGCATCCGACATGCTTTCGCCTTCTTTCGGATAATACCATGCGCGCATCCATTGTCCAACATGCTCAAATCTGGCACCGGCGGCGCGATGCCAGTCATCCATGCAGGTCACTCTTACCGGGTCAAACAAGGTGCCAATATCGCGGCCCGCAATCGCACCTATATTGGTTGGCGTATAGGGCATTCTAAAGGTTGTTGTGCCCACTTCGGGAATTTCGCTACCAAGCGCATCTGCCAGAATCGCCAACGCATTGATATTTGACGTTTTGCCCTGATCGGTGCCCATACCCATAGTGGTGTAACGCTTCAGATGCTCGACTGACTGATAGCCTTCGCGCGCGGCTATGCCAATATCCGTTGCGGTCACATCATTCTGAAAATCGACAAAGGCTTTAGGGCCTTTTCCGGCATCATGGCCATTGGCGATTTTCCACGCTGGCAATGGCCGCCAGCTTTGCTTGGGCATATCAACAAACGGAATATCAACATCCGCGCATTTAAAACCGGCGGCAATCGTTGCCTTGGTGCCGCTTCGCATACCGTCTTTCATCGCGCTGGCCAGATCAAAAGTGCCATTACACGCACCAGCATTGAAACAGGCTTCATGCACGCTTGCAGGCTTGAAGCACAGCTTTGTATCGTCCCATTGTAATTTACCGCGCGCCTGTGAATGCAAATGCACGGCAGGGGACAATCCCCCCGAAATTGCCAGCAGATCGACATCAAGATGAAGCTGATCGCCAACCACCTTGGTGGCATCTTTATTGACAGGTGCCACTTCGATACGCGCGATCCGTTTCGCCCCATGCGCAATCGTTACCGCATGACCAGTCAAAACATCGATACCAGCCCGCTTTGCGGCTGTTATCAATGCCCCACGCGGGTCTGGGCGCAAATCGATCACCGTCACATAAGCGCCGGATTCATGAAGGGCCAGCGCGGTTTTATACGCATCATCATTATTGGTGAAGACAGCAGTGCGGTTGCCTGGCACAACGCCATAACGGTTGATATAGCTACGTACGGCACCTGCCATCATTACACCAGGCAGATCATTGCCGCTAAAGACCAATGGGCGTTCATGTGCGCCTTGCGCCAGAACCACCTGCTTGGCACGAACTTTCCACAAACGTTGACGTGGCAGATGCGCTGGACGTTCACCCAGATGATCCGTCACCCGTTCATTCAGCGTCAGATAGTTACTGTCCATATAGCCGAAAACCGTAGTGCGCGGCAGCAAGGTCACGTCGGGCATGGCGGCTAATATGGCCACGGTCTTGGCAATCCACGCGCTGGCTGGCTCATCGTCAATCTCGACTTCATTCTCACTTAGCAACCAGCCGCCAAATTCATTCTGTTCATCGGCCAGAATAACACGGGCACCACTGCGTCCTGCTTGCAAAGCTGCCATCAGGCCGCTGGCACCACCACCAGCGATCAGAACATCACAATGGGCATTGGTTTTTTCATAACGATCTGGGTCATTATGGTCATCGGCTACTTTACCTAGGCCGGCGGCATTACGGATCACATGCTCATAGGTCATCCATAATGATGCTGGCCACATAAAGGTCTTATAGTAAAAACCGGCTGGAAAAAATCGGGCAAGAAGCGAATTTACCGCGCCCACATCAAAGTCCAATGATGGAAAGCGATTCTGGCTTTCGGCATAAAGCCCATCGAATAATTCGATCTGGGTAGCGCGCAGATTTGGTTCGGCATAAGCGCCTTTGCCAAGGCGGATCAGCGCATTTGGTTCTTCCGACCCAGCTGACAGAATGCCACGCGGGCGATGATATTTGAATGAGCGCCCCACAAGATGCACATTATTGGCCAGCAAGGCCGAAGCAAGCGTATCCCCCTCATAGCCCTGATAATCTTTACCATCAAAGGTAAAGCTGATGCTTTTGGCACGTTTAATCCGCCCATTGTCAGCCTTGCGACATGGTTGCGGTGCAGGTGTTTTTGTC
>Ga0233432_10002248_pt1 | contig 18000 bp, 16 predicted proteins | sample SI_122_August201_6_FD_179870 | JGI IMG/M metagenome (GOLD analysis project Ga0233432, IMG submission 179870) | Seawater microbial communities from Saanich Inlet, British Columbia, Canada - SI_122_August2016_10_MG | ecosystem: Environmental > Aquatic > Marine > Inlet | place: Canada: British...
CACCAGATGCGAATGAACAGCCCCTGTTGCCAAAATCATCGGGATGGCAACGCGTGTTTCGGATGCCGCACGGTCTGTCAGCATAACATGTTCACAGCCTGACCGAACTGCCTCTTCAGCTTCCGCCTGAATGCGTTCCATAGCCGCGGTGAAATCATCGTCCTCGCCGTTAGCGTCGAATGTGCAATCGATATGCGTCGCTTTGGCACCTAGATGCAGACATAGCGCGTCCCATTCAGGGATCGTGAGCACAGGTGAATTCAGCAACAAGTGATCGCATTGCACGGGCGACTCATCAAGAATATTCCCAAGGTTGCCAAGCCGCGTTCGCAAGCTCATCACATGGCGTTCACGAAGCGAGTCAATTGGCGGGTTTGTTACCTGCGAAAAATTCTGCCGGAAGAAATGATGTAGCCCACGATAGCGACTAGATAGAACCGCAAGCGGGGTATCATCACCCATTGATCCAATAGCTTCCTTGCCAGTTTCGGCCATTGGCTGCAGCACAAGTTCCATATCTTCCATGGTCCAACCAGCCATCATCTGGCGGCGGCGTGCCTCCATCACCGGCAAACGCTCAGCCGCTTTGCCGCTAGCCTTGGCTAGCACCGTATCCATCTGTTCGGCGCGGCCAATCCATTTACCGTAGTCATTCTGATCAGCCATCGCGTCTTTCAATTCATCGTCGCGATACAGTTTGCCTTCAGCCAGATTGATAGCGATCATTTCGCCAGGCCCAAGACCACCACGTTCGAGAATATTTGCATCCGGGACAACAACCATACCGGTTTCAGAACCAGCAATAACCAGACCATCATTGGTTACAACATAGCGCATTGGCCGCAGACCATTTCGATCCAGACCTGCAATGACCCAGTTATTGGCGTAAGCGGCGATTGCTGCCGGACCATCCCAAGGTTCCATCACCGAATTACAATAGGCATAAAGTTTGGCACGCTTGCTGGTACCACTAACGTCGATTGCTTCTGGAATCATCATGGTTTTTACCATTGGCAAGGCACGGCCAGCATGTCCCATAAGCTCAAACACGGCATCAAGTGCCGAGGAATCCGAACTGCCTTTGGCAATGACCGGTTTGAGATCTTCGATCTTGCCACCAAACAGACCAGACTCCATACGGTCTTCGTGGCACGTCATCCAGTTTTGGTTGCCACGTATTGTGTTGATCTCACCATTATGCGCAAGCACCCGAAAAGGTTGTGCCAATTTCCATGTTGGCATGGTGTTGGTCGAATAGCGCTGATGATAAATCGCAAATGATGAAATAAAGCGTGTATCCAGTAAATCAGGAAAAAAGGCCGTGACCTGTTCAGCAAGGAACATGCCTTTATAGATGATTGAGCGACTTGAAAGCGAACAGATATAGAAATCGCTGATCAACTCCTGCATCACTGCTTTTTCAATACGACGACGAACAAGATAAAGCTGTATTTCAGCCTCTTCTTCGGACATATCGGCTGGCATAGAGAACATAATCTGTTCGATTTCGGGACGCGTTGCATTGGCTTTGTCACCAAGCGCCTGAATATCAACCGGCACTTGACGCCAGCCATAGATAGAATGGCCAAATGTCAGAATTTCCTGTTCGACTACACAACGGCAACGCTCCTGTGCGGCCAGATCAGTGCGTGGTAAAAACACCATACCTACAGCTAGGCGCCCACCATCATCATCATGTCCCGTACGGGCAATATGCTCGATAAAGAAATCACGTGGAATTTCGATATGAATACCAGCCCCATCACCAGTCATACCATCGGCGTCAACTGCACCACGATGCCAGATCGCCTGTAACGCTTCGATCGCGGCGTCAACCACCGCACGGTTTGGTTTGCCATCTCGTGTCGCCACAAAGCCAACACCACAAGAATCATGCTCCATCTCAGGTGCATACACACCAGCTTCGGTCAATTTGGTTTCATTTACCTTACGACGGGTAATAAAGGCATCTGCATCAAAGTTTTTGGTATGTTTTGACATTATTAGCTCCCTGATCCAGCGCGGCGCGGCGCGTTGGCCTCTGCCTGCTGCATAATCCACGCATCAATCTGTTCAGCCGCATCACGCCCATCACGAACACCCCAAACAACCAAGGATGCACCCCGAACGATATCGCCAGCCGCAAATACGCCATTCTGGCTTGTCATCATGGTTTTCCAGTCAATGCTGATAGTTCCCCATTTGGTCACGCCCAACCCGTCATCACCAAACATTTTGGGCATGTCTTCAGGATCAAAACCAAGCGCCTTGATAACCAAATCAGCAGGCATATTATGAGATGAACCTTCGATAACTTGTGGTACCTGACGACCAGTAGCATCGGGTTGACCCAAATGAATGGACTGTGCCTGTACCGCAGTCACCTTATCATCACCCAAAAAGGCCTGTGGCGCAGATAACCATTTGAATATGACGCCTTCTTCTTCAGCATTTTGCACTTCACGCTGTGATCCGGGCATATTCGCCTTGTCACGCCGATACAAACAACTGACCGATTTAGCATTCTGACGGATGGCTGTCCGCACACAATCCATTGCCGTGTCACCGCCACCTATAACAACAACGTCTTTGCCTTCGGCATTTAAGCGCCCATCTTCAAAAGCTGGTACGTCATCACCAAGGCTTTTGCGGTTTGACGTGGTTAGATAATCAAGCGCTGGGACAATGCCATCAAGTCCGCTTCCCGGGGCGTTAAGATCACGTGCTTTATAAACGCCTGTTGCGACCAGAATAGCATCATGCTTTGCACGAATTTCGCTAAAGGTAACATCAGCACCAATATCAATATTCAGGTGAAAATGAACACCACCATCACGCAACAATTTACCGCGGCGTTCGACAATCGATTTTTCCAGCTTGAACCCAGGGATACCGTAAATCAGTAGGCCACCAATTCTGTCGTAGCGATCATATACATGAACCTGATAACCACGATGGCGCAACATCTCAGCCGCCGCCAGACCAGCTGGCCCAGCTCCAATTATTCCAACCGATTCTTCAAGCTCTTCGCGGGGAGCTGCAGGCTTGACCCAGCCTTCGGCAAAAGCGGTTTCTGTGATATGCTTTTCTACCGCGCCGATGGTTACTGATTCAAAACCCTTTTCAATGACACAACTGCCTTCACACAAACGATCCTGTGGACAGATGCGGCCACAGATTTCTGGAAAATTATTCGTTTGTGACGATAATTCGTAGGCTTCCTGCATCCGCCCCTCGGCAGTCATCATTAACCAATCAGGGATATTATTGTGCAGGGGGCAGTTAGTCTGGCAGAAAGGCACACCGCATTGCGAACAGCGCGACGCCTGTGTTTCGGCGGCCTCGACGTCAAAATCATCATATATTTCGTCAAAATCAGCAACGCGTGCGTCTGCCTTACGCTTTGATGGCATAGCTTTTTCGGTCGCCACAAATTTCAACATTTTTGATGACATTACTGCCTCCTATTTAATTCCGGCGCACTTGGGCGCTACACTTGAGTTAAGCGCGCGCCACAGGAATAAAAGTCAATGATTGTTACCTTTTTGTACCCAATAATTGGTAAAACGTCAAGCAACGCTAACAAAAAGCTATGGGATAACGTTTTTTAGTTCCATATCGGTACTATTTTGATGATAATAGCACGAGTTGCGAAATTTGGGTAAACTCGATATGAAAGATGCGATTAATCTGGGTTTGTTTCATTTACCATAACCATTCAGATTGTCGATAGAAACAAAAGCGACCTAAATAGAGAAGCGCTAACCGATGCCATTTTTTATGATTATTCTTGTATCACTTGTGCAAGGCATAACAGAATTTCTGCCCGTGTCATCATCTGGACATCTTGTTTTGCTTCCTATTCTGACTGACCAACCCTATCAGGGACGGACAATCGATGTTGCCGCGCATGTGGGGACCCTGTTTGCTGTTATGTTTTTCTTGCGTGTTGAAATCACCCGCATTGTTATTGGTATAGGTAGCTTTGGCAGACACAATAAAAGTGATGCGCGACTTGGTTTGATGCTGATCGCCGCAACAATCCCCGTTATAGTTGCTGGATTTTATGTTAATTATGCCAACTGGAATTGGCTGACGGCAATTGAGACGCTGGCATGGTCAAATCTGATTTTTGCTGGTTTACTATGGGGCGCTGATCGCTATGGCGTGACAGTAAACAACATGAAGGCAATGCGTTTTTCTTCTGCCATATTTATTGGCTTTGCGCAGGTTTTTGCGCTGGTACCTGGTGCATCTCGTTCTGGCGTTACCATGACAGCTGCACGAATATTTGGGTTTGACCGCGTTACCGCCGCTCGTTTTTCATTATTGCTTTCACTACCGACCATTGCCGGTGCTGGTATTTTGAAAACCAAAGACCTTGTCAGTGATGGTGATCTGGTATTGGGTGGTGACGCCGTGCTGGTTACTTTATTTTCAGGCTTGTTGGCATTCATTGCTATGCGGGCGATGATAGCTTGGCTGGCCCGCGCCAATTTCAATATTTTTGTGTATTATCGGCTGGTGCTTGGCATTGTTTTGTTATGGGCGGTGCAGACAAACCTGATTACGCAGATGGTATAATCAGGTTTGAATCAGGTTCAGCGTGAAAACTGGCCGCCAGGGCGAAACCGTGCAAGATAGCTGGGTAAAATTGCATCCATGCTGGTTGCTGTGATGCCCATATCAGCAAGACTTAGTGCATTTTTGGCAACAATATTATCCATTTTTAATAATTTAACCTGATCAACAGTGACAGGTGGTGATGGCAACAGTCCGGCAAATACAGCTCCCAAAGACATTAAGCTAAGCGGCACTGGTAACAACAAACGTCGACGCCTGGTCTGCAATAAGGTGATTTCCATCAATTGACGGAATGAATAGATATCCGGACCGCCAAGTTCAAAAACCTTGCCACGTGGTTTGATTTTTATTTTCCTGATACCTACACACGCTTCGATAGCAGCAACCACATCACCAACATAAACCGGTTGCATCCGCATTGAACCACCACCAGGTAAAGGCAAAGCCGGCGCTTTAACAGCCATGCCAGCAAAGCGGTTAAAGAAACTATCACGTGGTCCAAAAACGATTGAAGGCCGCAGAATTATTCCATCTGGAAATGCACTATGCAAACCAGCTTCGCCTGCCGCCTTGGTACGCGCATAAACACTGGATGAGTTTACATCCGCGCCAATGGCTGAAATATGAATGACATCAGTCACATCATGTTTCGTGGCCAGCATACCAATCTTGCCAGGCAACACCCCCTGCAAGGTATCAAAACGCTGACCACCTGTTTCGGCAAGGATGCCAACAAAATTTATAACCGCATCAGCTGGTTTTATAACTGACTCAAGGATTTCATCATTAAGCGCATCGCCGGACACCAACGTAATCTGACCAACATGACCCATCGGTTTCAGATATTTGGCGCGCTCGGCATTACGGCACAAAACAATGACACGCATTCTAGCCCGCGCCAGCATTTCTACTGTGGCACGGCCGATAAAGCCTGATCCGCCAATTACTGTCACTGTCTTTTGCATATTCATCACTCTTAAACTCAAATACCACAGTCACTCTGCATGACCGATTGCTTACTGACTAAAATTCAACCTATATGGAAATGGTATTACCACCTCATATGTACAATGGTGATAGCAAAAGCAACAAGCAAAAACCGGATTAAAAAGGGAAACAAAAACTAAAGCTGCCCATAGAGCATCAGAATTCAGCCAATCCACCTGAAAATTGTTTGACAGCCAAGCTTTTAGGACTATTCTCTCGCACTTATTAACACCAGACTATTGTTGATAAATTGCCCAGGTGGCGGAATTGGTAGACGCGCTGGCTTCAGGTGCCAGTGGCCGCAAGGTCGTGGAAGTTCGAGTCTTCTCCTGGGCACCATGTAAAGTTGAAATCTACATCCGAATTATTATCCAGTGTTTTCAACTGGAATGAAATAACGTAGCAGACATGAAAGCATCAAACGATGGCAGTACATATTTATAAAGACGACCTGCCTGCCAGCATTGACCTTGGTAAAATTGTAGCCATTGATACCGAAACCATGGGATTGAAAACGCACCGCGATCGCCTTTGCCTAGTGCAATTATCCAGCGGTGATGGAAACGCACATTTAGTGCAAATCAGCAATCCTGTTAAACCAAGCCCTGTGTTGGCAGCGTTACTAGCTGATCCGGGTGTTACCAAACTTTTCCATTTTGCGCGTTTTGACCTTGCCGCCCTAACACATTACATTGGCCCCATCGAGGGCGATATTTACTGTACAAAAATCGCATCAAAACTAGCGCGCACTTATACAGACCGACATGGTCTGAAGGATTTATGTCGCGAATTAATACAGACTGATATTTCAAAACAGCAACAATCATCAGATTGGGGTGCTGATACCCTGAGTAGCGATCAGCAAAATTATGCGGCTGGTGACGTTTTGTATTTGCATGCGATCCGCGAAAAACTCTCGCAGATGCTTGAACGTGAAAATCGTATGACACTTGCCACCGCCTGTTTCGACTTTTTAGTAACGCGCGCAAAGCTGGATCTTATCGGCTTTGACGAGGTGGATATTTTCCATCACTGATACATCATGAGCGTCATGGAAACGCCATGAGGTTGCTCAGAGGACTTTGAATGGCATCTGATAATAATGATATGTCACACAAGAAACTAAACCGCTTTACGCCAAAAAAGCGTGATTCGTCTGCTGAAAAATCCACTTTTATGCGCCCTAGCATTCTTCTGACTGGTGCTGGTTTGATTGCTCTTGCCGCCGCAGTTGGGTGGCTTAGCCTGTTTACCAAAACAAGTGATGTTCGTGTCAGTATCAAAAATATTGAAGTGGCTGATGATGGGGCGACACAATTAACCGGTGCGCGCTACCGAGGCACGACAAAAACAGGTAAAACCTATGAAATCACCGCCACCAACGCCATTGAAGAAAATAATGGTAGCGGCGTTATCCAGATGGTTGAACCCACTGGCTTTATCACCCAGTCAGATGGTGGACGAATCAATATAACCGCCTTGAATGGCGCATTTTCAAAATCCGACAGTTTGGTCGATCTCAAAGGCATGGTTGTTCTTAAACAAACCAAGCAAAATGTGATAATGACGACCGAAGCATTGCGCGCCAATATTGATGCAGGTGAGATGCAATCCGATCTACCTGTCAAAGTGACGTCACCTGACGCACATATAACAGGACAAAATATTCGTGTCACTGATCATGGAAATGTGATGATGTTTGGCGGCACAAGCAAATTAACTCTACATAATATCAAAATGACCAACTAGGCTGGTAAGGCCAGTCAAGGAATAGACAGGACTTGTTATGAAGGTTTTAAAAATTTTATCTCGTAATCTTGCGCTATTTGCTTTGCCGCTCGCTATAAATGTTGGAATGACGATGACCGCAAATGCGGCAGACAAACAAGCCGACACACAGAATGCACCTGTCACGATTGAGGCCTCCGATTTTCTAGAATGGGATCAGAATAAGGGACTTTATTTAGCCAAAGGCAATGCTATAGCTACGCAACTTGATATGCGCATCTCGGCAGATCGCTTGGAAGCAAGCTATGATCCAGCATCAGACGGGCGCGAAATTAATGTGATGACCGCAATCGGAAATGTGTCTTTTATCGATGGTGACAATACCGCGATGGGTACGCGCCTTGTATATGACCTTCAATCCAGTATTTATTCGGTGTTTGGTAAGAACGCAAAAGTGACCAGCCCGAATGGTATCATGACCGCAACAAAAAAAATCACCTATGACGAGTCCAACCCAGCCAAAGCAAAGATTACCGGTATTGGTAAAGCCAATTATACCGCCAATGATGGGCGTATTGTAGCTGGCGATGAAATTATCGCTTTTACAAATGAAGCTGGTGATCTGCAAACACTTGATGCAACTGGCAATGCCTATGTTCGCACCGTTGACAATCAAACCGCCACTGGTGACAAGGTCAATTATGATTTCAACACGTCAATTGCCATTCTAACAGGTAATGTCGAATTAATCGAAGGCCAGAATATCATGCGCGGATCTCGTGCCGAAGTGGATTTTAACAGCGGTATCAGCCGATTGCTATCTGACGGTCAGGGTGGACGTGTAACCGGCATTATGGTTCAATAACAATGTTAAATTTTGAATATTTTTCATATGGATGCGTCAACAATGGATAAATGGACCAACCAGCAAGGGTTTTCTGCATCTGCACCGCGGCTGGTGAATCAAAATACGGGCTTGCAGGCAACAGGCATTGGCAAAAGCTTTGATCAGCGCCGTGTCGTGCGCAATGTCACTTTGAGCTTACAACGTGGTGAAGCTGTTGGTCTGTTGGGACCAAATGGCGCAGGTAAAACCACCACCTTTTATATTCTGGCAGGTTTGTTGGCCGCCGATGAAGGCAGCGTAAAAATTGATGGCCAGAATGTAACAAATATGCCGGTTTTTCAGCGTGCCCGGCTTGGTATTGGATATCTGCCTCAAGAATCGAGCATTTTTCGTGGCCTGACTGTCGAGCAGAATATCTTAGCTGTGCTTGAAACGCTTGATGAACCGGAAACGGACCACGCATCGATGCTTGATGATCTGATGGCAGAATTTGGCATTGCACATCTTCGCAATACGCCCTCAATCAATCTGTCTGGTGGCGAGCGACGGCGGCTTGAAATTGCCCGTGCTTTGGCAGCGCGCCCAACATTCTTGTTACTTGATGAACCGCTTGCAGGCATTGACCCCATAGCTTTGGGCGAAATACGTGGTCTTATCCGCCAGCTTTTGGATCACGGGCTAGGCGTTCTCATAACCGACCATAATGTTCGCGAGACACTGGATGTTGTTGATCGCGCCTATATTATCCATGATGGCGCCGTCATGATGGAAGGTAACCCCGAAGAGGTGGTTCAACATAGTGGCGTGCGTGAAGTCTATCTTGGTGAACGATTTAGCCGCTAAAGCACATAGACAATAATACATCGAGTGTATCGATTTCAAAACATAACCTTGACAGGCACCTGCACCGCAACTAGGTTGCGCGACTTCTGGAACACCTGACGAACCAGACAAACGAATCTCAAGACGCTTTTTACTGGCTTATACCCACATTATATCTGGACAGGTTTTCAAATGACAGAAGGTAGTTTTATTGAGCAGCAACAGATACTTGTTGGCCTCAAAGTAACCAGCAAAAAACACCTTATCGAAGCACTATGTGCCCATGCCGCCAAAGCGCATAATATCGAATCGCGTGATATTTGTGCAGCGGTGATGAAGCGTGAACGACTTGGTAGTACTGGTGTGGGCAATGGTGTGGCGATCCCGCACGCAGCTATCAGTTCAGTTGATAAGCCGATTGCCGTGATGGCGATACTTGACACCCCTATTGCCTTTGATTCTGCTGATGGAAACGATGTTGATATTGCCTGCTTGGTGATTGGTCCGGAAGGTAGCGATCAAGCTCAACTCAAGATGCTGTCATCCGTTTCACAAGTACTTCGCAAGGCAAATAGCTGTTCCAAACTTCGCGAAGCTCAATCTTCGGCCGATGCGCTCATAGCTATTCAGCATATAACGCAGCCCAAAGCTGCCTGATTATCCTGATTATATTGTCTTTCATATAAGACCAAAACAAAACCCCGCATCAGCTTTACAAAGGCCGAGGCGGGGTTTTGTTTTAGGTGATTTGGTGGAGCTAAGCGGGATCGAACCGCTGACCTCTACAATGCCATTGTAGCGCTCTCCCAGCTGAGCTATAGCCCCTTATCCAAATCAACAGCCGCAATATGTGCGGCCGCGCATGTTTATCGCAGGCGTTAGTGTTGGCGCAAGCAAAATATAGCAATCACTCACAATTCATCCAACAAAGGACGAAAAAGGGGGTTAGGTATCATCCCTATTGTCAAGATTCGGAAGCAACTCGTCATCTTCGGTGATCTCATCCTGAATGATGCCTGGTCCGTCAGCATCCTCGGCAACGTCATCTTCTTCGTCATAATCGAGGGCATCATCTTCTACGCCAGTAGCATCGTTTTGCTCGGCATTCTCGTCATCACCGTCTTCATTGTCATGAATATTGTCATCCTGATCTTCAATATCGGCCGTTTTTGCTGCCTGAGCTTTACTAGCAGCCGATTTTACCGCGCTTCGCCCTTTACGGCTGGTGAGTAAATTTTCAAGACTGAACTCAGTGGAACAGCCAGGGCAAATGATAGGCGTTCGTTTAAAATCATAGAACTTCATGCCACATGACAAACAAGCCCGCTTTATTCCAAGATCTGCTTTAGCCATTCCAACTAACCCTTTGCATATTTACTACATATGGTTACGCAAAATTTGTAATAGGGATTTGAAACAATTTAATGAACCTGTCAAAACAAATTTTTAATCAGCATGCATTTTATTGTGCTCTTGCGTAATCAGTTGGAATCGTAACAAGCGCGGTTAGGACAGCAATGTACCCACCTGCCTAAATTTAATATTTTGCCACAATCAATCTTACCATATTTGCGTCATCAGCCTACATAATGCTATATCAAGCTTTATTTGAATATTGTGATGGCAACCTGTGTCATGATTAGCAAATTCAATAACCCCTTATTTTGGGCGCAGGATAAAGTCATGTCGATACAGACAAATCTTAGCTTATCATCTCAAAAATCAGCTGCACTTGGTGGCATAGTTGATGTGCCAGGCGATAAATCAATGTCGCATCGGTCTCTGATTCTTGGCAGCTTGGCTATCGGCACGACCAAAGTCACTGGTTTGCTTGAAGGTGCTGACGTGTTGGCCACCGCCGATGCAATGTCAGCGCTTGGTTCAGATATTGAACGCCTTGATGACGGTACTTGGGTCATTGTGGGACAAGGTCTTCATGGCCTTGAAGCGCCAGAAAAGGCACTTGATCTTGGCAATTCGGGTACTGGCGTTCGATTGCTTATGGGTGTTGTTGCTAGCCAGCCCATCACCGCGACATTTACTGGCGATGCCTCGTTAAGCGTGCGCCCTATGGCGCGTATCACCGATCCATTGCAACAAATGGGAACCTTAGTTTCCAGCCGTGATGGCGGCCTTTTGCCCGTGACAATTACGGGCCAGAACGAACCCATGGCGATTAGTTATGAAAGTCCAGTAGCATCAGCTCAGATCAAGTCAGCTATCTTACTTGCCGGCCTGACTGCACGCGGCGATACCGAAATCATCGAACCACATGCGTCACGCGACCATACTGAAAGCATGCTTCGTCATTTTGGTGCCACAGTCGAGCAGACAGTGCATGAGGATGGCACACATCATGTCAGGCTTCATGCTGGCGCCCAGTTGATCGCGGCAGACATTACGGTACCGCGTGATCCGTCATCTGCCGCTTTTCCCATGGTCGCCGCATTGCTGACCAAGGATAGTGACATCACCTTGCCAGCGATTGGCATGAATCCACTTCGTACCGGTTTGATAACAACTTTGATTGAGATGGGTGGTGATATAACCATGCTTAATACACGTGATGAAGGCGGCGAACCGGTTGCCGATTTGCGAATCCGTCACAGTGATCTGCATGGCATTGAAATACCTGCTGTGCGGGCGGCATCTATGATTGATGAATTTCCGATTCTGTCGGTGGCCGCAACACAAGCAGAAGGCACTACGATCATGAATGGTGTTGCCGAGCTCAGGGTCAAGGAAACTGACCGCATCAAGGTTATGGCTGATGGGTTGGTGGCTGCTGGCGCCATTGTCAGTTATGATGACGAAACTATGACTGTGACTGGCTGCCCGATTGCGGGTGGCATAACGGTTGACTCACAGCATGATCACCGAATCGCAATGTCATTTCTAACCCTTGGTTTGGTCGCAGATGCGCCGGTCAATGTTGACGGATGCGAGACGATCAATACAAGCTTTCCAAATTTTGCCACGATCATGCAGAACGCGGGCGCCAATATCGCCATTATAAATCCATGATTATCGCGGTTGATGGTTCAGCCGCTAGTGGTAAGGGTACGCTTGCCAAACGGCTTGCTGCCCATTTTGATCTTGACCATCTTGATACGGGTTCTTTGTATCGCATGGTTGGACTTGCTGTCCTTGAACAGGGAATAAACCATGAAAATATAAATGAAATACAAGTGGTTAATATAGCTAGCGCACTTGATCTTTCTATCAGCCCTGATCAAAGAATACGGAATGACAAGGTTGCAAAAATGGCTTCGATTGTGGCTACCATACCATCTGTTCGCGCCTGTCTGCTTGACCTGCAACGTAACTTTGCCACGCACCATTCTGCCGCTGGCGGGGCTGTTCTTGATGGCCGTGACATTGGAAGTGTTGTTCTGCCAGATGCCGATTATAAATTCTTTGTTGACGCCGATATCAATGTTCGCGCAGAACGCCGCACCAAAGAGTTGCAAGATATCGGACAATCCGTTATGTTCCGCGACGTTCTTAAGGATTTGAAGGCACGGGATCAGCGAGATCGCAATCGCGATATTGCCCCGTTAGTGGCGGCACCTGACGCTGTGGTTGTTGATACGTCTGACAAAGACGCTGATATGGTCTTGGCACTGGCATTGTCACATATAGCTCAATAATCTAGAACATCGTCGAACAGGTTGGTTTCCGAACACCGCCCGTTTGTAAAAATGGCTTTAATTTTTGCTGGTAATGATCAACTGATCGCCACAAAAACCCGGTTAGAGTTTCATCAGAAGCAATATTGCCAACATGGCATGATGCTGATCAATGGAATGGTTCGGCTAATTCGGCCCTCAAACCAGCTGAGGCATTATACCGGTATGATAGTTTCGTGTCACGAAACACCGGTAGGCGATGAACGGAGATATTTTTGACACCTACAAATGTAATGGCAGCAGACGCTGCAACTGAAAACTTTGCCGATCTTCTTGCTGAAAGCTTTGGTAAAGATACCAATATCGAGGGCTCAGTTGTCCGCGGTTTTGTTGTAGAAATTGAAGGCGACGCGGTTCTTATCGATGTTGGCCTGAAGTCTGAAGGACGCATCCCCCTCAAGGAGCTTGTCAGTCCCGGACAGGAATCCGATGTAAAGATCGGTGACGAAATTGAAGTTTATGTTGAGCGCATGGAAGACCGCAATGGTCAGGCTGTGCTCAGCCGTGACAAGGCCCGCCGCGAAGAAGCATGGAGCTTGCTCGAAGCCTCATTCGAAAAACAGGAACGTGTTACCGGCATCATATTTGGCAAGGTCAAAGGCGGCTTTACCGTCGATCTTTCAGGCGCAACAGCCTTTTTGCCAGGTAGCCAAGTTGATATCCGCCCAGTGCGTGATCTTGGCCCATTGATGGGCTCTCCACAGCCATTCCAGATTCTGAAAATTGACCGCCGCCGTGGCAACATCGTTGTTTCGCGCCGAGCTGTTCTTGAAGAATCCCGCGCCGAAGCTCGCACTGAGCTGGTATCTAACCTTCAAGAAGGTCAGGTATTGCAAGGGGTTGTTAAGAACATCACCGATTACGGTGCGTTCGTTGATCTTGGCGGTGTTGATGGTCTGCTTCACGTTACCGATATTGCATGGCAGCGTATCAGCCATCCTTCGGAAGCCCTGCAGATTGGCGAAACTGTTGAAGTACAGGTTATCCGCTTTAATGCAGAAACCCAGCGCATCTCGCTTGGTATGAAACAGCTTCTGTCTGATCCATGGGAAAATGTCGAAGGCAAATTCCCGATTGGTGCGAAGATGGAAGGCCGTGTTACCAATATCACCGATTACGGTGCATTTGTTGAGCTTGAGGCCGGCGTCGAAGGTCTTGTCCATGTGTCAGAAATGAGCTGGACCAAGAAGAATGTCCATCCAGGCAAGATTGTATCAACCAGCCAGCAAGTTGAAGTCATGGTTCTGGATGTTGATCTGTCTAAGCGCCGGATTTCACTTGGTCTTAAGCAGTGTACTGGTAACCCATGGGAAGACCTTAGTGCCGCACATCCTGCTGGTTCAGAGATCGAAGGCGAGATTCGCAACATCACCGAATTTGGTCTGTTTGTTGGCCTTACCGAAGAAATTGATGGTCTTGTTCATCTATCGGATATCAGCTGGGACGTAACAGGCGAAGCTGCTCTTGAAGGCTTCAATAAAGGTGACATGGTCAAAGCCAAGGTTTTGGATATTGATACTGATAAAGAGCGTATTTCGCTTGGTATCAAACAACTTACCGATGATCCATTTGCTGGCCAAGCTGACAATTACCGTAAAGGCGAAGTTGTCACATGTATTGTTACAGCTGTTTCCGAAAACGGTCTGGATGTAACAGTCGGTGATGCCATGACTGGCTTTATCCGTCGGGCTGATCTCAGCCGTGAACGTAACGAACAGCGTGCTGATCGGTTTGCCGTTGGTGAAAAGGTTGATGCGGTCGTAACGAACCTGGATAAGAAGTCACGTAAACTGACTTTGTCAATCAAGGCACGTGAATCTGCCGAGGAAAAGCAGGCTATGGCTGACTTCGGTTCATCAGATAGCGGGGCAAGCCTTGGTGATATTCTTGGTGCTGCTCTTGCCAAGCGTGACACATCAGACGACAAGTAAAGTATCCGCGTAGGCAGCTTCGGTTGCCTACGCTTTCATTGTATTTTTCATTCTAAAACGTTTTTGTTTCAAACATGAGTTGACCCCGCGTTGGTGAACGGGCATCCTAATTTCTGTTAAAAATGTATGTATTAACAATGGAGTGGGTGGCGTGACACGGTCTGAACTTATTGCCCGTATGGCAGCAAAAAATCCTGCCTTGTATCACAGAGATATTGAACGTTTAGTCGGAACAATCCTAGATGAAATAAGTGGCGCTCTGGAACGCGGTGATCGCGTTGAACTTCGTGGGTTTGGGGCGTTTTCGGTACGTCACCGCAAAGCCCGCATAGGCAGAAACCCAAGAACAGGTACAAGCGTGCAAGTTGCTGAAAAGAAAGTACCTTTTTTCAAAATGGGTAAAGGAATGCGTGAGCGTCTGAACCGTTAATTAGGTGAAATTAATGAAAATGATTACCCGTTTTTTGTGGGTCATGATCACCATTTCAATAGGTTTGTTCGCGGTATCATTTTCAACTTCCAATACTACACCTGTTAGCTTGGCTCTGTGGCCTTTTGATCTAACCTTAACCGCGCCGATATGGCTTGTATGTATTATATGTCTCGGCATGGGCTTGGCAGTGGGTAGCGCGTTGATTTGGCTACAGCTTCTTGCGATTCGCGCCCGCAAGTGGCGATTACAGCAAAATTTTAATAAACTTGAGAAAAAATACGCAGCGCTTATCGAAACACAAGTGTCTGAAGCTAACACCGATGTGGCTGACAAAAAGCAGGACATTAGAGTGCTGAATTAAGCCTGAGCAACCCAAGGAAATTTCAAATGCCGCGTGCTGATGTAAAAATTTGCGGGATAGCAACACCTTCTGATTATGATGTCTGCGCCAAAGCGGACGCGCGCTGGGTTGGTATGGTGTTTTTTCCAAAATCACCAAGGCATCTTTCACTAAATGCGGCGACTGCCATTGCAGATCATGCCGACAGCTATGAGGGTATTTGCCCAAAACGCGTGGCTTTGACTGTCGATATGGATGATGATGCGCTAGATGCGGTCATGCAGGCATCCCGCCCCGACTTTATCCAATTGCATGGTAATGAAACGCCTAATCGTGCCAAAGCAATCAAGGCACGCTTTAATATCCCGCTTATAAAGGCCATTCGGATTGGAAATGCATCTGATTTGAATGCCTGTTCCGCATGGGACAATGTTGCTGACTGGCTACTGCTTGATGCCAAGTCAGTTAGCAGTGACATGCCGGGGGGAACAGGCCATAGATTCGACTGGAGCTTGCTTGCCCGTTATACAGGCATGGCAAAATGGATGTTAGCGGGAGGGCTTAATTGTGAAAATGTAGCCGAAGCTATCGCCACTACAACTGCCAAGGCACTTGATGTGTCTTCAGGTGTTGAATCAGCTCCCGGGAAAAAAGATCACAAGCTAATTCGTAGCTTTATTCATGCAGCAGAGATGGGCTAAATTAGATAACTATTCAGGAGGCTGGCCATAATGAGCCGGAAAATAAAATGACCGAAGCAAGTGTGAATTCTTTTCGAAATCAGCCCGATGATGGTGGGCGTTTCGGCATCCATGGGGGACGCTTTGTTGCCGAAACATTGATGCCACTGATTCTGGATGTTGAAAAATCATATAATGAATCGCGTCAGGATGATTCATTTGCCCGCGAATTGCTCTATTATCAGCAACATTATATTGGCCGCCCAAGTCCACTTTATTTTGCTGAGCGTCTGACAGCACATTTTGGTGGTGCAAAGCTGTATCTCAAGCGCGATGAACTGAACCATACAGGCGCACATAAAATAAATAATGTGCTGGGACAGGCTTTGTTAGCCAAACGTATGGGTAAAAAGAAAATTATCGCCGAAACCGGAGCAGGTCAGCATGGTGTTGCCACCGCTACTGCTTGCGCCCTGTTTGATATGGAATGCGAAGTGTTTATGGGTGAAGAAGATGTTCGCCGCCAAAAGCCAAACGTTGATCGGATGCGCCTATTGGGTGCAAAGATTCATCCTGTAACATCGGGCACAGGCACTTTGAAAGATGCCATGAATGAAGCTTTACGCTTTTGGGTAACCAATGCGGAAACACATTTCTATATCATTGGTACTGTTGCTGGCCCTCATCCCTATCCACAAATGGTGCGTGATTTTCAGTCAGTTATTGGCATTGAAGCCCGCACCCAAATTCAGGAAGCCGAAGGGCGACTGCCCGATGCTTTGGTTGCCTGTATTGGCGGTGGGTCAAATGCGATGGGCCTATTCCATCCGTTCCTGGATGATGAAGATATTGATATTTACGGTGTTGAAGCGGCTGGTAAAGGCATACCATCTGGCCTTCACGCGGCGTCACTAACTGGTGGCACGCCAGGAATTCTGCATGGTAACCGTACCTATCTTTTACAAAATGATGATGGTCAAATTACTGATGCGCATTCAATTTCAGCTGGCCTAGATTATCCTGGTATTGGACCTGAGCATTCATGGTTGCATGATATAAAACGCGTTAATTATGTCAGCGCCACAGATGATGAAGCGCTGGTTGCGTTTCAGCTTTGTGCCCGTCTTGAAGGCATTATCCCTGCATTGGAACCATCTCACGCACTTGCTTTTACCGGCACAATGATTGGCGAAATGGATAAGGATTCTATTGTGATACTGAACATGTGCGGACGCGGCGATAAGGATTTGGGAGCCGTGCTTCCCATTCTTGAGGAACTTGGCAGGCTTTAGCGTCATACCAAACTTAGTACCAAAGACGTTATTCGAACAAAGGGAAATGTAATGACACGTCGTATCGAGACAGCTTTTGCCAAAGCAAAGTCGGAAAATCGGGGCGTTTTAGGCGTATTTATCACTGCCGGCGACCCCGACCTTGAAACGTCCGAAAAGATAATGAATTCGCTAGCAGACAGTGGTGTTGACTTTATTGAACTGGGAATGCCGTTTTCTGATCCAATGGCTGATGGTCCAGCTATTCAGGCGGCGTCCTTACGCGCTTTAAAGGCTGGCATGAGCTTGCAAAAAACAGTGGCTATGGCCAAGCGTTTTCGCGAGAAAAATAGCGATATTCCTGTGATTCTTATGGGTTATTACAACCCCATTTATATTTATGGGAACGAAGCTTTCTTGAAAGATGCTGTCGAAGCAGGCGTTGATGGGCTGATTTTGGTTGATCTACCGCCTGAAGAAGATGATGAGCTATGCATCCCAGCGAAACAGGCTGGCCTCAGCTTTATCCGGCTAGTGACACCAACCACCGATGACAAACGGTTACCAACGGTTCTGGCTGAGGCAAGTGGCTTTGTTTATTACGTATCAGTGACAGGCATAACAGGTACCAAAAGTGCCGCGGCAAATTCTATTGAGACGGCTTACAAACGGATCAGTTCCAATACCG
>Ga0233432_10002250_pt1 | contig 17997 bp, 14 predicted proteins | sample SI_122_August201_6_FD_179870 | JGI IMG/M metagenome (GOLD analysis project Ga0233432, IMG submission 179870) | Seawater microbial communities from Saanich Inlet, British Columbia, Canada - SI_122_August2016_10_MG | ecosystem: Environmental > Aquatic > Marine > Inlet | place: Canada: British...
CCAAAGAAAAGTTGTGGCAGACAAGATTACTTCAGTAGCGAGAGATGGTGAAAAGATTTCGCCTTCTCAGGAATTCAGAAAAGAGACTGCCGTTCAAAGTATGGCCGAATACAAGAGGCTTTACTCGGAATCTGTTAACAATCCAGAAAAGTTTTGGAATACTCAAGCAAAAGATTTGCTGCAGTGGCGGAAGCCATGGAAGGAGACTCTCAAGTGGAAAGAACCGCACGCGAAATGGTTTGTTGGCGGGAAGCTCAATGTTTGCGAGAATTGCGTCGATCGTCACTTGGGTACGCCTCGAGAAAACAAGGCCGCATTGATATTTGAAGGAGAGCCGGGAGATCAGAAGACTCTAACTTACAGGCAGTTACATGTAGAGATCTGTAAGTTCTCCAATGCACTTGAAGCGCTCGGCGTGAAGAAGGGCGATCGAGTTGCCATTTATATGCCGATGGTTGGGGAGGCAGTTGTGGCTATGCTGTCCTGTGCTCGGATAGGAGCGATCCACACGGTGATTTTCGGTGGATTTAGCTCCGAATCGATCAAGGATCGGGTGAATGATTGCTCGGCCAAGATCGTAATTACGGCTGATGGCGGTTGGCGCCGCGGTAAAATCATCGATCTCAAGAAAAACGTAAATGCGGCTCTAAAGGGCTGTAAGTCGGTAGAAAGCGTGATCACGCTTAAACGTATCGGCAATCGCGTTAGCATGAAAGCAGGCCGCGATTATTGGTGGCACGATGTGATCGCTGAAGCGTCGCATGTGCATAAAGCGAAGGCATTCGATAGCGAAACGCCGCTATTCGTTCTATATACAAGTGGCAGTACCGGGAAGCCAAAGGGCGTCTTGCATACCAGTGGAGGTTATTTGCTTGGGACGACGATTACGTCGAAGTACGTTTTCGATCTGAAGGAGAGCGACACGTATTGGTGCACGGCTGATATCGGCTGGATTACGGGTCACAGTTATGTGGTTTATGGAATTCTGAGCAATGGCGGTACGAACGTAATTTACGAAGGTGCGCCGAATGAACCGGGACCGGATCGCTTTTGGTCGATCGTGGACCGGCACAAGGTAACGATCTTCTACACGGCCCCGACGGCGATTCGTGCGTTCATGAAATGGGGCGACCAGCACATCAAGAAACACGATTTGAGTTCCTTGCGCTTGCTAGGATCGGTTGGCGAGCCAATCAACCCGGAAGTCTGGAAGTGGTATCACAAGACAATTGGCGGCGGGCGTTGTCCGATCGTGGATACATGGTGGCAAACCGAAACGGGCGGCATCATGATCACTACTTTGCCTGGAGCGGTGGCGTCGAAGCCTGGCTCGGCGGGTTTACCGTTTTTCGGAGTAGTTGCGAAAGTTTTTAACGACGAAGGAAAGGCAGTTCGTAAAGGAGAGAGCGGCAAGCTTGTGCTTACTCAGCCTTGGCCATCGATGTTGCGTACGCTTTATGGCGATAATAAGCGGTACAAGGATACTTATTGGAGCGAGTACGACGGCGTGTATTTCTGCGGCGATGGTTGCCGAGAAGACAAAGACGGGTATTTCTGGATTGTCGGCCGAATTGATGATGTATTGAATGTTTCCGGACACCGACTCGGGACTGCGGAGATCGAAAGTGCTTTGGTTAGCCATCATTCCGTTGCGGAAGCGGCGATCGTCGGCCGGCCTCACGAAGTAAAGGGCAGCGCCGTTGTCGCGTTCGTTACTTTAAAGGAAGGTATTGAAGGTGATGACAAACTGAAGGCGATTTTGCGAAATCATGTCGGCGGAGAGATCGGAGCGTTTGCCAAGCCAGACGAAATTCGTTTCGCTCCAGCGTTGCCGAAAACGCGTAGCGGTAAAATCATGCGTCGCTTACTCAAGGACATCGCAGCGGGCAAAGAGATTCACGGTGACACCACGACGCTCGAAGACGTTTCCGTAGTGAAGGCTCTCCAGGCGGGATAAGGCGTAAGGATGAAGGTTCGAGGAAGGGCTCTCCTTATAAACCTTATGCCTTCAACCTTCATCTTTATTACACCTTCATCGTTAACAAAGCGGGTGCGCAGTTCCGGTGGAGGTGATAAGGAGTGGGTAGATGCGAGTCGGAAGGGAACAGGCTAGAAAGCGGCAGGGGTTTACGCTCATTGAATTGATCGGGACGATTTCGATCATCGTCATCCTCTCTGGGATCTTGGCTGTGAGCTTTAGCGGTGTTTTGGGCGATTCTTCGGGAAAACGTGCGAGCACGGATATGGTTCGAATTCAGCAAATGCTCGAGGACTATAAGGGGACTTTTGGCGAGTATCCCAAAGAAATGACAGTAGCGGGACTTTCTTCGATGGAGGATATTCTGTTTAACGCATTGGCTGGTCGCCTTGCTCCGAACGGCGAAGTTGGAAATTTCAAAATTCTGATTGATCGGAATGCTATGGAGTTTGGCAGCGATGAATTTCCGATTGTCGGAGAAACGCCTGCGGTTCTGCTGAATGCGATCGTCGATCCTTGGGGCAATCCATATCGGTACCGATTCGATCCGGATGACGAAGATTGGGAGAATTTCAACTACGTGCTGTTTTCGGCGGGGCCTGATGGCAAGTATAGCGAAGTGACCCTAGCTGGCAAAAAGAATCAAAGCGATTCTAAGAATTTGGATAACATCTATGCTCAGTGATGGTTTACCGAAGGAAACAGTTAAGGGGCCAGGGGCGTTCGAAAAGCGGTTTTACGTTGTTGGAGATGATCGTCGTGCTCTCTATTATGATAACGCTCTCGACTATGGGCTTTGTCGCTTATCAAGCGAGCTCTCCTCCTGGGGCGGTGAACGCGGCTCGGAATACATTGCACGGATTACTCCGTTTCGCTCGCAATCAAGCAATTATGCAAGGGAGTAATGCAATGCTCATCATTAACTACGATAGCACCGATGAGGAAAAGTTTCTGCGATACGCAGGCGTGATTGTGGAAGAGGAGTACAATTCAACGAATTGGAAAGCGGCTCACTCGGGAGTCTATTTACCCAAGGGCGTTTATTTTGTTCCGCAATCCAGTGAAGATGCTGAGACGGATGGGTTTGGTTTCGATGCTCTGTGGCCATTGGCGGGAGCCGATCCGGATGTTCGAAGTCAGTATCATTGTTCAAATGGGGTTTCGACGAAAGCGATTGGAGCGATCGAGTATCCGGTTATGAGTACAGTCGCTCTTGATGCGGCGACAGGTGAGGAACAGAATTGGATTGGCTATCAATTCGGTCCGGATGGTCGCGTGAAGGGCGTAGGTTTTTCTGTATGCTCGGCTGCGGGTGGTTCGCAAAGTAATCACTTGGTCGTAGGGTTGGCACGGTATGAAAGTGGTGGTGGCTTGCTGTTCGAGAATAGCGAGCAAGCCAAAGGGGTTATGCTTCGACTTAATGGCGTTAGTTACGCGGTGGACGATCCGGATGCCTTATGAAAAGGGAGTGGAACGAAAATCGTAAATCTTGGGCTTTCAGTTTGTTGGAGGTGGTTTTGGCTTTGGCGGTCTTTGCAATTATTGTGGTACCGGCTATTGGTTTGGTTGCCTTGTCGTATCGAGATTCCGAGACCGATTTACAGGCTCCGAATGCGGTCGAAATAAAATCGTTGCTAGAGCTTGAATTGAGGGGGGCGACGATTGTTGATGCGGGGGCTGGCCCGATCGGAGAAGATCTTGCGTACGATGTCTTCAATGAATCCTTTCTTTCGAGCGATGTGGAATTCTATGGCAGTCAGGATTTGCAATCGATTGAGCAAAACGGAGTGTCGATGGCAGATGGCGAGAAATATTATAAAGTAACGGTCACTGCTCCGGTTGATTACGCGTACAATGCAAGCGATGCTTATCGTGTATTTTTGTTTAATGTTATTTGGCCGGTATTCGTTTCCGATTCCGAGGGAGGGTTTGTCAATAATGAAGACAACGCAGAAGGGCTGCAGCAGTTGGTTCTGCCGGTTGTTTTGAGCAAATGAGAGTGAGCCGAAACGGATTTACTTTGATCGAGCTGATGGCCGCTTTGGGCGTCACTGCCGTAATCGGCTATTTCTTCATATCGATTGGGCGCGACTTCGTAATTGCTTGGGATCATGTGGGCGATTCGGTAGCGCGTGAAACGGAGGGGCGAGGCGCTTTGGATACAATCGCCCGCGATTTCGAATCGGCGTTTTTTCGGGAAGGCGATGATGTGATGTTTGCGGTCGATGTGTTGAATGACAATTCGGGTGCGAAATGGGAAGGCGGAACCAAACGCCCGATTGCCGATGGCTTTGACCCGTCTCTGCATCAATACGGCTGGGCTGGATCATGGGTGCGAATGTTTACCGCCGCACCGAGTTTCAATGCCGTAGGATATCGGATTATTCGCACGACCATAAAGGATGGCGTGGGTGAGGCTCGCTATATGTTATATAGAAACGTAGCTTCGATGAAGGCGACCGTTCTTGAGGCGGAGGCTGCTTTGATTGACGCGTCGAGTGATGTTTTCGATTTTGAAAGTGGGATGTATTTGGGAGCTAGTGGTTATATTGTTGGCACGGACCGAGGAAATATTCTTGCGATCAATGTGGTGGATTTTGGTGTGCGTTTGTATGTTTATGAAACTGATCCAGTGAACCAGGACCCTAGCGGAGATGATGCGCCGGACGGTCTGCGATTGATCTTTCCAGCGGATGAGAGTAGCGCGTTAGAGTCATCGGTTGAAAGTCTGTTTCATCGAGGATCGACATTTTTAGAAGCGGCGGATGATGAAGATCGATACCCGGATGTTGTTGAAGTGTTTCTACGTGTTTTGAATCAAGACGGAGCGGATGAAATTCTAGAAATGGAAGAGGCGGGAGACGATAGTCTTTGGGTTGAAACCGTCGAAAAAAAATCTCGGCTGTATCGACGTTATATTAGAGTCGGTGGAAAGGGAGGGTTATAGAATGGACCTTCGTAAACGATTCGCTTTTCGGGACCGTAAGGGATTCGCTCTGATCCTTGTATTTTCATTGGCCAGCATTGTGCTTTTGCTTGCACTATCTTTGGTGTCGCTGACTCAAGTGGAATCTGCTTCAAGCCGGTATGATCAAGGACTCCGAATAGCAAGGGCGAATGCGCGTTTGGCTTTGCAGATGGCATTGGGAGATTTGCAGGAATTCGCAGGTCCAGACCAGCGGATTACGGCGACGGCCGATGGAAACCGTGCAACTCTTGATGAGGATTTTAATGATCCATCGGTTGTAGGCACTAGCAATGTGCATCAACCTCATTGGACTGGAGTTTGGAATGTGGATAATACAACGGATACTCCGGTATGGTTGGTGACCCGTCCGCTGGATGAGGATTACGATTTGACGAGTGATTCTCAAGGTGTGAATCCATTTGTCGCAGGATTAAACACTTCGAATGATCTCGTGAAACTCGTTGGAGAGAGCTCGGCTAAACCCAAAAACTCAGGAGCCGATCAGGCGTTACATGATATTTCCGTACCTAAAATAGCGGTGGAGTCGGAAAATATTGTTGGCATGGACGATGCCGTAGAGGCGGCGATCGGCCATTATGCTTATTGGGTTGGGGATAACGGGGTGAAGGCTAGTTATCTTATAAAAGACTCTGTGCCGGATGTAATGCATGATGGTTATTCGATCGATGATGATGCTGATGAGTTAACTGAGAATATCGGAACCCCGGATCAAATTCGCCTTTTGCAAATGTTAGGACATCGAAACCACTGGGAAGTCAATTCAAGGCAGTTGGTTGCGACCGACGCTCGTCTTGGGTCTATTGTTAGTGATCTTGCGTTAAGGGAAGGATATAGGGCAGCAGGATCGAGTACTGTTAGATCAATGTTGGATGGGCTAACGTATAATGACGTACTATTGCGGTTTCATGATGCAGCTTCTCTTTCTCGTGGGTTGATCGTGGATACGCAGAGGGGAGGGTTGAGGAGAGATCTATCTGTAATGGAGTCGGTCGATTTTCCGGATTCCAGTCCGGATGTTTTTGTTAATGATACGTTGATGCCGTATTTGAATGTTGGAGCTTTGGTTTCTACTTCGCCCAGTGCATTGACGCGGGTTTATGAGATAGGGGCAAAGGAGACCATATTCGGTGTAGGCAGTCCTCGTCCTTCAATAGCGCCGGTATTGACGGGAATGAAATTGGCGGTGCGTCTGATCGCTCCGAATTTGGCTCCAATTACGGAAACAAGTGCGGTTATGGGTCAATTGGAATTTAGCGTTCGGCTGATGAATCCATATACGAGTGCTATTGAGACGACAACGCCGCTCGTTTTTCGGTTGAAGAATCCTCATGTGGTCTCGGGGTCGGATGGATTTAGGGCCACTTATACTCGGGCATCCGTAACCTTTTTAACTAGTGATCCAGTCGGGTTTTCCGATTTGATGTCTGGCGTTACTGAGTTCGAAATTACAGCAAGTGGGCTGGGGGAGCAATGGAACCCAGGGGAAACGCGTTCATTTGTCGGAGTATTTGATCCGCTAGACGGTACGAATCGAGTATTTTTAGCCGAATCATCTGCCCCCCCGGCTGAAGATCCTTTGAAATTCTATACAAGTGGACTACCGGATTACACTTCTATTGCGAGCCCATCTTCGGGTAGGGGTGACATTTTGGATCGTATCTATTTTGATATTCCTGCATGGACCCCTGAATTTGATTTGGAAATCGATGGCGAAGTTGTTAGCGAATTCCGAGTAAATACAGGAGCGTATTTATCTATGAATACGAGTCCTGTTCCCGTTAAGAATACAGAATTTCCAAATATCGCGTATGTGTGGGAAGTTGGGGATCCGAGAGATTCTGATGTCGATTGGGTTGGCTTTGATCCTCGAAGCGGAGCCTTGAATCCAGGGGTACTGAGTTCGATGTTCGATTCAGATTATAAGCTTCCCGGAAATGCCAATTCTGTTGAGCATTTCTTTGAAGCTTCCGCCGTTGGGTTATTAGGGCACAATGATATTGGTTCTCCTGATGTGACTCACAATATTCCGATTTTCGAGCTTCCGCGTCAGGAGTTTCTTTCATTGGGTGCTTTGCAAATGGCGGAGTTTCCATCAGGAGTGCGAGGGCACTTGGGGATGAGTTTGGCGGATGCGGTGACGGCGGGTGCTGCAGGATCGATTAACGATGTTTTTGACCGATATTTCCTTTCTACAGTACCGCAGGTCGATTCTACCAATTGGGAGGTTGGGGATGCTCTGCCGAATGGACGGATGACGGTTGCGGGTAATCCTCCGATCAATGACGTAATAAATATAGATTCTGCAAAGCACCTTTATCTAAATGGAGCGTTTAATATTAATTCAACTTCCGTGGAAGCGTGGGCTTCATTGTTGAAGAGCATTCGATTGGGGGCTTGGGAGTATGCTGATGGTGCAGGTGGTGCGACTGAGTTGAATTTGGCAGGCTCGAATCAGTTTCTCCGTTTTTCGCAGTCGGCCGAGGAGACGTGGCAGGGAGTTTATGCTACAGATGCGGATGATGTAACCCGCGAACGGTTTCGCAAAGGACTGCGGTCGTTTTCCGATGCGGAGATAGAGCTTTTCGCTTTGAAAATAGTGAAGGGGATTCGAGCGCGGCGACAAGGGACGATTGCTCCAATGGGGCCTTTTGTAAGTTTGCAGGATTTTATCGATTCGGGCGTTATTAAGACGGCGATAAGCGAAGCGGGTCTTAATGGAACGAATACGGAAACTTACACGTCTAGTTATTTGACTCAACAAGACGTGTTGACCGCGATCGCTCCGTTTTTGTCTGCTCGTAGCGATACGTTCGTGATTCGAGCGTATGGCGATGCGGTTAACCCTTTTGATGATCAAGAGATTTTGGCTCGAGCGTATTGCGAGGCGATTGTGCAGCGCACGCATGCGAAACATTCAACGGATCCGAATAGCGGAGATGTTATGGCACCAACGGGAGAGGCTCCCGGCGAGTTTGGCCGCCAATTTAAGGTAATCGCGTTTCGCTGGATGACGGGGGACGAGCTATGAGAATCCGAGGGGTTTGCTTGCTGCTTTTTGCGTTCGCTCGTTTGAGCGTTGGAGTGGATGTGTCCAACGCGGCGGCTTTGGATGATTCCTTTCTCTTCACGGCCCGCGCGTTTGGAGACGATCTTTTCGAAGGTCTTCATTACTACGATGCGGATGATGAGGTCGTTGAGATCGCGTTTGATCCTCGATTTCGAACGACCGTGCAACGATTGCCGGAGGGAGCTGATGAGGTCTCGTTTTTCAAAATCTTAAAGGATGAGCAGGGTCGTGAGTTCGAGCAAGTGGTGGCAGTCGTGAATTTCGATGATATCGATTCTAGGGCTTTGCTGGTGTTTCTGGCGAAACGCGACGTTGTTCGGAATTTGCCTTATACGGTTATGGTTGCGGACGAGAGTCCGGGGATTTTCGAAGGGGGAACGATTCGTTTCTTCAATTTGACTGGGGCTCGACTGATGGGTCGACTGGGCGATGACTCGTTTCCTCTGGATTTTGGGTTTGGGGCGGATTTGAATTATGATGCGGAGGCGATTGGCGAGATGCCGATCGAATTGGCTGTCGTTGCGGGCGACCGGTGGAAGATCGTGTATTCTACGGGATTTAGAGCGCATCCGGAGTATGGTACTTTGGTGCTGATTAAGCCGCCGAGGAGGGCGGATTCACTTAGGGTTCAGGTCGAAATTCGACGAATGCGCGTTTATCCGGAGCCGGAGCTCGAGGAAGAATCGGCCTCGGAGAATTAATCGAGCAATTCTTGAAGTTTGGTATTGAATCCCGAAAGAGGAGCGTCAGGTTCATCGGCGGTCAGGTCCTATGCGATGTCGGTCGGGCAAACTCCGCCAGGGTCGGAAGGCAGCAACGGTAGTCACGCTCTACATGCGCCGTAGGGTGCCTGGCCACCTTTTGCCCCCCCCCCTTTAAAGAGTAGAGTGATGGGAGGTGAATACGATAATGTCGGAGCGGGTTTATCTCGCGATTCCTCTTTGCCGTTTTTTTTAATCGAAACTATCGCGGGATAAACCCGCTCCTACAGGATACAGGAGAGAGCGATTCGTGTTTTATTCAACAGTCTCTAAAGAAAATCTTTGCGTTCTTCGCGAGGTTTGCGGTTAATCCAATCCCTATGTCTTCGGTTGGCTATCAGGTAATTGCTCGAAAGTGGCGCCCACAGAAATTCGACGATCTCGTCGGGCAGGACCATGTCGTCCGCACCCTCAAGAATGCGATCAATCAGAATCGAATTGCCCACGCGTATTTATTTGTCGGACCAAGAGGTACTGGCAAAACAACTACGGCTCGCTTGTTCGCGAAATGCCTGAATTGCGAGGGTGGTCCTCTAACGGATCCGCCAGCGGATTCCGAGATTTGCCAGGCGATCATGAATGGTTCCTGCATGGATGTGCTGGAGATCGATGGAGCGTCTAACAATGGTGTGGAGCAAGTGCGCGATTTGCGTGACGACGCTCAGTACTCTCCGAGCCAGGGTCGCTACAAAATTTACATTATCGACGAAGTGCACATGCTCTCGACGCAGGCGTTTAACGCTTTGCTCAAGATCCTAGAAGAGCCACCGGAGCACGTGAAATTCGTTTTCGCGACGACCGAAGCCCACAAGGTGCTTCCGACTATTGTCTCTCGGTGTCAGCGCTTTGACTTGAAGCCGATTCCCGAGGATTTGATTAAACAGCGTCTCGCTTATATTTGCGAACAGGAGGGGATCACGGCCGAGGATAACGCTCTCCGGGCAATTGCTCGAATGGCGGATGGTGGGATGCGTGATTCGCAATCGATCTTGGATCAGATGATCGCATTTTCCGGCTCGTCGGTGTCCGAAGCGGATGTGCTGCAGGTTTACGGGCTTGTGGGTGTCGAGCAGACGACTGAATTGGCTCGGGCTATTGCTTCGGGCGATCACGGCAAGATTTTGGACCTCGTCGACGAATTCGATTCTTCTGGAAGGGATTTCCATCGGGCATTGGTCGATTTGCAGTCACGTGTTCGAGAGTCTCTGCTGAGCGCCGTGAGAGCGGGCGGTTCGGATTCCAGTATGGGTGTTCCGATGACGACCGAATCGTTGACGCGACTACTCGATAGTTTACGAGAGAGCGAATCGGGATTGAAATTCGGTTTGAACGAGAAAGTTAATTTCGAAGTAGCGCTTTTGAAAGCTTCCGAGCAGTGCCGTGCGCGAGCGATTGACGGCTTGATTCGCGAACTTTCCGGGATTGCGGCAGGATTGCCGGACGACGAAAAAAAAAACGATTGATCCCTAGGAGCGCTCCTAAACCGCCTGTTGTGGCGACTAAGGAAAAAGCTATCGAAGAAGTTGCTGCCGCTAAAGCTCCAGAATCGAAGCCGACTGTCGAATCGAATGAATCTCCATTCGACCCGAGCGAGGAAACGATCGAAGAAGCGCCTCCTTCGCCTGAAGAAATGGCTGCCTATCTCGGAGAGCCTGAAGATCCGGTTCGCGGCGAAGATGCAGTGATTTCGGATGATCGACCCATTCCGACACTTGACGAAGCCGATAAGCAAATCTTTCCCAAGACCAAAGCTCTAATGGAAGAGCTCTTTCGGGCGAGGTTGAATAAGGTGCAGCGGATCAATACGAAGAAGATCCGGTAAATAGGGCGATTGGAGTAATCGGGCCCAGAGCTCTCGGTCCACCTGCTTTTGCCCTTGTTAGGAGCTGACTGAGTGTTTAGGCGATTTCTAGGGATTTAAGCCAGTCGTTGAGTGAACGTAGGTCTTCGTCTGATTTTGCGGTATCCAGAAAGGTAGGATCGATCGAAAAGGCCTTGGCGAGGAAAACCTTAGCGCTTTCGAAGGCTTGTTTTTGGCAGGCGTAACAGCCCAAATTGTACTGAACGATCGCGACCTTGGGAAATCTTTTAGCGGCATCGGTTAGAATCGCTTGAGCTTCGTCCATCGTTTGCGAGCGTCGCGTGGCGAATGCTAGGTTGACTAGATGTCCGGGATCGCTGGGTTCGCGAATGACGAGTTCCTGGGCTGTACAGGTCGCGGGAGCCCAGTCTTTGGCATCGATGAGAATCGCGAGTCTCATTTGTAGGGTTTCGATGCGGTTAGCTAATGCTTCAGTGAGTTGGGATAATTCCTCGAGCGCGTCTTTGAACATGCCGAGCTCGCGATAGCCATTGGCGTAGGTCAGCGTTTTTTTGAGAAGTAAGTTGTCTTTACTTTCTGGAGCCATGCTTGAGGAACTGGCATGGGGGCTCCTCGGAAAAGAGCAAGTGGAATACGCCCTCCAATGCCCGGTTTCATAAGTCGAAAATGTTTACGAAACGGGCTTTTCCCCCTAGGTAATTACCTCGAAACTTCCCACTTCTTCCTGCGAACTACTAGCGATGTGCTACTTTGTTCTTTTGGGTAGCGGCCGATCTCCGAGCGGCCATTGAACGATGCAACCGTTCAACTACGTCGGAATAATAGCCGTTCGGAGATCGGCCGCTACCTTTTGCATTGGTCCAGGGGTGTTTGTTTAGCAGTTCTAAGATTGCAATTAGCGGAGCAACGAAAAAGCGAACCCGACGCCCGTCGGATCCGCTATTTGCTGATGCGTATGGAAAATGACCTAAATTCCTTCTTCTGAATGAGGTCCGCCTCGGTGACCGCGTATTCCCCGTGGTCCAGGGCCGCGTCTATTCTTGGGTCCACCCCGATGCATGGCAGTTGTCTGTGAAGGGGAAGCCGACGCAGTTTGGAGGTTTGATTCGAGAATTGGTGGAAGATTACGAGATGCAATCTTCCAGTATACGGTTTTCAATTACGGCTGATGGAGATGTTTCGGCTGTCGCAGATCGCTCGTTTTTGACGCAGATATTGCAGAATCTTTTAGGCAATGCGTCGAAGTACAATGATGACGAGTTACCTTGGGTAGAGGTCACCTGCGAAGCGGTGGATAAGGAGATTCGGATCAATATTTCGAATGGAGGAGACGGTATACCGGAGGCAGGCCAAGCTCGGCTTTTCGATCGGTTTACTCGGGTCGATAGTGCTTGAAATCGTGAAGTGGATGGCTTCGGGCTAGGCCTCAATCTCTCTCGCGAATTTGCTCGGGCTATGCAGGGCGACTTGATCCTTCTGGAATCAGCGGAGGGTAAGACGTGCTTTAGGTTGATCTTGCCACGGGCTAGTTGATTTTATCGCTTGGAATTGGGGCATTATTTTTCAATAAAGGGTAGCGGTTTTTTAGGCATTATGAAATTGATGAAGCGTTATTTGGGCAGCATTTGTTTGCTGGGATTATTGGCGATCTTATCGGGTTGCGTGACTGAGCCGAGCGCACTGACGGGTGAGAGCCGGAGTTACGGCTATACATGGCGGCAAGAGTTGGAGCTTGGACGGACGAGCGATGCGCACTTGATCCAGCAGATGGGCCTGTATCCAGATGATGCGTTGGCGAGCTACGTGACCTCGATTGGCGAGAGCGTGTTGGCTCAGAGTAGCTTAAGGAGAGTAGGTACGCCTGAGATTTATCGGAATCTGGAATTTAAGTTTCGCGTGATGGATAGTCCGGTGGTCAATGCGTTCGCTTTGCCTGGCGGGTATGTGTACGTGACTCGGGGATTATTGGCTCACTTAAGTAACGAGGCGCAGCTTGCAGTGGTACTTGGGCACGAGATTACGCACGTTGCTGCGCGTCACGCATCGCAGCAGGCTTTGAAGCAGCAGTGGGGACAAATTGGATTGGTCGCCGGTGCGGTGATTGGTCAGGGAATCACCGGTAACGAGCAGTTCGCGGATCAGTTCATGGGCTGGGGGGGAAGTGTTTTTCAGATGCTGACATTAAAATATGGTCGCGATGCGGAGCGGGAGTCTGATATTTACGGAGTTGAGTATTCGGCTAAGGCTGGTTACGCGATCGGTGAATCGGCGGATTTCTTCAATTCGCTAGGACGTATTTCGGCCAAGTCGGGGCAGAGCTTACCATCCTGGCAATCAAGCCATCCCGGGGCCGGGGAACGGGAAGGGCGAATTCGGCAGTTGGCGATAGATTGGGGGAATACGTTTCCGGACCTGAAAGTTGGAGAGGCGGAGTATTTGAAGGAAATCGATGGGTTGATTATCGGAGAAAATCCACGCTCAGGCATTGTTATGCGGGGAAAATTTTATCACGCGGATATGGGGTTCCAGTTTGATATCCCTGAAGGATGGCAGGCGAAGAAAGAAGCGAGCTCGGTGACTTTGGTTGATCCGGCGGGTCGCGGAATTTTGGTATTTAGTGTTGGGAAGGGTTCTACACCTGAAGAGGCTGCTAGGAATTTCGTTACCTCCTCAAAGGTGGAGCCATTGCGATTTGGCAAATCGACGATTGGCGGGCGAAAGGGTTATGTGGTCGAAAATTCGGTCGCAACATCCAATGGCAATATGCTGGTGAGAAACGAATTTTTGAGTCATCGCGGCGAGGTATTCGGTTTTCTGAGCTATTCGAAAGTTGAAGAAAGTAAGAGGTATCGGTCGGCCTTTTCGAGTGTTTCAGAGAGTTTTGGGGAGATCGGCAATGCATCGATTAGAGATATTGAGCCGACGCGCTTGAAAGTGGTAACGGCGAAGAAGCAAGATCGCTTCTCGAATTTTATCGGGACGGAGTTTCCTTATGGAATGGACGAGACCGATTTGGCGATCATCAATCAGATCGAACTAAACACGGTCGTCGAACCTGGTGAGAAACTGAAGATCGTTGGGAACTGAAAACGATTTGAGCGATTTCTTTTCTAGTCCTCTAAATCACTTAATCGGCCCTTTTTAAAACGAACACGCTACCAGGCCTTCCGACCTGGGAGCGATTCCCATATATAGCAACTAACTGATTTTGGGTTAGGCGTAACTTCCGACTACACTATGAATAAAGGCAAAAATCCGTTTTTGAAAGGGCACTGAAAACGAATCGAGTGTATCGGTAGGTATTGGATGTTATCCGAGGGGGTGATAGCACTCGATGTTCGCAAGAATTACGATGCGGGTTTGATTCTTGGACAGAAATTAGGCAAATTGGGTGAAGCGTCCTCAAACTGTCCAGAATTAGGGAGCTATCAGTAATAGGATTACAAGATCTAGTCTTCCAAGCACATGTCATCCGAAAACGAAATCGATCCGAGAAGCCGCTTTATTCAGCTGTTCATGTCTCATGAAAAGCAGATTTATCGCTACATTCTCTCGCTCATGCCGCATTCTCAAGATGCGCAAGACGTGCTGCAGGAGACGGCGATCGCCCTTTATAATAAGATAGGGGATTACGATACGACTCGTCCGTTCGCTCCGTGGGCGTTTCGTTTCGCGTACCACATGACGCTTAAACACCGAGAAAAATCGAGCCGTTGGCATCGTTTTCTCGATGATAATTTAATGAAGGAGATTGCGTCTCGCCAGCAAATTTTGAGCCCAGAACTCGATCAACGTCGCGAGTACTTGAGGGAATGCTTAGCCGAAGTGCCTCAGGAAAAACGATTGATGCTGACGGAATACTACTTCGAAGGCGAAACGGTCGACGCTATCGCCGATTCGCAGGGCAAGTCGGTTGAAGCGACTTACAAGGCTTTGCAGCGCGTTCGGAAGACTTTGATGCACTGTATCCAAGGAAAAATGCAAGTGGGAGACGTTATTGCATAATGAATTTAAACTCAATAAATCAGTTGGAATGGGAGTCGATGCTCGAGGGAGCGATCAATGGTGCTCTGTCCGACTCGGAAGCCCAGTTGCTGAATCGGCTTTTGAAGGCAAATCCGGAGCGTTTGGATGATTACATTCGTTTCGTCGACATGCATGCATCGCTTTACCAGGAGCCGTTGCTCGCTCCGACTAATATGGCCGACACGATGATCGACTACCAAACGCTGGAAATGGAGAATGAGCAACAGCGTAAGTTGACCGGCTTTTGGAAGATTTTGGCAAGCGTCACTACTGCCGCGGCATTGATCGCTTTTTCGTTCGTTCTTTGGCAATCCATGACGGGCGAATCCAATTGGGATTATTTGCGTGGGCAGTATGTTGGTCTCGTTACAAGTTTGAAGGCGAATGGATCGGATTCCGATCTCTATGTGGGACGTGGCGTTCAGACTGGTTTGTTCACCTTAGGAAGCGGCAAGGCGCAAATTCGCTTGGATAACGGGGTCGAGCTTTCGATGCGTGGTCCGGTGAAGTTCGAGGTGTTTGGACAAGACCATTTGGCTTTAGTTTCCGGTCGGTTGACGGCGAATGTGCCAGAGCAAGCGATTGGATTTCGGATCGATACGCCTGATATGGAGGTTGTGGACCTCGGAACCGAATTCGCTTTGAAAGTGGATAGTTCGGGTGAATCGAAACTCCATGTATTGGAGGGCGAAGTCGAGGCACGTTTGAAGCAAGGCTTGGATTTCGAGAATGAGCCTTTAATTATCGCTAAAGAGCGTTTAGACGAGTTACTGCAAAATCCTTCGTATTTGGAACTTGACTACGATCCAATCTCATTTGCTCCTTCGCCAGATCGCGATGAGCTTATTCGAGCGACTGGCGGGATGATGCAAAGTTTGCATGAAGCTCCATTGGATTTGAGAAACGGGCGTTTCAAGCACGATTATTTGATGCTGTTTCCGGAGCGTTTGAATTACACCTTGCCTGACGAGTTAGCGGTTAATTTGGCAGAGCCGGGAACGTACCGCATGTTGACCGAGAATGGTGCGAAGAGATATTACGCGGAAACCTCTGCGGATAAGCAGGCTTGCGAAATCGTTGTGAGATCAACGATCGTTCAAGATAGGATTCCTGTGGGAACGGTAGTGAATAGCTATCTCGTGCACTTTGATGCATTCGATAAGCCAGGAGAACGTCATAAGGCCAAGGGTCGTGTACGGTTCAATAATCGAATTCTCGGAGTAATCGTCAGCGGACAGGACTTGAACGATAGCGACGCACTTTTAGGGAATAGCGAGACGATCTATGAGAATAGTCACGGTCGACGAACGGAGAACGACCTCGTACGAATTTCCTCGGATCAACATCAGGTTTTCCTGAATTTCGAGGTTACTGGTTTTATCGATCAGATACGTATCGTCGTGGAAGCCGATTCGAACGAGCTCGAGATAGCGCGGTTTCTGGATGGGAACGAGTAGGCTTTTTTGGTAGCGACCTTTTTTTATTCCTTTCGGGGTAAATACATCAAAGCTTGCTTCGGTACCAATTTTGGTAGCGGCTCGATCTCCGAGCGGTCATTGAAGGTTACTTTCGTTCAACTACCTCATTAATAATGACCGCTCGGAGATCGGTCGCTACCTTTTGAATACCTTGAGGCTTGCCCCATGGATGCTTTACTCTTCTTCGGGGAGGATCTTTAGGAGCCCGGATTTTGCGTCGTTGCCTTCGCGAGAATCGGTTTGCCCGCTGAGGCGTGTTTTGGCTTGGATTGTGTATCCGGTTTCCGATGTTAGGCGAGAACGGTCTAGGTAAATTGTGTGGCTGGTCGTTTCGTCTTCGATTAGTTGGCCAAGGTAGATTTGCTGGGATTGGCCTTCGTTTTGAGTCAAGTTGATCGATACGCTTCGCAAGGGCTCTGTTCCTCGGTTCTGGACGGTGACCATTAGCGGTATTGTGGTTTCGGTTGCTTGTTCGAAGTCGAGGTAGAAGTCGGCGAGAGCAGCATCGGCGATTCCGGATTGGTCGCGATTGAGGACTCGGTCCATGTTTAGCGTGCCGTTTCCGATGTTGACGTCAATTCCTGGCGCGCTGGCGTCGTCGGCATAAGCTAGAACGATGTTGGTGGCTTCTTGTGGGCTTAGCTTGGGATCGAGGGAGAGTGTCGCCGCTATGCCTCCTGCGACGAAAGGAGTAGCGGCTGAAGTCCCGGAAAAGCTAGTCCAGTTTTCTTCGCCCCAGGCTGCGTAGATTCCGACGCCCGGAGCGGCGATATCAACAGCATCGCTGAAGTTGGAGAATTCGGCTCTTTGGCTTTCCGCGTCAATCGCCGCTACAGCTATGACGCCATCGAATCTGGCGGGGTAAGTGATCTCGCCCATACCGTCGTTCCCCGCAGATGCGACTAGGATCACGTTGTTTTCTTGAGCGTAGACGATAGCTCTTTCGAGAGTTGGGCTGTAGCCGTAGCTGCCGAGGCTCATGCTGATGATTGAAGCGCTTTGGTCGACCGCCTCGACTATTCCTAAGGCTAGGGTGAAACTGTCGCCGCTTCCTGATGAATCCATTACTTGAATACTAAGTAATTTGGCACTGGGAGCGATTCCCGCTTGATTGTCGCCAGCGATGAGAGAGGCGATGGCTGTTCCATGGCCATTGTATTCGGATTCTTGATTTTCCGTAGAGTCGACTAGCGAGATTCGTTCTATTTGAACGTTGTTTAAGACGGGGTGATCACCGATGCCGGTGTCCAGAATTGCGATCGTGATACCTTTGCCCCACTGGTCATTATTCTGGGGGACGCCTAGCCAATCGAGTGCGTAATTTTCGAAGGGCTGATTCGCCATTCCAACTAGGCTCGGTTGAGGGATTGTAGGAACGACGACGAGATAATTGAAACCGATATCGGTCTGCTCTCCAGCGAGTTGACGTATATGTCTTGCTTCGTCTTTGTTGTTCGACCGAACGCGTAAAGCTTTGAGGGTGGAGTTGCGGGCTATGATTGTAATGCCTGCCCGTTCGGCATCAGCAATAAATCGGTCGTAGGCATTTTGGTCATTAAAGGAAAGCAGCAGTTCGTCAGCTAAAGCGAGGTCGGCGTCGGTTAGAACATCTTCGAGGAGCGGGAGCTCGGTTTGTTCTAAGAACTCCGTGTCGTATTCCTGTGATATTGAAGACGGCTCTTTGATCGGGTTCGATGAGATGGTAGGCGTTTTTTCAGGTGGACTCCAACGCAAGGAGATATAACGCCCACCGAGGTAGGCGAGGGCTAGGATAGCTAGGATTCCAATTGCTTTCTTAAAGCGATTCATTGCGGAACGTTACGCATCAGGACACTGAAGGGCTAATGCTGCTTTACGATAATGAAATGGTCTTGGG
>Ga0233432_10002253_pt1 | contig 17986 bp, 18 predicted proteins | sample SI_122_August201_6_FD_179870 | JGI IMG/M metagenome (GOLD analysis project Ga0233432, IMG submission 179870) | Seawater microbial communities from Saanich Inlet, British Columbia, Canada - SI_122_August2016_10_MG | ecosystem: Environmental > Aquatic > Marine > Inlet | place: Canada: British...
TTTTTTGAGTGATTGGTGTCATTAATGGTGATGAACCGCTGCACCGATGAAAAGCGCCGATAAAAACGTGAAAATATAGGCCTGCAGGAACGCGACGAACAGCTCCAGAACACTAAAAAGTGTCGCACTAACAACGCTGATAACGGTGACGGTCATCCAAGTGCCAGTCGAAGCCGAGGCAGCCGCGGTGATAAGACCCATAATACCGAGGAGTACGAGATGGCCAGCCACCATATTTGCGAGTAACCGAACGGCAAGAATAAGGTGCTTGATGCACAAACCAAGCATTTCAATCAAGAAAAGACCACATGAAATAATGATTTTCAGCGGCAAAAGGTATGTGGGCATGTCAATTGGCGGGACTTGGTTTAAGAAAAAGCCGAAAACACCAAATTGCTTCATACCGGACAACATTCCGGTCACGAAAGTTGCTGCAGCTAAGGCAATTGTGACTGAAAAAGATGCCGTAGGTGAGCCTGCCCAAGGCACCATGCCGAGAAGATTGCACCCAAGAACGAAAAAGAAGAGAGTCCATAGCATAGGAACAAAACTATCTCCTCTGTGTACAGGACTAGCTTGGTCATCATGACCATGTCCAGGCGGGTCGTCGATCGCGGGCCTTGCTATCTGGTCCCGTATAAACACAAGAAATGCTTCGAAGAGGTTGGCAAATCGTCCTTTTGGGTGATCTCCTGTCGACAACTGCTTCGCAACTCGTGTGAAGAGCAGCACCATGATAGAGGCTACAACGAGTTCTAAAATCATGTATTTTGAGATCGCGAATCCAGATTTCGGCGTATAAAGGCTATGAAGTTCAGCAAATGGTTGCGGAATCATCACCTTGCCATCGAGGGCCCGATTGAATTCATTGACGTCAGTGACGTTGGGGTGTCCATTCGTTAAAAATGACGGAACTTCACTCAGGGATTTCCAGTCGTATCTCCAAAGACCCTTGGGTACTTCGAAAAAGTAGGCATCTTTGAGATGATATATAGGATTCGATGACATCGGATAGCACTAATTTTTAGGACAATAAGGTGTTTTGCGTCTCTGCGGCGTGATCGTCTAGGCTGTGAGGGTTGTGAATATCCATACCATAGCCAGCCATGTGGAGAAGGATATCAAGCAAAAGCAAAACTAGGTAGGAGGCAACAAGAGTTTCTTCAATAAAATTTTTCAGGGCCACCCCGAAGAGCCCTTTCCCGGTAGATATCTGGAGGAAAGCAAGCACAAATAGAGGTAATGCTAGGCGGGTAAAATTTGCGGCGAGGGCAGCAGCGATGCCCAAAGCCGGCTGAGTTGACGCCATCTTTTTTGACCAGCACGTGATGTACCAGGCAAAACATCCACCACTGAGCGAAATCACACTCACAATTCCAACAGCCGCAGATCGATATTCAAGGCTTAAACTAGGTGCACTTCGCAAAAGTATTGTACCGGCAGTGATGATCTGACCGAGAGTGAGGACGATCAGGCCAACGACCAAAGACTTTCTCAGGGATTTGCACGACGTTGGCATAGATGGCTTTTCTCACAGGTTCTTCTGCTGGCGCGTGGCAGCAACACGGATGAGGGCTGCTAGGCCCGCAAGAAATCCAAGAATAAAGCCAACTGGCTCAAAGACAGCGGTGTCAAGTCGATGATCAACCCAGCTGCCAACGATCCCAGGTAGCACCATAGTCAAGCCTATTGCTGTAATGCGTCCGACCCACACAAAGGCCTCAGCCATAAAAGGCGTTTGTGATCTCACCATTCGGCGGGCTCCGGTATTTTTGCCATAATGTGATGTGCCTGTCGATATATAGTGTGTTCCCAAATAAATAAGGACAACTAGCCTGCTTACAATGACTCCTCGTGTCGTCCAAGCAGAAAATATGTTTGCTGCATCCCCTTGCCTTTTACATTCATTTCACCACGATCTGTAAAACGGTAACGATCTTGCAGGAGTGCATGTGTCCCTTGGGATACGTGAACTCGAGATGGCTCACCGTGGGATTCCATGCGGCTTGCCGTATTTACAGTATCACCCCACAAGTCGTAAGAGAATTTATGTTTCCCGATGACTCCCGCAACGACGGGGCCGGAATGTATGCCGATGCGAACTTCCATGGACAGCCCTCTGTTACGCATGACACCACGAAACGCCTCGAGCATTCCTAGTGCCATGCCGGCGACTGCCTCTGCGTGGTCGTCACGAGGTTCAGGAAGGCCCGCCACTGCCATGTAGGCATCACCAATAGTCTTGATTTTTTCAACCCCGTAAGCATTTGCGAGGTGGTCAAACGCGGAGAAAATATCATCGAGCAAGTCAACAAGTTGACTGGCGTCAACGCGTTCAGAGAACGTTGTAAAGCCACAGAGATCCGCAAACAAAACACTCACAGAAGAGTACGTTTCGGCAATTGTTGAGACATTGTTTTTGAGCCGTTCAGCAATCGTGTCGGGAAGAATATTACGAAGAAGTCGCTCCGACTTTTCTCTTTCACGCGTCAGGTCAGCGAGTGATCGTTCGAGTGCACCAAAAGCAGCGTCACGTTCGAGAAGTCTTTTGTACGCCTCGGAATGGACTCTAATTCGAGCAATGAGCTCAATCTGATGTGGAAGTTTTATCAGATAGTCATTGGCCCCTGCTTCGAGTAATTGGGCTTTTGTAGCAGCTTCCTCGTTTGCAGACAGCATGATAACGGGGATTTTTTCTGTTCTAGGATGAGAACGGAACTGACTCACAAGGTCGAGTCCGTCAATGTCAGGCATGACCAGGTCTTGTAAGATGACAGTTGGCTGAAATTCTTCTGCCGTTGACACAGCTTTGGCCGCCTCTTTGCAGAAGGCAAAGGTAATGTCCGCTTGGTCAGCCAGGAGGCGTCGGACGGCCTCACCAATCATCGGTTGATCGTCTACCAAAAGAACGCGGTGGCCATCAACAGAATGCCCAACGGCGTCGGTTACAGAAGATGGCGTCGCAGACGCTTGCGTAGAGTCGAGTTGTTTTGAGTTGCTATCTTCTGAAGGTATTGCGTCAGTCATTTGTTAAGCGTCCTTCAGTCGTGGTGTCGCGATACATAAGAGATACTCAATCACAATGAAAAATGACAAAAGAATGGGCCCTTCCACGTTCAGATATTTCTGCGTGTGCAGCCAAACTGGGGAACCAGGATTTGAACCTGGACTAACTGGTTCAGAGCCAGTCGTGCTACCGTTACACCATTCCCCAAAAGTTACTTTTTTGTCCGATGTTTGACTCTATTTTACGCAGCCCTGTTGGTCTTCCCTGTTGACGTGTTTATGGCTGATATCCGCTATCTGGTACCATCACAAACAAGCAATCATGTTTACGGAAACAAAACCACTGAAAAAGCGACCTGCACCTGCCGCGGAAGCGGTCACGCAATATTATCGAAAAGCTGAAATGTCCGCTAGATAGCAGGCGTCTGGAAGTAAAGGATAGCGATATTTACGGTTTGGCTTTATTAGTCACGAGGGTTGGGACGAAATCTTGGTACATCACCAGTAAGGTAAACGGCAGGCTGATACAGAATAATCTTGGCGAATGGCCTATTGTGACGCCTGAAGCGACACGCAAAAAAGCGATGGCGTGTCTTCAAGGAAATGATCCAGGCGACCCTTCCCCAGAGCGTCAGGCAATGCCGACGCTGAATGATATTTTCATCTATGGAGAGCAGGCTGTATGGCGAGGTAAGAGAAGACCTACAGATTTCTGTTGCCCGTTAACGGAGTCTGTATAGCAGGCAATTACAAAAGCGATTGATTTAATGGAGGTGAAGTCGTGACAAGCAATCGAGAAGCACAGCTGCGTGAACAGCATGCCAAGCATATTGCTATGAATGGTACGGACATCAGTGGCGTCATAGAAAGGCATAGGGCAGGAAAGAATGGTTTTGTCATTGATGACTTTGGCGAGCACCTTGTTCTTAATAACAATGAGGCAATCATGGTTGTCGCTGATGGCACACAAAGAGTTTTAGCTGCCTGGGATGTGTTCCGTGAGTCACTGCACGGAATCGATGCAGAGCATGCAAAGCGTGTTGACGAAGCTGCTGCCTTGTTTGCGGGTCGATGTTCTCACATTGGTGGTGAGGTTAGTCACGACATCGCAAAAGCAAATCTTGCGTGGAAGCGGCGGGATGTTTCGGAGGGGAAAAAATGACCATCACCTTCGATGGATTGTAAGACGCTTGCGAAGATCTGAAACGAGGACAGCTTGCGGCAAGCCACTACTCTATCATTGACTTCACTCCGAAAAAGAATGGAAAGGTTGTGCTTGTGAACTCCTTGAGGAACGAATTGAGCCATTCTCAGCAGAGTTGGCTGAGGCAATGGGTAAGAATTTCACCGACGAGCTAACTGCGTCAAATCATACAACACTTCCAAAAGCATTCGGTTCGTGTTGTATTCAGGCCGATAAGAAAAACAAGTATCAATTGACAGCGTCAGCAGGCAATCGCACTCGCAAGGCGATTGAGAAGACGGTCACCATCGAAAGTGCGGCAAAACGGCCAGGTAAAGACGTGGGCGAGAACATTGTTCATTTCGAGAGTATTAATGTTCGACTTAGGCATGACAGTCGAGTGCTGCCATTTTTGTGCAATGCCTTGATGGCAAGTGTGCCGCCGGATTCGCTAGTAGCATGCATTAATGTGTAGGTTTTATTTGCCAGTTGCAATGGTGGAGATAGAGGAACGAGCGGTCTGAGGCTGAACAAAATACGAAGTGCGAGAATGGAGTTCTTAAAAGGAACGTGAAGTGGTGTCACATAGAAGATCCTCCAGCGGCCAGCGTGATTGAGTTAACGCGGTCGCGTCTTGAGTCGTGCGAGACACCTATGAAAAAAGCCTGCCGGAGAATCGCCTTTTCTCGGCAGGCATTAGGTCAAAGAGATTTCAATAGTTTATCAAGAGGCCCCGCCTCCAGGGAGTTAAAAAGAGCAAAGTAATGAATCGGTTCCAGTCTTGAGACGGATTAATCGGTAGAGAGAGACATCTTTAAAAAAACAGTAAAGGTTACGCAGTACGTTGTCTATCAAGGGCCGTGGTAATGGTACCAATAACCGTAGCCTGTTCATTAGTGAAAGAGATGGCAGGGAAAGTCTCGCGTGAGGATGTTAGGGTGGCTGTAGTGTCGATGTAATCCTGTAGGACGCTAGGCTTGAACGGCGTAATCTGTACGATGAGAACAATTGCCGAAACAACAAAAATGACGTGGCCGGCAACGGACGTATCAATGGTTTTACCCGTACATCTTAAGCAGATGGCACACCGTACGAAATATTCCAAACGAACGCTACAAATCTAAATGTGGCCGCAAAAGGAATCGAATGACCTGAAGGCACGTGTCTGCAGGAATGACTGTTCGAAGTATTTCGTCGTCAGTCCACCGTTTGGTACTTATTGCATTTGGATTTGGCACCGAGGTGAAAGAAAATAGTGAGGCTATAGGAAGCAGGCTTCTTTGTTGGAAATACTCAAAGAATGGTTCTTAGTAGGCTCCCTGATGCCCTGAATCGTAATGGTATATAGACGGGTACACATTCAGTATTACTGAGAGTGCAGATGGCAAACAGATTTAACGTCACGAAAAGTGTGAAAAGTCATCGCCCGTGCCTAATACTTTTCCACTTCCACGACGCAGGCGTCTCCTTTCGATTGATGAATAGGGAGAGTATCGAGGTTGCAATGTGAGGAGACATGCTTCGAGGTCACGGGAACAGGATCTTGCGAATTGTGATTCAGAATTAGTGAGATCTAATCTTTGTGTGGAACTGTACTTGAGCCACAAATTTTGCATTTGAAAATAGGCTGGGTTCCCTCAGTGATTGCCTTGCATTTGTAGTTCGTACACCGACGTTTGTATGTCTTTCGGGCTGCGGCTGACGTATGGCTGGCAGTTTCGGTCGCTGATGCGATAGTCGTGATGAACAAGTCACATGCTCCAATAAGTACTGCAATGCCGAAGAGAAAAGCTGTGAATTTCATATCAAACCCCTGTGTTGTATTTTCGGAACCAGAATAGTTTTCTAAAATAGACATTACACATTATTTTGAAATCCAACAAATCGGCGGAGTCGCTTGGTGTTTATACAAATCCGTCCCAGCAAGGTTCAGCAAAACAACCGGTGTTTACGCCGTTAGTCTGGTTGTCTGATGGTGTTGAGCATTCTCTTAAACGAAAATGCGTCATTATCATTCAGGGCAGTTGTGGTAGCCTAGAGCTAAGGTCGTAGGTGGGTAATTGGTAGGAAAAAATGCTGGCGGTCGGCAGTTACGTACTCATCGAATAGGTCATGAAATTGAAAAGTAAGTTGGAGACACCGTGTCGTTCCTCGTATTGATGACTGGCGGTAAGGCGGGCGAGAGATATCGCCTTGTCAAAGAGAAAACGATTATTGGGCGCCATCCCGGCTGTGATATTGTTGTTGATTCAGGCTCCGTAAGCCGCCAGCATGCATCGATTGAGATGAAGGATGGTGGTTGGTGGGTGGAAGATCTCGGTAGCCGAAACGGTACTATCGTAAATGGTGAGATCCTCACGGAACAGCACCGTCTTGAGGCTGCAGATGAAATAGGTGTTTGTGACGATCGGCTGGTTTTTACAGTCGGTGATACAACTCCTTCTGAGTGGGTGTCGCTCGGTGGGGAAACAGACGAATCACAAGCGGTTTTTCAATCACATGATGAAGAGTCGATGATCGTCTCTCAGTTAGACATTCCACGTCCATCAGCAGACGAAGGAATCAGTCAAAACGCTGAGGCAAAGTTGCGGGCTGTGATCGGTTTGAATCGGGCCCTTGGTGCATCACTTTCGCTTGAAGAAGTGTTGCCACGACTCTTGGATGGTATTTTCGAGATTTTTCCCAATGTCGAACGTGGGTTTGTCTTGTTGAATGACGTAAAGACAAACAGACTGATTTTACGGGCCAAAAAGTTAAAGAATGCTGAGGAGAAAGGTGGTCTTCGGCTGAGTCTTTCTTTGGTCAATAAAGTGGCATCATCACAAACAGCAATACTTTCGGCAGATGCTACGAGTGACAGTCGGTTTCGGCTGAATGAAAGTGTTGTTGACTGTAATATTCGCTCAGTCATGTGTGTCCCATTTATAAGTACAGAGGGATCGGTTCTTGGTGTGCTCCAAGTAGATTCTCGTGATATTAGGAATGGTTTTAGCCAGGATGACCTTGAGGTTCTTGCTGGCATAACAGGTCAGGCGGCCAAGGCTGTTGAGCAGGCGACGGCTCATGATGAAAAAGTAGCTCAGGAGCAGTTTAAAAGAGATTTAGAGTTGGCAAATCGTGTGCAACAAGGGTTGTTGCCATCAGTACCCCCAGAGATTGAGGGCTTTGAGGTATTCGATTTCTACGAGGCTGCTCACCAGATTGGTGGAGATTATTTTTCATATATTCCTCTCAGCGAAAACCGTCTGGCGGTAGTTTTGGCAGATGTGTCAGGAAAGGGTGTGTCTGCGGCACTTGTGATGGCAGCCCTTTCCGCTGATGTGCGGTACACACTCGCAATTGAGGCAGATGTTGCAAAGGCCGTCACGTTACTCAATGCGAGTTTTATGAGAAGTGGGTGGGATGACCGGTTCGCGACTTTTGTTGTTGTGGTTCTCGACTCGACATCAAATGTCGTGAGCGTTGTGTCTGCAGGCCATTTGCCTACATATTTACGAAAGGCCGACGGCAGCGTTGAATCAGTGGGGTTTGAAGAAGCGGGACTACCACTTGGTGTTGACCCCACGTATGTGTACGAAGCCGCGGAGGTTACAGTTACTGCCGGTTGTACGCTTGTACTTTATACAGATGGTATTAGTGAAGCGATGGACCATAAGCAAGAAACGTATGGTCTGAACAGATTAGAAGAAATTTTGTCTGGCCCAGCTGATTCGCCGGCGGCAGTCGGTCAACGGTTGCTTGTTGATGTGGAGCGACATGCTGCTGGGCAGGTGCGAAGTGACGACATGTGTCTGGTTTGTGTAGGTCGCCCGAAGAACTCTGAGTAGTTTTTTCTGCAGTCATTGGAATCGCTAACAGTCACCCCTTTGATTCAACGTATGATGGCTGCTACTCACTTAATTCGTGTATACGTCTGCTACGCTATAGCTGGCTGGTGCCTCGTGTGATGGAAGCTGGGAACTTGACATGTACGGTGGTTCCGTTGGCAGGGAGACTATGAATGCTGACGGTGCCGCCATTATGAATCGCTCTTTGGCGAATACCTTCAAGACCAAAACAATTTTCACGTTGGCTCATTGAGTCAAAGCCACAACCGTCATCGTGAATGGTCAGGGAAACTGTACCCCCCTCCTCTTGAATTAATTCCACTCGCACCTGATTTGCACTGGAATGTTTTCGAATGTTGGTGAGCGATTCCTGAGAAATACGAAAAAGGGTAACCTCGATCTGCGTAGGTAACCGTTTTTCGTGTAGGTTGTGCCGAAAGTTAATGTCCTTGATTTCAAGGCGAACATCTGCAATCAGCATCTCGAGAGCATCAATAACCCCGAGTTCATCCAAAGCTGGGGGGCGAAGACCAGCAATGAGATGTCGAGTTTCCCGGGAAGCCTCTCGTAAAAGTCGAAGAGCCCCAGTCATGTTTTGATCGGTTTCAGGGTTGTCGGAAGGATTTGCTTTGTAAGCCTCGAGGTGCATGATTGCTGCAGAAAGATACTGAGAAATTCCGTCATGAATTTCATATGCGATTAGCTGACGGTGGTGTTCCTCTTTTTCCAGGACATTTTTGAGTAGTTTCTGGGTGTCCATGATGTGCACTTTCCGTGTGATGGGCTACCGTTTTGGTTTTGGTATTCTGCTACGGCTCGTTTTTTTTCTTCTACCCTGACGACCCCGATTCTTAGCACGGCCCGGTGACACCCCATCACGAAGTTCACCTATTTGATCTCTCAGATTAGCCGCACGTTCAAAATCAAGTTCAGCAGCGGCCTGAAGCATGTCGGCCTCGAGTTGTTCGAGTAATTCAGCCTGTTTCTGCGCAGATTCTTCTGTGTTGCCAACAGCCGAGTGTGCTTTTGCCCGTGCCTGCGACTCAGCTTCGATTCCCGAGCGGATTTCCTTTTTTATCGTGGTTGGAGTGATGTTATGTTCAGCGTTGTAATCACTCTGCATTTCGCGTCGGCGTTGAGTCTCATCAATAGCTTGTTGCATTGAGTCAGTGATTCGGTCAGCATAAAGAATGACTCGTGCGTCAACGTTTCTAGCGGATCGGCCGATTGTCTGCATGAGAGAAGTTTCACTCCTGAGGAAACCTTCTTTGTCGGCGTCGAGGATTGCTACGAGAGAGACTTCTGGTAGATCAATTCCTTCACGCAGCAAATTTACCCCAACAAGAACATCAAAGTCACCAGCGCGAAGGTCTCGAAGGAGTTCGACTCTTTCGAATGCATCAAGTTCACTGTGGAGCCATCTGCAACGGACATTCTGTTTCTGAAAATAGCTTGAAAGATCTTCTGCGAGTTTTTTTGTCAATGTAGTAACAAGAACTCGATTTCCAATTTCAACAGTTTTGCCGATCTCTCCGAGGAGGTGCACAACTTGATTCCGTGCAGGAACGACTTCAATAACGGGGTCAAGAAGTCCAGTTGGCCGAATAATCTGCTCGACAACCTCGCCTTGTGTCTCACTAAGTTCCCATGCACCTGGTGTGGCTGAAACGTAAACCGTCTGATGCAGTTTTTTCTCAAACTCTTCAAACATCAGCGGGCGATTGTCGAGAGCGCACGGTAATCGGAATCCATGGTCAACAAGCGTCAGTTTCCGACTACGATCACCAGCATACATTCCACGAACTTGGGGGACCGTGACATGTGACTCATCAACAAAAAAGAGAAATTCGTCTGGGAAGTAACTGAAGAGTGTGTCTGGCGTACTGCCTGGTGGCCGGCCAGAGAGTGGTCTCGAATAGTTTTCGATACCCGGGCAAAAGCCAGCTTCCAAAAGCATTTCAAGATCGAATTTTGTCCGAGCGGAAAGTCGCTGAGCCTCGAGTAATTTTCCTTGACCTTTGAGTTCTTCGAGTCGTTCTTTAAGTTCACGACGGATTTCACCAACCGCTGCCTTGATGCGGTCCTCTGGCATAACAAAATGTTTTGATGGATAGAGGTATGTCTCGTCTTTCCTTGCTGCCACTTCTCCACTGACAGGATGCGTTATGGCAATTGACTCAACCGTGTCTCCCCAAAATTCGATGCGTGTTGCCAATTCGTCGTAGGGAGGCCAAATGTCAACGGTGTCACCTCTTACTCGGAATCGTCCACGCTCAAGGGCAATGTCACTTCGTTCGTATTGGACAGTGACTAACTGCCGTAATAGTTCGTCTCGAGATAATGGCACTCCGGTTGCGATGCGAATCACCATCGCGCGATAGTCTTCTGGTGATCCAAGGCCATAGATACAGGAAACACTTGCCACAACAATGACATCGCGACGACTTACCAATGCACTTGTTGCTGCAAGTCGAAGGCGATCAATCTCCTTATTAATCGCAGCATCTTTTTCTATGTATATGTCACGTTGTGGGATGTATGCCTCAGGCTGATAGTAATCGTAGTAGCTTACGAAGTAATGAACTGCATTGTGAGGAAAGAAGTCACGAAACTCACCATAGAGTTGGGCCGCAAGGGTCTTATTGTGCGAGAGTACAAGGGTGGGTCTTCCGATCTGCGAGATGACGTTTGCCATAGTGAAGGTTTTCCCAGATCCTGTTGCTCCCATCAGGACCTGAGACGCATCGCCATCTTTTATGCCATCAACGAGCGAGTGAATTGCTGCAGGCTGGTCTCCCGCTGGTGCAAAAGGTGTCACAAGTTCGAAAACGTTTTCATCAGACGTTCCAGCTTTACGGCGAAGCATGAATTACTTTTCTGTAGGAAGAGTCAGAATTGGTTGAACAAACGGTCTGATTTCTTGAAGTGTGATGTTGCCAATTCCGGGCACACTGACAATGTCATCAATACTGGTAAAAGGTCCATGCTTCTTACGTGTTTCAATAATACGGTCTGCCATCGTGGTGCCAATCCCGGGGAGCAGCGACAGTTCGCTTGGAGGTGCGCTGTTTATATCGAGGCTAAAGTGGATTGTTTTGCTAGGGGGATCGCAATAGTCTACAAGTTGCCGCCTGTAAAGAAGAAGCCAGCTCGTCAGAATGACCAATCCGATCATCGTTGCGCTCATGAGGGCATGCTGTTGGCGGTTCTCAGGAGGAGGCTCGAAATCTTGGTGGTGCTCAGCTAGCGAGGATGTGGCCTTCTCACAAATAGAATTCATGGTACTTTCCGTTCGAGGTGGTAATCAAAATCAATTACCATGACTGGCGTTATCTCCTGTCCATCACCTATTTATTATGATAGGCCCTATGCGCCGAATTCTCTAGGAATCATTAATATGGTTTTAGATATAACGAATCCCCCGTCCGATTCCCGAGACCACAGGCAGGTTGTTTGGAATGAACGTTTTGCCGCAGACGTGAAGCACAAAGCACAGATGTGGTTTCGGGAAGATTTTGGATTGGAGTCTGATTGGACAAGTAGAGCACTTGTGCCTCTAGCCGCAAAAAGCAGTCTTGCCATCGTTGCACGAATGAATGGTGTGATTGCAGGTCTTCCAGCAGTAGAAGTTGTTGTCGATGAGTTTCAAGAGAGCCTTGTTTGGGCGGCTGTGATCTGTGACGGAGACCGCGTTCAAGCCGGCGATGTGATTGGCTACCTGAGTGGCTCCGTGAGCTCAATTCTACAAATTGAGAGAGTGATTCTGAATTTGGTTGGAAGGCTTTCTGGCATCGCCACTACCACTCGGCATTTGGTCGATGCTATTCAAGAGACCTCGTGTCGTATTTACGATACTCGGAAGACCGTGCCTGGCTGGAGGCTACTTGATAAGTATGCTGTTACGTGTGGTGGTGGCTATAACCATCGGATGGGACTCTACGATGCAATTTTAATCAAAGATAATCATCTCGCAGCGCTTCGCGAAGAAGGTGTATCTCCCGCAGATGCTGTTCGCAGATCACGTGAATTCATTTCGAGGGCTTTTACAGCCGATCGGGCAAATGAAATGGTTGTCGAAGTAGAGGTTGATTCACTGGGTCAGCTAGCCAATGTTCTGCCAGCACTTCCAGACATCGTCTTGCTAGATAACATGAGCATTGATGAACTGCGTCAGTCTGTAGCGTTGCGTGAGAAAAAATTTCCAGAAGTTATTCTGGAGGCATCTGGGGGCGTTACCCTAAAGAATATTTCTGCAATTGCTAAGAGCGGTGTTGACAGGATCAGCACAGGTGCACCAATCCATACATCATCTTGGCTCGACGTCGGGCTTGATTGGGGTTCGGTTTCCTGTGCAGAGCACGAATGACTTAGAGCGTGAGTTGTTTTTACTGAGTGTAGGACATCTCAGTGAAAATTGCCGTTTGGCCTAGACGCCTAGTAGTCTGTTTCTCTTCATGCGACGCTCTGCTCGGAGGCGTGCCCGCCTCTTTGTCTCACTTGGTTTTTCAAAAAACTCTCGTCGTCGCATCTCTTTTTTGATGCCACTTCGTTCAACGAGTTTTCGGAAGCGTCGAACTGCTTCCTGAATACTTTCGCGATCACGAACCGTCAATTTAACCATGAAACCCTTTGTCTATGTTTTATTAGAGAACGATATGTCCAATTTATAACGATTTAATGCGAACGAAATGGCGACTCAACCGCACTGTTGTATTTGGGAGGATACCCTATTTCGCTATGGCTCGTCCATGCCGGTAGACAAAAACAGCATTGTTTTCGCATTCACGCGCCCAATCTTTGATAATCTCTGTTCGCTTTGACTACAAAGCCAGCAGCCCTTGGTTGTGGTAGATTGATTTTAATTCTAGGTGAATCTCATGCTGGCGTGGAACGATACTGAGACAACTCGACAGCTGATCGGAGCAGTTCTCGGGCTGGTTCTGTTTCTAGTGACTGCACCAAGGGGGCGTAGGTGGCTGGCGAGAAGCCCTGCTATTTTTCTGCTGCTCTCTCCACTGCCTGTCGTATTACCAGTCTTATTTCCATCGGCACCATCTTCTGTTGGGTTCGCTCGCCAGGCAATTTGTTTCTTTTTGTTGGTCTCGTTATTGCAGTCATTACTCCTTGTGTTATTTGTTTCTCTGTGCGAACGCATAAGAAATCCCATTCCAAAAATTTTTCTTGATGTTCTTGGGATCGCATTGGTCGGCGTCGCTCTGGTCGTAGTGCTTTGGGAGGCTGGGGCTGCTGCAGGTGAACTCTTTGCCGGGTCAGCTGTGTTGACAGCTGTTCTCGGCTTCGCGTTACGAGATACGCTGGGTAACGTTGTTGCTGGTCTCGCTATACACGCAGAACATCCGTTTGAAGTGGATGACTGGATTCAGTACGACACCCATTCTGCTCATGTCGGCAAAATTATTGAAATAAATTGGCGGGCTACAAAAGTCATAACACTTGATCTCGCTTATGTGATTATTCCGAACAGCCAGCTAGCGCAGGCATCGATACGGAACTTCACGAAGCCAGATCCATGGTCTCGTCGTAGCCTTTTTATAGTTGCACCCTATGAGGTGCCGCCGCAAAAAGTTCAGTCAATTATGTTGGATGCGGTTCGTGGTAGTTTTGGAGTTCTTGATGATCCAGCTCCATCAGTTGTCACAAATGACTATACCGATCGAGGTATCGAGTATTGGGTTCGTATTTTTACAACCGAGTTCGGTCAACGGGATCGAGTTGATGGTATGGCTCGTGATCGTATTTTTTATGCACTTGCGAGGAATGGTATTCGTATTCCTGTCTCAACACACCAGGTCAGGATGACCCAGCTTCCCATGCATGTTGAGGAGCCTCAGGAGGCTATCGTGGCAGAAAGAGCGAGACGACTTCGGTCCGCAGGAGTTCTTGGGATGCTTGCTATCGAGCAACTTGTAAAACTTGCAGGTGAGCATGATGAGCGAATTTATGCTTCTGGTGAGCAAATTATTCGCCAAGGGGATTCTGGTGAGAGTATGTTTTTTATTATTGATGGAGAAGTAGTGGTGAGTCTGAATGTGCCAGGGAAAGACCAGATACAGCTTCGTAGGCTTGAGTCTGGGGACTATTTTGGAGAGATGTCACTCATGACTGGGGAGCCACGGTTGGCTACGGTAACAGCAACAGCGGAGACCCGAGTGTTTGAGGTGACAAGGAGTTCGTTTCGAGAGATACTGGAGCAACAGCCTGGCCTCATTAAGCAAATCGGGGACAACATTCATAGACGCCTCATCGAAAAAGAGGAAGCCGTTGACAGTGCAAGAAGCCAGCACCTTGGTGAAACATCATCGGATATACTGACAAGGATAAAAGAGTTTTTTCGTCTATAGTTGTGGTTTCAGGATGCGGGTAGGTCAACGCGATGAATTTGCTTATGCGGCATTGCGTTGGCAAATGGATATGACTCACTAAGTAGAAGGCTTTTACATGCGAGTTGAATTATTGCCGTCAAGCCAGCCACCCTCAGACCGGCAGTTTTTGGTTACGTATTTGATAAATGACCAAGTTGCTATCGATGCGGGGTCAATTGGTCTCCTTTCAGATCTAAACAGGCAGCGACATATTGAGCACGTGTTCGTTACTCATCAGCATATTGATCACATAGCGACGTTGCCCATACTTCTGGAAAATGTCTACGAACCTGGTCCAAAAAGTATAGAAGTTCTCGCTGGAGCTGGTGTTCTCGAGTTTCTCCAGAAGGACTTGTTTAATGGTCGCATCTGGCCTGATTTTCTGGCACTTTCGACGCCAGATGATCCATTTCTTTTGACAACACCGTTGGAGGCAGGGACGCCAGTAACACGGTGTGGATTGGTGATAACTCCTATTGCGGTATCACATGCTGTTCCAACACTAGGTCTTGTTGTTGAAGACGGCGAGTCGGTCGTTGCATTTCCGTCAGATACAGGGCCGACAAAAGAGTTTTGGGCGTACCTGAACGGATTAGACCGACTCGATGCGGTATTTTTAGAAATAAGTTTTCCGAACTGCCTGGAAGATTTGGCAGAAAAATCGGGCCACCATTGTACAAAAACATTTGTAAATGAATTACAGAAATTGAAGCACGATGTTCGCTGGATTGTGGTACATCGGAAACCACGCTATGCAAAGCAAATTGCTGACGAGTTGGCTGCGTGTGGTATTAAGATGTTGAATTAGTCCAACTTGGAAAAGTCTATGGCTTTTCCGGAACGGGAGCCTAAGGCAGAACGTAGTATTGTCACCGTTCAAATTTGAGGCTGAATTTTCTTGGGGCAAAGCGTGACTTCTGTGCATTGGGCACATTGTTTCAAATGCCTTCTTGTGCCCTACCCTTTCACGTGATTTTAAGAGGTTGGTTTCTTGCGGGCGTGCTTGCGTCGCTCGTGTTCACCCAGGAGAAGTTTTCTGAGTCGAATGGCTTCCGGAGTCACTTCTACTAGTTCATCCTCTTCAATATATTCAAGTGATTCCTCGAGTGACATTTTTCGAGGTGGCTTCAGGAGAATGTTGCGGTCGCTACCAGATGCCCGCATATTGGTCAGCTTTTTCTCTTTTGTCGGATTTACCGTCATGTCATCACTACGAGCGTTTTCACCAATAATCATGCCTTCATAGACATCGTCTCCAGGACTAACAAATAACTCAGAACGTTGTTGGAGGCTGTCAAGGCTAAAAGCAATTGCCTTTCCTTGTACCATGGAGATAAGCACGCCATTTGCTCGCCCAGTGACTTCGCCTTCAAGCGGCTGCCAGGACTCAAAGCGGTGATGCATAACTGCCGTTCCCTGCGTCGCATTTAGTACACGAGTTCGGAGCCCAATGAGGCCTCTGGCTGGTATGGAAAATACAGCATGTGTAAAGTCGCCACGTGAGCCCATGTGAGAAAGTTGACCACGTCGAGCGCCAACGAGTTCCATGACCGGCCCTAGCTTTTCCTGAGGAACCTCGACAACCAGCGTCTCAAATGGTTCGAAGGTCCCAGATTCTTCTTTTCGTAAGATCACCCTTGGCTTGCCAATAGATAACTCAAATCCTTCTCTTCGCATTGTTTCTATCAATACAGATAGGTGAAGAAGGCCACGCCCGGAGACCGAGAATTGTTCCGTGTTAGGAATTTGTTCAGCTCGTAAAGCGACATTCCGCTCCAGTTCTTTGAGTAGTCGCTCGCGAAGATGTCGGGTGGTTAAAAATGTTCCAGAGCGTCCAGCAAGCGGCGATGTATTGATGCCAAACACCATGTTCAAGGTGGGCTCATCAACAGCTAACCTTGCCAGTGGCTGTGGATCAGAAGTACAGCAAAGCGTATCGCCAATCTCAATGGGTTCGATTCCACTCACTGCTGCTATATCACCAGCAGTTGCTTCTTCGGCATCAACTCGCCCAAGTTTGTCAAATACCTGAAGGCCTGTTGTTTTTGCTGGACAAAGACTTCCGTCTGATGTTGAACGTAGGATACTTCCACCTTTAACCAACTTCCCCGATTCGATTCGTCCAACAGCAATCCTGCCGACATAGTCAGACCAGTCGAGCGTTGTCACAAGCATCCGTAGAGGTCCTTCGTCATCAACAACGGGCCCTGGGATTTTTTCAACAATCAGGTCCAATAAGGGCTGCATAGAGCCGGTACGACACGTTTCGTCATCGGAGGCATAGCCATCTCGACTTGATGCAAAAAGGTAAGGAAAGTCGGCTAGGTCATCATCGGCACCAAGTTCGAGAAAAAGTTCGAGGATTTCATCGAGTACCTCGTGCGGACGTGCATCTGGACGGTCAATCTTATTGATAATCACAACCGGACGAAGACGGGCTTCAAGGGCTTTCCCCAAAACAAAGCGGGTTTGCGGCATAGGGCCCTCTGCGGCGTCGACAAGCACAACAGCCCCATCGGCCATCCGAAGAACTCGTTCGACTTCACCCCCAAAATCGGCATGCCCAGGGGTGTCAATGATATTAATTTTCATGCCCTGCCACTGAATCGCAATATTCTTAGCAAGAATCGTAATGCCACGTTCTCGTTCGAGGTCACCAGAATCGAGGATGCGTTCTTTTTCAAGTTGACTTGTTCTGAATTGACCACTCTGACGCAGGAGGCAATCAACAAGAGTTGTCTTTCCGTGATCAACGTGTGCGATAATTGCCACATTACGAATATCATCTCGTCGTGTCGAAGTTGATGGTGCGTTCGACTGAATTGCAGAAGGCATAGGTAATATCCGGGGTGTGCAAAGGCGGGAAGGGACAAGGTGGGAGTTGTGCTACTACATCAGGCTTTTCGAATCGCAATATAAAGTCGTTCAATCAGTAAGGCAGCTGTGTCGTTGACGACGGCAGTAACGATACCGCAGCGAACTTGTGGAGGTTCTGGGCATGCCAGTAATTTTTCTTTTGCAGCGGTTGCGTTTTCAAGAGCTTGGCTGCCAAGGAAAATTGCTGTGAGTTCGTCGCCACCAAGTCGTGATTGAAGTTGGCTGTGCGCTGTTGCATCAATAAGTTTTGCTGCTGCTGCCGCTAGATATGTATCGCCAGCAAGAAAACCATGAGTATCATTAACATGTTTTAAGCCAATAACGTCGACACCTAATGCAACAAGAGTTGGCAGTTGGTTGCTGTTATGATCGAATTGGAGTTGCAAGCATGCTTCGAGTTCGTTCCGTGTCTGAAGACCGGTGACATAATCTAAAACACCAGAATGACCACTTGATTTCGTCGTCATTGTGTCCGTAGGAACCTGGGGCGGTCTGTGAGGGGTTATATTGTTTTAGAGGTGTATAAAGTGGAGACGAAGGGGCTCGAACCCTCAACCCCCGCCTTGCAAAGGCGGTGCTCTCCCAATTGAGCTACGTCCCCGCGGTAGTATTTTTTCAAACGCGGTGTTACTTGAATATCAAACAAATGACACGATACCCTATTCGGGCTGATGTTCCAACAGAGTGCGCGCGCCTGGACTCGAACCAGG
>Ga0233432_10002255_pt1 | contig 17975 bp, 14 predicted proteins | sample SI_122_August201_6_FD_179870 | JGI IMG/M metagenome (GOLD analysis project Ga0233432, IMG submission 179870) | Seawater microbial communities from Saanich Inlet, British Columbia, Canada - SI_122_August2016_10_MG | ecosystem: Environmental > Aquatic > Marine > Inlet | place: Canada: British...
TTGAAGTTTTTATAAACTCGTACAACATTGTACATTTAAATCTGGCACATGTGATTATTGGAAATGAGGGTTGTCAAATTCTATCAGAATACTTAGCAAGATGTCCATCACTCGTTCATTTGAATCTGAGGAACAACGGGATCGAAGCTGAAGGGGCGGAGAGGCTTGCGGCGGTGCTAGGGCAATGTGCATCACTTGTACATCTGGATCTTAAAGGGAACAGGATCGCAGATGAAGGGGTGGGGAGGCTTGCGGCGGTTCTACCACGATGTGCATCACTTGCTCATCTGAATCTTGACTACAACGGTATCAGAGCTGAAGGGGCGGGGAGGCTTGCGGCAGTGCTTGGGCAGTGTGCATCACTTGCGCATCTGAATCTTCGCGCGAATTGGATCGGAGCTGAAGGCGCTTCGAGGCTTGCGGCGGTGCTACCACGATGTGCATCACTTGCTCATCTGGATCTTCGCAGCAACGAGATCGGAGCTGAAGGGGCGGGGAGGCTTGCGGCAGTGCTTGGGCAGTGTGCATCACTTGCGCATCTCAATCTTCGCGCGAATTGGATCGGAGCTGAAGGGGTGGAAAGGCTTGCGGCGGTGCTACCACGATGTGCATCACTTGCTCATCTGGATCTTGACTACAACGGTATCAGAGCTGAAGGGGCGGGCAGGCTTGCGGCGGTGCTTGGGCGATGTGCATCGCTTGCTTATCTGGATATTGGCTACAACGAGATCGGGGCTGAAGGGGCGCGGAGGCTTGCGGCGGGGCTCGGGCAATGTGCATCACTTGCTTTTCTGAATCTTCGCTACAACGGGATCGGCGATCAAGGGGTGGGGTGCCTTGCGGCAGTGCTCGGACAGTGTGCATCACTTGCGCATCTGGATCTTGAAGGCAACAGGATTGGACCTGAAGGGGCAGCGAGCCTTGCGGCGATACTAGGGCAATGTGCATCACTTGCTCATCTGAATCTTTGCGCGAACAGGATTGGACCTGAAGGGGCGGGGAAGCTGGCGGCGGTGCTAGGGCAATGTGCAACACTTGCGCATCTGGATCTTTGCGACAACAGAATCGGAGCTGAAGGGGCGGGCAGGCTTACGGCCATCAAGTCACCATGTACAGTGTTATTTTAATGTATCATGATGATGCACAAAGCATATATGAGTAGCCAAGAATCTCATCCTCAAACATGGAAGGCAATGTGAAACTGGCAGACATTCTGCAAGGCGACCCAGCGGATCTCATCATTGCAGATGGTAGAAAAGTGATGATGAATCAGGTGTCGGGTACCTTGAGAAATGCATTGATGAGTAAACGACAAAGTATACGCTTGGAGGGGAAACCTGTACAAAATATTGCGGAACTTTTTAATAACCTTGAATTTTTTATAAACTCGTACAACATTGTACATTTAAATCTGGCACATGTGTCTATTGGAAATGAGGGTTCTCAAATTCTATCAGAATACTTAGCAAGATGTCCATCACTTGTTCATCTGAATCTGAGGTGGAACAGGATCGACGATGAAGGGGCGGGGAGCCTTGCGGCAGTGCTCGGACAGTGTGCATCACTTGCATATCTGAATCTTAAAGGGAACAGGATCGGAGATGAAGGGGCAGCGAGCATTGCGGCGATACTGGGGCAATGTGCATCACTTGCTCATCTGAATCTTTGCAGCACCATGATCGGAGATGAAGGGGTGGGGAGGCTTGCGGCAGTGATTGGGCAGTGTGCATCACTTGCGCGTCTGAATCTTGGCTTCAACAACATCGGAGATGAAGGGGTGGGGAGCCTTGCGGCAGTGCTCGGACAGTGTGCATCACTTGCTCGTCTGGATCTTTATTTCAACAACATCGGAGATGAAGGGGCGGGGAGCCTTGCGGCGGTGCTACCACGATGTGCATCACTTGTTCGTCTGGACCTTGACTTGAACGAGATCGGAGCCGAAGGGGCGAGGAGGCTGGCGGCTATCCAGTCACGATGTAGAGTGTTATTTTAATGTATTATGATGAGGCACAAAGCATATATGAGTAGCCAAGAATCTCATCGTCAAACATGGAAGGCAATGTGAAACTGGCAGACATTCTGCAAGGCGATCCAGCGGATCTCATCATTCCAGATGGTAGAAAAGTGATGATGAATCAGGTGTCGGGTACCTTGAGAAATGCATTGATGAGTAAACGACAAAGTATACGCTTGGAGGGGAAACCTGTACAAAATATTGCGGAACTTTTTAATAACCTTGATTTTTTTATAAACTCGTACAACATTGTACATTTAAATCTGGAACATGTGACTATTGGAAATGAGGGTTCTCAAATTCTATCAGAATACTTATCAAGATGTCCATCACTTGTTCATCTGAATCTGATGAACAACGGGATCGAAGCTGAAGGGGCGGGGAGCCTTGCAGCAGTGCTCGGACAGTGTGCATCACTTGCACATCTGAATCTTGGCTACAATCAGATCAGAGCTGCAGGGGCGGTAAGCCTTGCGGCAGTGCTTGGGCAGTGTGCATCACTTGCGCATCTGAATCTTTGCGCGAATCGGATCGGAGCTGAAGGGGCGGGGAGGCTTGCGGCAGTGCTCGGACAGTGTGCATCACTTGCTTATCTGGATATTGGCTACAACGAGCTCGCAGATGACGGGGTGGGGAGGCTTGCGGCGGTGCTACCACGATGTGCATCACTTGCTCATCTGGATCTTGGCTGGAACCGGATCGGAGATGAAGGGGTGGAGAGGCTTGCGGCGGTGCTACCACGATGTGCATTACTTGCTCATCTGGATCTTAGCTGGAACGGGATGGGAAATCAAGGGGCGGGGAGGCTTGCGGCGGTGCTAGGGCAATGTGCATCACTTGCTCATCTGGATCTCAGCGACAACGCAATCCGGGCTGAAGGAGTGCAGAGCTTTACGGCGGTACTGCCGCAATGTGCATCTCTTGCTCGTCTGGATCTCCGCTGGAACGATCTCAGACGTCAAGAAAAGGAGATGTTTGCGGCCATGCAGTTACCGAGTAATGTGTTATTTTAATTTGTCATATTGATGCACAAAGCATATAAGAGTCTCCAAGAGTCTCATCCTCAAACATTTTGCGCGTATGCAATCACGGTGTAAAGTTTTATTTTAACGTAGTACATACTAGTCGACCAACTAAGGGACGTGGACGTCATAGTATGGGCGTCACGACATATATATAGGCAATTTCAATAAAGCGATATTATGTATGAGATCTGGGTCCTGTCTTTGGGCGCAATGCACTGTGTGCTTTTGTATGTCGGAAGTTCAGTATTAAATGTGTCTTTGACAGTGACAACATGGATCTGGTTCTGTGTGATGTGGCTTACTAACAGTGGACTCGAGAAACGACGCATGACAGTGCATGTGGTAGGCAAAGTGATTTACATGGCATGTCATGTTTCGATCGGCATACATTTGCTCAGTGTCAGCCTGCAAGTGCGCCCCAGTGTGTTTGTGCGCAAGGAAGGGTTTCTTTCATGCAATTTAGATAACATGCAAAGCCTTGATATTTCCATGGCGACCAAAGATGTGTGTGGCCCAGGTGGATACAGTACCGAACCCATGCGGCGTTTTTACCCACTTGTACAAGACCCTAATTTTCCAGTGCATACAGTCAAAAACGCGCATACAAATACACGGATCGTGATGAAATGCCGGGACGTCGGTCTTGTGTGTTTCAAATGGGCAATACAGATGGCGGAGGGAAAATCAGAACGAACACCACCTGCAGAAATGGTGGAAAGAATTTTGGTGCACGACGCGAAAGCAATATACTTATCGTGGCCGGATTACGACAACACAGACAGGCAGGTGACAATGTTAAAGGTACAGGCACCCACGGGTGTTGGATCTCCACTGGTTCTGGTTCCATCCGTGAGTCCAAAAGCCTTGAAAATCCTGGAAACTAAAGTTTTGGGAGTACAAGAAATCGACAGTATTGATGTGGAGATTCAACGAGGAGACGTCTTTATTGTCGAACCGAAAGAAAAGCCGTTGAGAATTGCGAACATGAACGTGGCCATGTCACGCTACTGCCCACCCCAGCTCGATATCTGTGCGCAAAAAAAGTATGGTTCTACCCGACACTTTTTTGACATTGCTCTTGTGACCCAACCTCTACCATTTTCATTGTTTGCGACACTCTCAAAGTGTAAAAATATGATTTATGAAGTGTGTGAGGTTTCAACAGTTTTGCACCTTTTGTTGTTGTGTCTGAACGTATTTGTGGCCACCTCATGTCTTCTTCTCGTTCATCTTAATAACAAACAATATCAAGACGCGAACATTTTGGTTTCATTTTGGATTGTTATGTGCGTCCTGATCACCAACTACATTGTGCTGATCTACATCGTAGTCATGCCAACGTACAGACACAGCACAATGACATATTCTGGAATAATGTTTGTGTTACTGGTGGCACAGTTTACGTACAATGTTATGGAACTATGGCGACTCGATTTCGGGTTCAACGAAAAGTATATCACGCATCGACACGAATCTGTAGACTGGATTGCACTGTTTGTGAACCCCGCAAACTATTACGGAGGTGCCTTGTTTGTGCAGTGTCTATACCTGTCGATTGTACTGGCATGGTGTGCGTTACTAAAATCACTCACCGCCGTCTTTTACACGCCCACCACACACGACGTGGATGCAAGCGTGACCATTTTTCCGGAAATCCATCTGAACCACTGCACATCAAGCATGAAAAGCATGAACCACCATTCTGTGTTTACGCACACAGATTGACGTGCATTCAAGCGTGACCATTTTTCCGGAAATCCATCTGAACCACCGCACATGAAGCATGAAAAGCATCAACCACCATTCTGTGTTTACGCACACAGATTGACGTGAAAGCGCGTTTTGGTGTAGACGTGGGCCTTTTCCGACAACAATATCGAAACCAAAACCACATGTACAATCAACTGCAATTGCGCTCGTGTTTCGGATATATATATACGCGCAGAAAACGTTTTACATTCTCACATGGACACACATGAATCTCGAAAAGAACAAATGCAACGGTTTTTGGCGTCCTCGCGCAATGTAAGAAATCCCAACACAAACATGGTGTCCTCAGCCATATTTTACACCGACACAAAGTTGAAATATTACCTAGATTTGTTCAAAATAAAAATAAGTGTTGCAGAATTAAAGGAAACGCATGAATGTGATTACGATCAGTGTTGTAATGCAAGTGTCTTGATGTTGCATAGCTTACTCGGACCGCTGAGCACGTCGCGCCATGCGCTACAGGATATGGAAGGTCAATTTGCGCTCAAATGTTTGACAACCGTAAAAAAGATACAAAAACGGTAACTCAAACATCGTGGGTCATGATATTGCTGTTTTTGGCACAGTGCTTGAGTGCGCCTCAGCAAGAATGGCATCGTTGTTGTTTACCAGATATGGAGGAATTAGCAGAGGAGGAAAACGTCGGCAATGTACACAACGCGCTTATACACGGATCGCAGGAAGCTCGTGAAGTCGAGGCATCGGATTTCAGTGATGAGCCCCGTGACGTCACTGCTTTATGTGTCACCTTCTTCTGTCTTGCAACCACAATTTTGGTTTTAATTTTTCTGTTATTTGCAAACGTTAAAGGTCAATTGTTTCGGTAAAACTGGGCATGGCATCAAGCAAAAAGTTTTCCAGCGCTCTGCAAATGCCAGGGTCCATTTTCTGCACATGTGCGTTTGTGTTTGATGAATGCACCAGGGTCCGGACAAGTGTTGAAATATTGCTTTGACACGCGGCGTTTAACGACATGGCCTCAACACACCATGCGAGGTAGCTCATAAGGCTGTGGCATACGGTGGGTGCGATGACACAGGGACACGACGCATATTGTTTTTGTAAAATAGCTAACATGATGCTTGTCGTTTGCAATACGGCCCGGAGTTTGGGAATCCTGCACACAAAAAACAGAAGTTAATACGGCACCAGACATGCTACACATTTCAGCTCTGCAACGTCGAAAATGTAATTTACAGGTTTAATACAGTGGGTGGGCTTGATCCACGCATCGGAGTGTGGAATGAGTACACCTGTTTTTTAAAAGTTGATGAAGAAAGCAACCCAAATGCTCTTGTATTTGGCACAGAGAAGTTTCGGATGCGGTCGCCAAAAATAGCCGATAGATTTTGTGGAGCGATCTTGATGAGAGTCGACGCTTGCTTATGTGTATACAAAGTGTGAGAAACTGCGACTGGGCTTCGGAATTGCATTCTGATATCGAATTCATTAAATAGTATGCAATGTCAATACACAGAGTGCACGTCATTCCGCCTGTGCATGGCAAGTCGCGGATTAAACGTGTACAAAACAATGCAAAAATGCGTTGCAGCTGCACAATTTTGCGATGGTGCTTGACAAACACAATTTTTCGAGTGTCGAATCGGAACTTGCAGAGTAGAGCCAAGCCCAGACGAAGTTCTTGTAACGTGTGCGCCGGGCCTCGGGTATCAACATATTGAAAAACGAAAATCAGGTGTTTCAGCACATCTCCAATCATTGGTGCCATTTCATTATTGTGGTCCAGGGTTTGTACTGCTCGTGTGTACATTTTGGTGCACACGAAGCGTGTTGCCGCGGCACTCTGTATTGGAGGATGCGTGTTGATTGACTCTTGATTCCACATTGGCGTTGCGCACCTTGCAATCACAAATCCCGCGAATTGCCAATCTTCCGGCTGCAACTGGACGACCTGCGTAATTTTGTCAACGCATTTTAGGCCCAGTATATCCAGATCTGAACTATTGAAACGCTGCACCGTGTTCCAAATTTCACGTACAAAGATTTTCAATGAGCCTGTCATGTCTATTGGCGGCTGCATACATTCCAGAAACTCCAGACACAACCACATCATCTGTCCGGCAAGATACTCGGAAATTGAGATGACGTATGTGAAAACGATCTGAAACTGCACCTGCACCTCATAGTTAAAGGTGTGCAAGTTGCGGCTTGAGTGAAAAATGGCAAACATCACACTAATGTAGCAAGTGTGCAAATCTGTGCTAAAGTGTGACAATTGGGAGATGTATGCTGTGAATATATGCGACACAATTTCGTTATCCCGGATGTAACGCCCAAGGGCATACGGATCCTGCGTATTTCTGGCGGTGCGCACTATGATCCCGTGCAAAAACGTGGCAATAGGGGTATGATTGTGTGCAGCTGCATTACAAAAGCGATGGATAATAGCATTCATTACTGTTTGGCTGATATACACACGGCACAAAGTTTCCATGATGTACATTGCACTGATTTCATTCGCTGCATTTGGCAACATCCGGTGATACTGCTTGGCCACTGCCACGCACAGCCTTTCCTTTTCGTCGACGTTGAAATGTTCCATACCCACCAGCAGTTTTAGACTTCCGTCCATCATGTACAATGTTCGGTGCAAAAATTGCATTGCATAGTCCTTTGTCGCGTACGTTTCCCCCTCGGCCGTCTCCCGCTCAAGTTCGCCCAACATTATTTTCAATACTTCCTCTACGTTGTAAATATGTGAAATATGGTGGCGGATATGGGCGTGAGTTTCTTGCGTCGTGTTGAAGTCGTGCATGAATGTCATCGTGTTACTCACCCGCTGGAAATATCGCTCGTAATATTTCAGAAAATCTGTCCTATGTCGTAAGATTTGTCGCAAAAAGCACACGGTCTTGCAAAAATCAGCATAATTATACATGTCAACTCTCTGGTGCTTCATGTGCTCCTGTACCAGCATATCCAGCAATTCACTTCCCATCATTCGTTTCGACACAACCACCAGCCTGCGCACTGCCGGTTGGAAGCCAGCTGCATCATACAAATTCTGTGCTATTAAACATGAAATATCTTTATGGTCAAATATGTCTATCCACATGGTCTCACGTGCGCTTCTGACACCATTGTACTCTGTCATTTTATTTATTACTTCTCAAATTGCAAAACAACTCGATTGATCCCAACCTCTTCTCCTAAAACTGCAAAACTTTCAAAACTTAAAACGTCGAATAGCGTTTTACATTGTGCAAACTGTTTGCACCAATGTTGACGCGGCATTCAGGTACACTTGTTGTTTTTTGCCTGCTCCTCCATGAGATCCTCGAGTTGATACGTCCTCTTTGCGATCAAAAAATTCAACCTCATGTTATTCACTTCCAAATTCTTCTTCTTCTTGATTGAACGTGTCTTCTGTATTTTCTCTTTGTCCACAGTGTCGATTGCGCTCAGTGGGCCCTTCGGCTTTCCTGCGCGTTTTTTTGCCTCCTGACATAAAATGTCAGCAGAGGCAGACAAACACAAATGCACCAATCAGCAATGACACAATGTGCACCTTCTTTGGCTTGGCGGTGCCATTGTTGGTGTCCCCGTCCATCTCAGAAGTCATCTGATTCTCCAAGTGTTCTCCCAATTCCGCACTGGAATCGTAATCCATGCCTTCCGTGGCACTGTCCATGTCTCCGTGTGCTGCATGGTGTGGAATGGTGCATTCTGATACATATTTCATTTTTTGTTGAACACCGACGTGGCGTTGACGTGGCAACGCAAATCTCGACTTGACAGTGGTTTAGGTTGCTGTCGTGGCGATGACATGTCAACGCAAATCTCGACATGACGGAGGTTTAGGTTGGTGTCGTAGCGGTGACGTGGCAACCCTAAATCGCTTCAAAGTACATCAAAGGTTGTCAGAGTGGCGTCTTTTGTGGTAATATTTCCGGCGCCCCGCCATTGGCCCCATTCTATTTTTTGACCAGACATTACATTCGTATTTCATAACGCCTCCATTGTTTTGTCACTACTCGCCACGGATGTCCCTTCCTGTTTGTAGCCTGATGGATTCGGCCGTCGTCGCGATATTTACTATTCTACTTCCCGTTTTTCCCGTTATTGTCGGTGTATTAATAAACGGACAGTGGAACATTCAAAAGGAAGCGGAGCTATTGGAACCATGACATGTCAAAACCTCAACCCCACGTCCGGAATTCTTCAAGCGTTTATCGACTTCCTATCTACACTGGGAGCAAAGTCGAACAAAAGTGTGAGAGGTTGAAGTATCAAATCAAATTTATGGTACAAATAAACCCGATAGTCTTTACGGCTAAAAGCACTTTTCTGGGAATTAGGTTCATTTCGGATCAAAGTCAAGAATTATTGTAGGGATCCTATTTGTACCGGGGTTGGGCGCTCCCACTGAAGCGTTGGGATTTGTGTTGGACTTATAATCCAGTGTAGACGTTGCCTGTATTTGCAGTTGACTGTAGGGAGTTGTCGAGTTTTTGATCCATGTTGTCAATTTTATCAGTTGCATTTTGAATAAAACCTTGAACCGTGTTGTCAATAGTCTCCAGACGCGTGTGTGCTTCAACAATCAAACCAGACACATCCTTGTCAATCTTGTTGATCTTTTCAAGAGAAACTTTGACGAGTTCCCGTGCTTCGTCAGCAACTAGATTTGCCTTGTTTGCGAGAGGGACAATGTAGACAAGCAGCACCAAACCTACCCCAAAAAGCAAAAGACTCAAAATCAGCCAGGTGACAGCATGTCTCGACTTGAGCTTGTTACCAAACCAAATTGGCAGACAGCAAAGGAGTCTAAAAAAGGAGACGGGCCGTTGTTGAATCAACGCAACTCGTTCCCCACTTGGATCAAACGCATGTGTTTCCCATTCAGCCTGGTAATTCATTGTAATTGTATTGGTAGTGCAGAGCGTGGAGTTTGTTTATATATGATGAAGAATGATAAAGAGATTTGACTTGAAAATCGATATATTGCGAGAGAGAAAATACATTTCAGCGCTTTCATGTGTTGCCCCCCACGTATTCGCGCAACAATTCGAACCATTGTGATTTTTCCACTGCGGAAAGACACGCAGTTTTTTTTTCGTTTTTCTATAAAACAAAACGATTCGAATTGTTGCGTGTGCTGCACTTGTGCTGTGTGCTATGCAGTGTGCTGGCACAGCGTCGGGCCCTTATAGCACAGCGTCGATGTGCACATCGCGAACTGTGGGAGCAACAATGCCAATCATTGCGGTTTGAAATGCGCATCAAACGGAATCATTTCTGTTCAATGCTTTTTTAGCGCATGAGAAGAGCACTGCTGCTTGCCCCGCAAGCTTTTTTTCGTTTCTCTACAAAACGCAACGAGTAGAATTGTTGCGTGTGCTGCACCTGTGCTGTGTGCTGGCACAGCGTCGGGCCCTTATAGCACAGCGTCCAGCGCCTTACAGCACAGCGTCGGGCCCTTATAGCACAGCGTCGGGCCCTTACAGCACAGCGCCGATGTTCACATCGCGAACTATTGGAGCAACAATGCCAATCGTTGCGGTTTGAAATGCGCATCAAACAGAATCATTTCTGTTTGATGCGCAGGCGTAGCTTTGAATCAGACGTCGTTCTTTTCAATGCGCAGCGCTGCCACGCAACAAGAAACTACCATCCGAAACGCTGCGATTTTCCAATTACCGGGAGATGAACAAAGGAGTCTAAAAAGGAGACGGGCCGTTGTTGAATCAACGCAACTCGTTCCCCGCTTGGATCAACGGAATGTGTTTCGCATTCAGCCCGGCAATTCATGGTAATTGTATTGGTAGTGCAGAGCGTTGAGTTTGTTTATAAATGATGATGAATGCAAACGAGATTTGACTTCAAAATCCATATATTGCCAGAGAGAAAATACATTTCAGCGCTTTCGGGTGTTGCCCCCCACGCGTCGTTCAGATACGGACGAAAACAATATATAAATTGAAATCCATGTATGACACGAACACTCACAAAAATGCAACAAGTCTACACCGTCACAATCAAAAATGCACAAACACATCAGAAGACAAAATGTGTCTTGTTCTTGACGTGGGATTTGGACACCAAGGCTCACGCACACAACGCACCTGCGCCCCAGTTGCAGTACAGATTCATGCAAGAGGTCGGTGGGTATAAAATGGAGACGTTAGTTGATGTACCAGTTTTCAGGGGCACAGCAACAGGTTTGATCGACTATACGAAGGTCGTCATCGATGATGCCAGAAAGTGCGCAGAGTTCCAGTTTAGTGTGGGTGATAGTACATGTGTGTATTTTGAAAAACGCAGACTTTTTAGTGCACAAGTTTGTGATAGTATCAATATGGTGCAATGTGAATTCGAGTGTTTTGCCAGAAAGTTAAAAAATCGTCAGTTGAGCATTACACGCAACAACACGGGTCATAGCGACGAATCACAGGACCTGGATGACATGGTGCTAGCGGCTCGAGAAATGATTGACAATTTGGAGTTACACGACGATGAAAGCTCGGACGACGAGGACATGCAGGCAGGAGCCGAGAAACTGTCACATTTACACGCAGCTCAAGCAATAATTAAGGCTTTCGACACAAACGAGAGTGGGGGCTCATACGACGAGGACGTGTACGCCGGTGCCGCAAAACTGTCCGCAAAGCCGAGCCCCACCGATTTGTTCCCGGACAGTGGATGGAAAGTCACACTTGTGAGGCCGGGTGACACTGAATACGCAGACGACGCGGACGTGCACGCAGGAGCCGAGAAACTGTCACATTTGCACGCAGCTCAAGCAATAATTAAGGCTTTCGACACAAACGAGAGTGGGGGCTCATACGACGAGGACGTGTACGCGGGTGCCGCAAGACTGTCCGCAAAGCCGAGCCCCACCGATTTGTTCCCGGACAGTGGATGGAAAGTCACACTTGTGAGGCCGGGAGACACTGAATACGCAGACGACGCGGACGTGCACGCAGGAGCCGAGAAACTCTCACATTTGCACGCAGCTCAAGCAATAATTAAGCCTTTCGACACAAACGAGAGTGGGGGCTCATACGACGAGGACGTGTACGCGGGTGCCGCAAAACTGTCCGCAAAGCCGAGCCCCACCGATTTGTTCCCGGACAGTGGATGGAAAGTCCCACTTGTGAGGCCGGGTGACACTGAATACGCAGACGACGCGGATGTGTACGCAGGTGCCGCAAAGCCGAGCCCCACCGATTTGTTCCCGGACAGTGCATGGAAAGTCACACTTGTGAGGCCGGGTGACACTGGAGACTCAGACGACGAAGATGTGCACGCAGGTGCCGCGAAACTGCCCGTAGAGTCAAGTTCCACTGATTTGTTTTCCAATCTTGGATGGGAGGTCACATTTGTCAGTCCGAGGGGCACTAGAGTCTTAGACAGCAAAGAAGCACACATGCGCCCTACGAGAACGCTCGCCGAATTTTCGGCAGCAAACGGCGGTCCACCATCACATGAAGAGGACGTGCACGCAGGTCCCGCCATGGGCAGGATTCCTCACGTTCCCGTTAACAGCGAGGCTGGTGGTGAAGGTCCTGCCTTTTACAGGCGCGAATTGTCAAAAAGGGAAATAAGCCGCTTAAACAATTCGTCACCAACCACATTTACATTCAATGGCGACAAGGACATGCCATCAGTAGCCGCTTTTCGAAAGACGTTCCAGGCTGCACAACAAAGAACCGATTCCACGCGACACATGTTAAAGAATGTCAAGGAATGGGTAAATTTTTACAAATTCTGCCGCCTGAATTACAATCACGGCAACGACATAGACACGGCTAAAATTATGAAATTGTTTAAAACGCCACACGCTATTCTGTCAATAGTGAAAACGTTTCAAGAGCATGTTGCCCCTGAACAACTCCATGGAGATTTTAACGCCTTGGAAGCTTATGTTGCCCCACTACCACTCGAAGGCGATCTTCAAAACCCTGCACATGAAGTTGCCCCAGTACTGCTCCAAGCCGATATTCAAAACTTTGCAGACTTGATACCACATGATTTTGCAGAGGAAGCTAGAAAGTTAGGATTTCATCATTGAAATGGATTGTAAAAATATGACAAGGAATGTTTGTATGTGTCAGTCACATATATAAAGATTGTCCCCAAAACTTGTGCACGAACATACAATGGAACAAGAAATTACGACACCACCTCTTCTTTCCGTTCTCACGAATTTAGAAAAAGAACTTGTAGATTCAATAACAACAGACACAAACACCGGCATGCTTCGTTTGGTTTCACACGAAACACGGGGGGCTATCCGGCGTCATCGCAAAAAAATAAACCTAATTTCAAAACACGGGCACGTATTAGAACACCTTCTGCAAGGCTTGCATAGCATCAGTCAGTGCAGCGATGTGGAAACACTAAACATGGAAGGCATACCAATTGGTGTCACCCAAGCACGACAGCTGGCATCCGTGTTGTTGCGCATGGACAGTCTGAAACACCTAAATCTGAAATTTTGCCAGTTGACGAGCGCAGGTGTTTATAATCTGTGTTTAGCCTCGTCGATTTATCCCTTACTGGCAGTTTTGGATTTATCGGGTAATCGTATGCTCAACCAAGGTGCCGGATATCTAGCCAGTGTTTTACCAGCTTGCAGACATTTGAAACATTTAGACGTTTCCGGCAACGAAATACAAGCACGGGGAGCTCGCACCCTCGGCATGGCGTTGCCGGGTTGTATGTCCCTGGAGTATTTTTCGATTGCACGAAATTCTCTGGGCATCCGCGGTGCCGCTGGCCTCGCCGACTGTTTCCACGCGTGCAGATCCATCAAAAGTTTGGACGTTTCTTCGAATGGCATTAGGGCGGATGGCACCGAGCGTCTTGCGCGCATGCTTCCATGGTGTACGTCACTGACGGAATTGAATATTGGTACAAACACCATTGGAGATGAAGGCGCCGTGGAAATTGGGCAGGTCCTTCCTCAGTGTTTAAATATTACCAAATTGGTTTTGTCTGTAAATGAGATTTCAGACCACGGAGCAGAAGCACTTGCAGCAGGTTTCCGTGAGTACACAAAACTGGTGATGCTGGACATGGCTGCAAATTATTTAGAAACATCGTCCGTGCATAAACTTGTGTCGACTCTCGCAGACAACACATGCATTGAAACGTTGGATTTTTCAAACAATTTCGTGTCTGACGATGACATTGGACCCCTTGCCGCAGAATTCACGAGATGTACGTCTTTACGCACACTACGCATTGCAGAAAACACTATAGGCACACAGGGCCTTTCGCTGCTGCTGGAATGTGGATCGTTTACATCCTTGACAGAATTGGACATAAGCAGTAATAACATTGGAGACCATCCACAGGACAACATTGAACACATGACAAATCTTGGGAAATGCACCTCATTAACTGAGCTAAATTTTAACTTTTCCCCATTCGGAGTCGGTGAAAATCTTATACCCTCATTCGCTCGTGCAATCGGCCAACTAACCTTGTTAAAATCTTTACATTTGGAAGAATTCGAAACGTCCAATTTCAACAGTTGTTTCGAGCACACTTTATTTGCGCGAGAAATCATAAAATGCAAACATTTGAGCGTGCTCAATTTGAACGCCACGAAAATGAATAATGCATCGATTACAAATTTGGCGAGCTTTTTACACGAGATTCATGGTCTAGAGCACCTGCACCTGAGACAGACCGAACTTTCAGGGCCACATCTGGAAATTCTCGCACCTTTGTTTCCGCTCCAGCTCAGACTCAAAGAGCTTAATCTCTGTGACAATGCAATCGACACCGGGGGTGCGTGGAGTTTGGCCGCTATACTCCCAAGGTGCACTTCGTTACAAAATCTAGATATTTCATACAATCGAATTGGAGATGACGGTGCGTCCAAACTCTTGGATACATCTTTATCTTGTCCTCGGTTGCGAAATTTTATGTTGGCATACAACAATCTGAGTCGTGTGGGTCGCACGGCCTTGAAAGGTCGTATTATGACCAACATACATTTGGAGTATTACAGTATATAGTTGCATGCCAGTCGCACGGCCATAAAAGGTCGTATTATGACGAACATATATTTGGAGTATTACAATGTGTAGTTGCATGCCAGTCGCACGGCCATAAAAGGTCGTATTACGACCAACATACATTTGGAGTATTCCAATGTATACTTGCATGCCAGTCGCACCTTTAGGGAATTGCGCCTTCTTCTAGCACAAAAGGTTTTCAATACTCATTATATCCTGTCTTCGCGTCGACACTGGTTGGTTCCATGCAGCCTTTGCATTGTCCTTGAAGGAGTTTGAAGAGCATGTCGCCCCCAGATTGGACCGCTTATCCACCCCCGGAAGCGTGCGCCAAAAATGCGTCCAGTGGACACGGGGTCCCGTGGTTTCCGTACAGTCACCGACATGTTACCGCGGAAACTTGGCAAAATGGTTGTTCAGCGCCGTTTGCCAATGCTCTTATGCTCTTGTCCAACAACTGACAGGATCTATTCTCGGCAAGATGCATGTTTTGCGTCTTTTTGGCCAGCGCTACTATTCTTGGCAGATTGCACGTTCAGCTTTTGCCGATCCTCTATGTAAAGACCCTGTTTTCTTCTACACACGCATCACGTTTTACCGTGCGCATGTTAACAATTTTGCCGCTCACGTTGCCCGCCAAGTTCAGTGCATACACAGATGTGAAAGAGCAAGTTGACCTCATTCACGAGGCAATGCGGACTTATGAAAAACTCTTTGATTCCGAATATTTGACGATAGACAGGCAATCTGCAGCTACGAACACGCGCAGTCCAGTACGTCGTTTTTCAATCTGTCGGAAACACTCTGACAAGTTTCCACACAAGTGGTCTGGGCATTTCGTGGCGGTCAGGAAAGAGAATTGTTTTGAGTTTATGCCATTTGGCACTGGTTTGGTACAAGGTCGAAGTGGCAATTTCGAAAAGGCTAATTACAATTTGCTGACCACCGGGGCCTGGCAAAATATCGAAGAGGTAATTTTTTTCGAATTGGAATACAATGATTATTTCATTGGCCACAAAACGGAAATTCTTGTAAAGGAGGAGATGAAACCCACCTTTTCAGGGGTGTGTGTGTACAAAATAAAGGGCATTGAGTATGCAGGAGAGGTGCAGCAAAATACACCAAACGGGTTTGGACTCAAAATTATCAGATGCGGAAAAGATTTGGAAATGTTGCAACCAACGAACGAAATGATTCCAGTCGTCGAAGTACACCAAATTGGGATTTTTAAAAACAATGCGCCCGACAAACTGGTGTATCAGCAAAGTTACCAGTGTGGCGGGTCGAAGTGGGAGCCAACGTACAACAACAGCTTTATCATGTCGCTGGACGACGAGGACGAAATATTGTCATTGTATCGAACCGAATGGGTGAACTATGACAAGGGCAACGTGCTAGGAAACATGCGCTGCATGGGGAAAACACATGAGAAAAAAGATTGGTGGGTATTGGAGCGCATAGAAAACCGATATTTTCCTGTGCCAGAGAGAGAAAGTGTGCCCTGGTATTTGTACACACCCTATCAAGAAATGAAAGTGGGAGGTGGCCATAATGATGCAACTCAGCGAGTTGTCGATGTGAAAAGTGGGGAGTATTACAGTATTTTGACAATGATGGGGTACTCACTACAGGATGATGCAAATGCAGTTCACACAGGCTTGAATGTAGAGGGTTTTCAAGTGATTTGCGTACACAATAGTGTGCATAGCGAGAATTACAAAAGGTCATTTGACAAGAACAAACAGCATTATGATAGAGTGCAAAATGGGAAGTGGGAGGGAAGAATTGTCATTATGATTTCAAAATGCGAAACGGAGGCCAATTTTGCAGAATGGAGTCAATCGTTTGTTTCCCGCACAATTAATACTAATTCCCCAGACTCGAATTGTATGTTTTATGTATTCGAGAATGTTCAAAAGATGCTAAAAGATTTGCCAAATATTTTGCCACAGCAAAAGCATTGGCGGGTTGTAATCGCCCGGCGAATGGCTCTCTACCAGGACGCGGGAGTCAGCAATGGCCAGATTGCGGTGAAAGAAAATGATTTTTGGCGTGTGGATTTTTTGTATACTTGTCAATTCAAGTTTAGTCAAGAATGCAAGCTCATCGACAAGCTTTCAAGTAACTCCTGCTCGAATTTAAGCAGTCCGAGTTGTAGACACATCCATGATATGGTGCCGGACCATACGTCGCTGACGGCAACTTTTGCGGAAGCAAAAAACATGTTCAAAAATGGCATTATGGATTCTGGTTTTAAATTCGACCTTTCCCTGTGCAAATTTACCGAATTGTGTCTACGAACGGAACTGCATGCCAAGGGCGTGAATATGAAAAAGTGGACGATTGGTATTATTACAAATCCACCATGTGCATTTTTATTTTGTCTCGGCGCCATTGTGTTTGTCCTCGGCAAGCAAGAGTCCACACAAGATTCCATGGATACTCGTTTGCTGGTTTGGTTTTACCAGTTTAATTTTCGGAAGGAAGTCGAAGATCGAGTTTCATTTGTGTGTAATGACCCAGAATCGGATTTGCCGGTTTTTGCAAATGAACGTGAGAGAGACGAAATAATGCACATGCGGTACGTTCGTCACAATTTTACCGATGCGCACTTTCATCAACTTGTGTTACCCTTCAGTCAAGGAAACAACGACATAATGACCAACCATGATATCAGGACCACCACTTTACTATTGCCGCGGTCGTGCGTTTGCGAGCTTAAGAGTTTTAGACAATGAGCTTAATGTGTCGTGTTAAGTGATTTAACATGCATTTGCACGCAAACGCGTGCTCTATATACTGTTAGATCAGTATTATTTTACTGTCGTTTCAAATAAAATCATTGTCTATCTCTGGGTCTTAAAAACTTTGTTAGACCTTCATTGGTTTACTGTCAACTACACAGTACTTCGACCCAGACCACACCATGTATTTCATCGGAAAAACACACAAGCATGCCCACAGTGCGCGAAACAATTTGCGCTGCCGACAAGTTGGACATCGGGCGGTTCATTTACCGAATTCAATACATCCCAACGGTTCGCATTGTTGTGCCGCCGGGTTCGCGATGACGAGGTTCACCTCCCGGTTCTGATATCTCCCAACGGTTCGCATTGTTGCGCCGCCGGGTTCGCGATGACGAGGTTCACCTCCCGGTTCTGATATCTCCCA
>Ga0233432_10002260_pt1 | contig 17959 bp, 35 predicted proteins | sample SI_122_August201_6_FD_179870 | JGI IMG/M metagenome (GOLD analysis project Ga0233432, IMG submission 179870) | Seawater microbial communities from Saanich Inlet, British Columbia, Canada - SI_122_August2016_10_MG | ecosystem: Environmental > Aquatic > Marine > Inlet | place: Canada: British...
TATATAGTTGATGATGGCATTATAAAATATGCTGGATTACTTGGTTTCATCAGTTCCAGCGGAAAAGGTTAGTTCAGATCCTGTGGTTGTCGTTATTCCTATTGGATGGATGAAAAAAATAATAAATAAATATCCAGATTCTTTCGATATCTTCATCGACAATATGTTTAGTGAGGATTCATTTAACGTGTATGAGTTTGATCGGAAAACATATACCCAATCTCTAAATGGGAGTAGAGCGACAACTGATGATATAATGGGCTGGATTAAGGCTACTAAACAAATGATTGAGGTAGAGGGTGGGCCTGAGGCTTGGGAATACATGCGAAAAAATATTCATCCTGATGTAATGATGGGTTTTGATATGGAAATCGGTGGAACTGAGATGGGTCCAGCATTTAGAAAACTACTGAAAGAAAAGGAGTTTGAGAAGGTGGATCGTTTAATAATACCGATACATCAAATAATTGACGACAATGGTAATCCATTTCCGAATAATGATATACTAAGCATGTTATCTTCACCCCATATAGATGCAGAGAGAACAATAAAAATTATGGATAATAGTGGCTCTCAGAACAATGCAATTGACATTGGAATAATTTCGAATGATGCCATAGAAAATCTATTTTTAACAACTGGTTTATTACCCAAGGGATTATATCGTTTAATGAATCTCTCGGATGTAAATCGTTCCACGACACCAAGTTCTATAAATTATTATAAATTGAAGATATAATAGCCGCCCAAACTTGTGGGACGGAACTCGTTCCTAAGATCCACAAACGCTCCATGCGATCGGATACCCCATCAGCCATTCCGTGAAAGTGGCCATCAACCGACTCTGGGAGTGTGGGACTGAAATCGGGCCATGACTCCAAGACGTGTTTCCAATCTTCTGTATCCCTTGGTGCGGGAGGGACGGGTAATTGACGGATAAGTCGTTCAACTCGATCCATAGACGGGTCGCTGTCGCCAATGAGTCTGGACCTTTGCCCTGCTTGATTTTCTTGAGGGTTCGTTCCCAGCCCGCTCCGCCTTTCCATTCCCTGTTGCCGGGGGTTGGCCACATGGCTCCCTGTGCTAACAGAGGTGAGGACCATGAAGAGTCGTTTTCTTCCGTGTTGGAGTCCGAGATCCGACGCTGAGATTTCTGTGATAGATAACTCGAAATCCAACGATTGTAGTCGGCCACAGAAAGCAATAAATCCATCTCGTGTGGCGAGAACTTCGGGACGGAACTCCATGATAACTCGGGGTGATCCAAGTCCGACCAACAACTCTCCCAGATTGGGTGGGATGTCTTCAAGTCCCAAGTGGGCGAAGTTAGCGAGGACGAGATCCACTCGTTTAGACCACGGTATAGCATTGAAGGTGGCAAGGTCATCCCAGATAGGAACTGAAGGTAAGTGTCCCGATTCCATGTTCGAGATGAGATTGGCCACGGCATAATCCCTGTTCTCGATAATAACTTGGGGTTGGATCGCATCGCCTCGACTGAGGAACGCTCCCAAGAGGGACGCTCCAAATCCGGGATAAATAGCCAAGACATTCATACTACCCGATAAGAAGTGATTGCTATCACCTATTTGTAGTTTATTCAATTCTGGTAGCATCGACACCGATGTATTTACTCACCAGTAACAAGTTAGACAATTTGTTTTTAAGATCATCGATCGTATTGCAGGTATAATAATTCCATAGAATCCATCTTCCATCCTCTGTCTTACCTTTTATTTCAAACTTCATAATTTTTACCCTCCTGTATTCAAGACCCGTGATTATTGATTTTAGCCTTGGTAGACATCGCCATTTTCATCAATTTTGTCATCTTCATAGGGTGCAGCCACTCTTCGATACAATTCCAACTTAGCACATTCCAAGACTCCAATTAAAGAATTGATTTTACTGTATCTGACTTCTCCCAACATAGCATCACACAATCTGGTAATGATATAATTAAGTTCTCCGATATTACTATAATCGATCTGATCGATAAGGTAATCTATAAATGGGTCAAGTTCTTCTCTATCTTCTGGGTGTATGTATGGCATAATTTTCACGATCCTAATGGTGCTCCAACAGCAAGTGTTAGAATAAGAATAAATACGCCCCACATAATGTAATCCCATCGCCACGCAATAGGACCAAACTCTTCCAAAATCTTAGTAGGCTTCACGATTCATCCCACTCCTTAATTTCTTGAGAATTGTTTTTCTCTTGAGGTTTATTTATTTGAGAATAAATGCGGTCATAAATCTGTTCTTGGAACTGCTGCTCCTTGACCTTTTTATCATAAAGATAGGTTAACTGTTGGCCAATGGCCATTAGCCAAAGATTCATACGAATAAGATTAGCCAAAACTAAGACTACCATGATAGCCGTCATCCACTCCCAGTAATCCATAAAACCTATTGTGTTCGATTACCCTTATATAGTTTTGTTAGTAATGATGAGGACAAAATTGGCAGCGTTGAACGGATAGTGATAATGATAGGCTAAATGAGTCACTGGATCTACCTTTATCCAACGTGGTGGTTCATCCAGACCATTCTGACGGTGCATCGCATAACAATCCAAATCTTCCAGAATCCATTCAATTTCATGATCGAGCGTGGTATTGTAACCAATAGGAATGGTAATGAAATAATTGTCAGCCTGATCAATGATTTGCATCAATCCTTCGAAAGCCTCGTGGGTGTTAACATCTTGGTTTCCGTATTCAGCCCTGCCAATGTGTTCCAAAGTAGAAATGCAAACCACGTTTTTTCCTGATAGATCGCACTCTTCTAATCGTCGAGGATCGGTGCCCTTTTCATCAAATGGATCGATAACAACGTCGGTATCATAACCATAGTAAGGTAACACCGCCCCTACTTCCACATAATCCTTGTGTTTTTCGATGAAATCCAACGCCAATGGAATCTCCATGCATCTTTCATTCATAATAGTAGTGTTGTAAGCATGGTTAAAATAAGTTACTCCTTCGGACTCATGGAATCCGGCTTTGCCATAAACAAAGTCTCCGAACCACTCATTGTGATTGACTTTATACAATCTAACGAAACCAAATTGCGCCAAGTAAGATTCTATTTCTGTGATTAAAGGTGTGTCATGATAAACACAATTATGCTGGCCCTCAGTAATAATATATTTGACATCATTCAACAAATGACCCATTCCTTTTAGGGCTTCTAACTCGGCTCCTTGAAGATCCATGGTTAACAAATCTATGGAATCACTTCTATTGGCTTCCCACCAATCGTCAACTCTAACTGCTTCGACCTCAATCTGTGATTGTTCTAACTCTTCGTGAGGGTATTCGTTATTAAATTGAAAAGCACTGGAGGCTCCAATATTGCCATTAGTAACAGGATAAAAAGTGAGAGTTTTGGCATGAGACCAACAAGCCTTATCAACTAAAGTTACTCGATTATTATCACCGATATTCTCTCGGCAAAGTTCGATAGCGGGTGGATTGCATTCCCAAGCCACTACATCAGCATCAAAATAATTTGAGAGATGAACGGCATCTAAACCATCCCTCGATCCAAGTTCACAAACGGTGCTAATCTGATCAGCGTTAATATGTTGTAAGAAACGAGAATAAGTCCCTTGATGAATAAGTTCTCCCATAGGATTGTAAAGAAGTTACAACCTATTTATATCTACTGCTGGGCAGAGTAGCCAGCAGAAGGGTTGTCTTGGTCTGCAAATCCAACACACTTCATCTCACGATTCTGCAAGTTATAAACTGAGAGGTAGCCCATCTTGGGTTTGTATCCCAGCATTCTCATGAAATCTGATTGACCTTGGAAGGTCGAAGAAACTACTAATGGTGTTCCTCGATACCACTCCATTTGGTGAGCGTGGGTGTGTCCAGTAACCATCAGATCTGGCTTACGATTGATTACCATCTGGTCAGTCTCTTCAGGGCTGAGAGCATTTCTTTCGCCCCACATCGGAGCCAAGTGTCGTTTCTTAAGCATCTCCTTCATGGCTTCGGCAGGCTTTTCATATGTAACGTGGGCCATACGAGGAACCATGTCATCAATACCCTTACCATGATAGGATAGAATCTCAAATGGATCGGATTCTCCACCGTGATTTAAACTTATTCTGGCAGGGTTGCCCATGTGAACACAATCGGAAAACATCTTTTGAATCTCGGATTCTAAAACAGGTTGTGGCTCAGCAGGTCGCACGACATCGTGATTTCCGGGTAGCATAATGGGAGTGATATGATCAGGAAGGAGATCGAATTGACGAGCACAATATTCGTATTGATCGTAAACGTCAGTGATAGAAAGGTTGTTGTCTTGGCCGGGGTATACTCCAATGCCATCGGCCATGTCGCCAGAGCAAACTAAATATTTAATATTTTTGGCTACGGTATGGTCGGAGTTTAACCAATCCATCATACGACCCCACTCTTTGGTAAGGTGATACTTAGATCCAAAATGAACATCAGAGGTAAAGGCCACGGAAACAGGATCGAAATCATCTCCACCTCGGTTTTGATGATTAGCGACTTCAGGGTATTGAACTCGGGAGGCAATAAAGAAATCTTCACCTGCTCTCATATACCTTCCTGTGATGCCAATGACATCGTCAGGCAAAAGAGTATCGATCGCTGGATGTTCTGTGGGAACGAAAACTGACATCCTGCCTGTCTTATCTTCCATCTCTAACATACGCCCGCCTGATTTAGTCCGACGAACATCACAAACTATGCCAATTAAATTGATATTTTTTTGTTTGAAGATAGCACGATTCTTTCTGATTTCTCTAATTGTGCCAACACTATGGAATCCCCACTCATAACGAAGGATTTTAGATAACTCTTCAAAACGCTCTGAAAACAAGTTAACGATATTAGGCAAAGTTCCTGATTGCTCGGTTTCTCCAACATTGGGTGCTTTCACAATCTGATCGGCATAATCTTTTGCCTCAGCCATCCATGCTGAAGTGTATTGTGACTTCACCCCATCAGCAAAGTTAAACTTTCGATAACCCATCGGGATTCACCTTAAGGCAAAAGGTTCAATTCTTCAACGAGGTGTTCAGTGGCTTCTTCAGCCTCTTCCAAGGATTTGCATCCTGTGATAACGCACTTGCCTGAGGAAAAGACCAAGCAAACAGATTTTGGATCGTCAATACGGTAAATCAAACCGGGGAAAACCTCTGGCTCGTATTCAGTCTTGTCGAAAGGCATAGTAATGATGAGTTCACTGAGATCTAAACTGCTACCATAATTATGAGTAACGACGAGGTTTTGGATTTCAATGTCAACATCCTTTTCTTCCCACAATTCAAATCCTGCTTCAGTTAGTTCACTGTGAACCTTGCTGAAAGCAGCATGAATGTCAGCAACTGATTTTGCTCCTGTGGCAACAGCCTTGCCTGAACGGAAGAGAAGAACACAAACCTTAGGATCTTCAACACGGTAAGTAAGTCCGGGGAATTGTTCGGCTTCGTAATCCTTATCCAAGATATCAGCAATATCATAAAGATCAAGAGTATCTGTTAATTGGGTGCTGGCTACAACGTTGACAATTTTGTTGGTCATATTTAAAGACTGTCGTAACCACCCTTATATACTTAAGCACAGACAGGGCAACGATCGAGTTCTCCTGAATACTCTGTGCCACAATGACAAAAGTTGTTGCCTCTTTGTCTGGCAAGCATCTGCCTGATTTGAAGCATCTCGTGATTGACATACTCTGTCGGAATATCGGGTGTTCGATTATGCCGGGGTTTGGCATCACGATCTTGATTTGACTTCTTACCCTTTGCAGGGTCTTTGCGATTCTTGCCCATTCTAAATCCACTCGTCGAAACTCTCGATAGTAACTAATCCTGCTTCGGAAAGTTGGTCCCAAAATGATTCATAGCCTGTGGCCTTGATAACAAACTTGCTAATCATACTACGGGCAATTTCAAGATCGATGGTCGGATCAGATAATTCACAAAAGTCTAAAAGGTGGTGAATGGCTTGAGTGACACAAAAATTAAGTTGGGCTAATGACATCTCTTTGATGTTGGATCGAAATGCAGCACGGATAATATCTTCAGCAGTGATAGAGATACGATTGTTAGTTCCCGATTTCCAATTCTCAAAAAGCAGGGCATAGACCTTGCTCTTTTCTTCCGATACATCAATCATAGTAATCACGATTTGTCTTTTCGACTATATGAATCTTGTTGCTTGGACCTACTTATAGTTTGCGAGAACGAAATTAAAAAAATTATTATAAGATTTTTCAATATGTGCCCCTAACTCCAATATGGCTTCAAGACCCGCTTTTTGGTGCTGGTCGATTCGATCCTGATCTGATAAAACATCTCTGATTTCATCTTCCCACCATTCTGAGGCAAGATCCATATCGCTGTCGATCTTTTCGGGAGGGGTGGTGGCTTGGTATCGATAGTAATTCAACTTGGTTTCTTCAGGATAGGCATCAATATAGATGGGTCCTTTAGGGCAGGCCGATAGCATGACGGGGTGAGAGTTAGCAAAGGTAAGGCATCCGTTAGCCATAGCCTCGTAACTAACCATACCAAAGCCTTCTTGTAAGGAGGGGTAAAGGATAGACTTACAAGAGCGATAATAATCATTCATATCATCATACCATCCTGCTACGGTTACATTATCAAACCACTTATCCATATAGTCTACCATTTGCTGATTCCCATAATTACCTCTTTTTATCAAAAACTTCTTATCTGGCATTCTACCAATTAACTTCATCATCATGAGTAGCCCCTTGTGAGGGATGGCATTTACAAATCCGAAATCATAAGGACGATCATCCCAACCATCAAGTGATTCAATAGGATCGGTGACTTCAGTATGGGCAGGAGGTATAACCATTTTAGGCTCTTTATTATAATGCTCAGTTGCAGAAACGTGATACTGCGTAGGAAATAGCATCATATCGTAATCTAAACGCCATGGCCAATCTTGCCATCCTTGATTGAGCCCTGCTGGTGGATCCCAGATCCTACCGATGTTGAGCCATTCCTTAAATTGACGTTGCTTCCCATAGTTGAAATCACTGGGTCCCAAGTCTCCAAAATGGATGACTACGTCCCATTTGTCTTGCTGACTACCCTCCAATAAATAGTCATGCAATTGAGATCGATTCCAATCATAGTATTGATTACCGATCGTCATATCGGCCTGATGCTTCTCATAAGATAAATCAGGATGGACAATTCGAGTAATTGGATAAGTAAGTAAAGTCTTACTTTCGATAGCATCTTCAGGAAGGAAACAAACTACTTCTACATCTGCTCCCTGTGCTATTAAACGAGAAACAAAGTGATGACCTTCCAATTCTGCTCCACCTGCAAAGGGTAACCAAAGCCTGCTTACATAGAGAAACCTTATATTACTTAGCATTGTAATCATTCCTTACTTAGTATGCTAAGGTCATTTCTTACCATTTTAGTTACCATTTCCTTAAGTTTCACCTTAGGTTGCCAATCTAAGATATCCTTAGCCTTGCTATAATCACCCCTTAGAACATCTACTTCTGCAGGTCGATAATAACGTGGATCGATAGTAACATAAGATTCCCACTCTGCTATTCCGATAGCATCAAAAGCCAGATCTAAGAATTGTCTAATAGAATAAGTGTCTCCTGTGGCCAAGACAAAATCATCAGGTTGGTCTTGTTGAAGCATCTTCCACATACCCTCGACATAATCTGGGGCATAACCCCAGTCCCGTTTGGAGTCTAAATTGCCGAGACTAATACTATCGGCCAAACCGAGATGTATTCGAGCCACGCCATCAGTTATCTTTCGGGTAACGAACTCGATCCCACGTCTTTCGGACTCATGATTAAATAAGATACCAGAACAAGCAAACATATTATAAGACTCACGATAGTTCTTAGTAATCCAATAAGCATATAGTTTGGCTACCCCATAAGGTGATCGAGGATAGAATGGTGTGTTTTCGTTAGCAGGGTTCTCTACCATCTTACCATACATTTCTGAAGTGCAAGCCTGATAGAACTTAATCTTAGGATTATACTCTCTAATCGCTTCCAGCATTCTGAGACAACCTAAGGCATTAACATCTCCTGTGCTTTCTGGAATATCCCATGAAACACCCACAAAGGATTGAGCGGCTAAGTTATAGACCTCATCAGGATCGGATTTGTGAAGGGATCGAAGTAAAGAGTTCTGATCAGTTAGATCGCCATCGATGAAATGAAAGTTAGCATGATTAGCAAGATGAGAAGTATTAACTCTATTGCGGTGACTGGTCCTTCTTTCTAAGCCCCAAACCTTATACCCCTTAGTTAGTAATAGGTCTGCAAGGTGAGATCCATCCATACCATTGACGCCAGTTATCAGAGCGGTCTTCATATCTGGTGATGGTAATACTACCTACTTATATGTTCTTAAAAAACATGTGAATTGATAGAGATCGGTATAGAATACTGTGACTTCAAAAGATTATATGCTTTTTTTCCTGTGTATTCACGTCCATCCTCAAAAATAAATCCCATTTCTTGAAAGGTTACTGTGCCATATCTATCAAAGAATCCAATGGCTATCCAATTCTGATTAGAATCGGAAATGCCTCTAAGTGACCAGTATGCAACTCCCTGTGTTATCTTACCCCGATTACTCTTCATCCACATCTTAGGATCGCCTTGATTCTGAAACTGAATTAAACAAGCAGTTCTCCAATCATAAGGATAAGGGCTCGATAAATCGAAAATGTTGATAGGTAGGCCATTTGCGTAATTATCTGCATATTCCTTATTAGCATTACGAGAGTATGGGATGTGGGGCTTAGCATTATTAGGACCGTGTGTAGAATTATGTCTGTTTCGATAAGGGAAGTGCAATTTCTCCCTCCACCAAAGTTGATCGTTAGAAAAACTATTACCACCATAGTGTCTTACACCATCGTCAACAAAAGAAATGTCTCTCGATACCCACATTTCAGCCTTATCCCAAAAAGGATGCGAGGAGGAAATAAATCCATCGTATCTTGGCCACCTAACGAATACTCCACTTTGTAATCTCTTAGCCATTAAGATATATTTAATCTTTCAACTATATGTAATTTAGTAGTCCCTCTCGGATTTGAACCGAGGTCGGAGGAACCAGAATCCTCCATGATGGACCGCTACACTAAGGGACTTTAGGAAAAGGGTGGGAGAACCGAGAGGACGGAAGAAAGAGTAACGCCCCGACCGGATGAGAGGTGAACTTCTCGGTTTTTATTTTGGTAAACTCCCATGGAATTGTGGGTTCTGTTGGTGTAGTGTCTTCGCAGTAGTTTTTTGATTACTTCTTGCTCAGGGTGAACCATTTCCTGTATATGATAGTTATTGATAGCACCCTTATATATCTTTACTCTCTGGTGATCATGGCCTTTACAGTTGGATGCTTAGAATCCCATTCGTAAGTATAAGGTTGGTAACGAGAGGTCTTATATCTATGTAAGATCCCACGCTTATGCCAAAGGTTAAGAACATAGGCTGCTGAGGTAGCACCTTTAGAATTATACCATCGATATTTGTTTTTCTCAGAAACGTCAGCAGCAGTCAAACCGACGGTGGATTGATAGACGGGTAAAAGATAATGATAATCTCGCTCACCCTTACGATCGTGATTTTGCATGGCTTTGCGGCAATCAATAGAGCAAAAATGTGAGTGGGAGTATTGATTATGTTGCCTAATGAGAGAGAATGGATCGGCACAGGTCTGGCAGATAACTTCTATGGCTGGCCATTTGTTAGCCTTATGGGAAAGATCTTGACGATCATACTCATAACAATAACGACTACAAAAACCTTCGTAAGAATAATTACGACTTGACTTACCCATTGTATAGGATTTACTGCAAACGTTACACTTATCCATAACTATATGAGTTGATACCACCTATTTATAATATCAGCCATACATGATATCATCGCTGGGATGGGAATCGACTTCCTCTACTGAATAGACTCGGGACAGGGTTTGCTCCAAGAGATCCACACAAAAGATCTGAACAACCGGGGTATCGACGCCATCCACATTGGAAAGAATCCACTCCATCATTTTCTTGGCAGTGCCCGCAAACAACTTTTGGAAATCTTCTTCACTGAGAACTTTATCAGTAATAATACTACCATGAATTATTTCCTTGATTTCTGGTTTTAACTCACCAGTGTAAGCCTCAGACTCATCATCCACTATGTCATAATTATCAAAGATACCTTCACGGATTCTTAGCATCTGGCGGTGAACTTGCGATTCAGTTAATTCCATAATAATTGATATATATCAATCCTACTTATATCTATGTCCAAGATGGCGTAATCATCATAACTTGCGATCGACCATTCTTCTTACCAGTGGCCTCGAAACTACGGGTAGGGGCATCTACAAAGACCTTTGCTGTCAAGATACTATCATGCATACAATAGTCCAAAACGGTTTGGTATTGCTTCTCAGCCCATTGAATAGGTGCTGCTGCGGCAGCCATGGTCTTAGCGTCAGTATCGCCATACAATCCTGAAACTAAAGAAGCCAAAGAGAATCTAAAACCGTATTGATTGCGTAGTAGTTGACAGATATCAAGATGTCGATCATGGCCATTATAGTCCTCAATAATCTCTTGACAGTTAGCACCACCATCGTCAATATGCTTAGAAAGAATGGGCAAATCAAAACCCAAACCATTCTTTGTAACTAAGGTATAGTCTTGTTTAAAGTAGTTTGTAAGGTCAGATTGTAAGGTATCTAAGGGTCTGATAGCGTATCCTGCTAATTTAGGATCCACAGTAATGATAGCATCAGGATCGGCAACATAGTAATAACCTCTACCCATATCCACGCCTTCATCGATCCAGAAGTCATAAAGGCAAACACAAGAAGTTTTCCAACCTCTTGGATTACCGAACTCAAGGCCTTCGGCCTCCATATCAAGATTAGCGGTTTCAATATCGAGGGCTATATAACGACTCATTGATCATCATCGTCCTCATCCAAATCGGAAGGCTCCATATTGAACGTAAAGTTTGGATTGTCCAAATCAGTAAGGTTAATTTCAACACCCTCAGCAGCATCTTTCATAAAGCCTCTAATCATATCCATAAAAGGGTTTTCAGAAGGGGCATCGTCATGATCATGGTCATCAGCCATAGCAATAGCATCCATCCATCGATCAAATAAAGTCAAGATTTCTGATTTAGTCAAAGCGATGTTCTTCATCTTATCAGCAACGCCCGCAAAGAAATCAAGGTTGTGTAAGTAATGACGAATGTCCTCCTCGCACATACAATCAAACTCATCTTCCACTCAGATCACTCCTCATCGTAGTTGTTTGCCAATGGGTCAGTTTCTGGTGCTGAGAAAGTAACTGTGATGGCATTCATAGGTGCAGAGGTTTCTCCCTCTGCCTCGTGAACCTTAACAGTAACACGCTTAGGGGTAACTGCAATCACAGTTCCTGAAGCAGTAACACCTTTTTTGATTTCAAACTCGACCTGATCACCAATCTTAACTTCAATATCCTCAACCTCTTTCTCTTCAAGAAGGGCTTTGAGAGCATTGATAAGATCTCGGATTTCATTAGTTGTCATGTCTTCAGCAGTTAGCAATAGATCGGTGTCCATAATACCCCTTGATGGGTAGCACCTATTTATACCTTACTTTCGAACTTCAACATTGAATTGAACTTCAGGCGATCCTGAATGATTAGAATCCATAACAATGACTACGGAAGGGAAGGGTGCATCTGTGGTTTGACTACCAAACTTGATACGTCCTTTAAGGAAAATAATCTTAGAACACATAGGGTGCTTACTTAGACTATTGAACCATTTAGTATCTGTTCTGGCAGGAAGTAGCCAAATAACCTTAGAGGGTGGGGCTGAGCATTCTAATTCTGTAATGCATTTGTTGACAAACTTCTTAAGTAATTTACCATATGGTGGGTTCAACCAGCATACCTCTCCAACAGGCCATTTGGTTTTTAAACTATCTTGTTGCTCATCAATAAAATGAGGACATTTAGAATTACTTTCATCGGCTGCCAGATCCCACTGTGGATCGAGATTAAGGACTTTGATGACATTGTCATAAACAGTCTTTGGTGTGGCCCACTGATCAGTAACGCTACTGAACATCAGTTTCTTATCCATGTAATCACCTTTGCTTAATGTCACTCCAACCGCAATTACGACACTCTTTTAGAGTAGTCGAACCTCCAAAGGCATCAGTTGATTGCTGGTTCAGATCGTGCGAACCGCACTTAGGACACCCGTTTGGCATCGGTTGTATTGGAGTCATACTAATCAAGCAAACGAGTTGTGGCCGACCATTGGTTGACCAATTGGTGGGTGTGGTGGCCTACTATAATCACTAAGTTCAGACATATCAAGATCTTCAACAACTGGTGCTGACATCATACTTGCTCGAAGGGCAGCAGCCTCTTCCTCAAGTGCTTGGATCTTAGTAAGTTTCTTAGCCGTAATTTCATCAGCCCGATCTACCAAAGTGTTCTTGATTTCGTCTGAAGGTGTGAGGAACATAAATGCTTGTGGCATTTGATAGTGTTTGTTGACTGGGACTTTCATTACAAAGTTCTTAGCCTTACAGACATCAGTTAGTCCGTTAGTGTCAATCCATTCTTGCGAGGCCTTTAGAGCCATTTCTTTATTATCTGCTACTTCTGCTTTCATCATCATTCATCACCTTCGTTGGGATTTACCAGCAAATAATAACGCTTGTATCGCTGTCCACTAAGATCAGTATTCCATTCAGAACGGAACTCATATCCCTTTACTTTTAGATCCATAATGCGACGTGGCAAGGATCGTATTTTGTAAACAGTGTGTGCTTCCATTGGTGAAATGGATTCAACATTGTCAAAGTGATGCATAAGCATTTCTACTTGGGTTGGCATAATATATAGTATGGTTACTACCTATTTATACCTTAGTCTTGTCCTTATATTCAACCACACAATCAGGGTATTTTTCAAGTAATGGTAACAAAACATCTAATCTCTTCTCCAAAGGACTACTTCCTTTAGCCCGTCGTCGCTTATTCTTAGCAGTCCTTTCAATAGACAATGATTCTCGCTTAGTTAGATTAGAGATGCAGATGTAATAAGACCACTCACCCTCTCCCTTGAATCCTGTGGTGTATCTGGCACCACCTTTCAGATCACAGTTATGTTGTCTAAGCCGACGTTCTGAATTATTCGTAATCCCCAAATAAGTTTTATTGTGAATTGAGTGGACTAACAAATAAACCATGTAGTCACTGGTAACATCCATAAAATCAAGACTCCTTTTAGGTCAAGCATTATCAATATACTCTTCATTTCCTAAGCCCTTAAGGTTAGCCTTGTCCTTAGAAACCTTCTTTTCTAACTCAGAGATTTGTGGAACTGGATCGGTATCAAAGGTAACAAAACAAGGTCGAGGTTGGAGCACCAATTGATGATCACAAGTGCCTACCTTATCATCCAACCAAACGATTAAACGTCTAAGTGGGACAAATAAAGGACTGGTAATTTTACTAAGGGTGTGGCTTCTCATTCTTCCTCACTCTCCTCAGGAACTATCATCCAATTCCATTCGTTTTTCATATACTCACCTATTATCTCCAGATCCTTGAAGAACTCCTCTTTCGCTACGATCTAACAGTTTAGAAACATTAGCATGGGCAACTTCATCAAGAGTGATAGAAAGGTCATGGGCTAAGTTAGCAACATACCATAAAACATCTCCGAGTTCCTTTACTAAGGACTCTCTTACAGCCTCTTCTGGAATGTCGTCTCGAAGCATCTTTTTAATCTTCTCGGCTACCTCTCCTGATTCTCCAGCCAATCCCAAAGCAGGGTAGACTACTCTATGTTGTTCAGGATAAATTGCGGTGGATCGGGCCAAAGCCTGATATTGATTAAAATCCATAATTACCACACTTTGTAAAGAACAGCAAGTGAGGCAATAGCCGCCAAGGTGGACATAGTGGTTCTAATCAAGGCCATCTTATGATTGTGTCGATCACACCACCTTTCAAACATACCACGGTTAGAAGTAATTCCAAGTAGGGTCTTGCCTGTGCGTTGCTCCCATTCATCAATATGGGCACTCCAGTGGTCAAACCATGTATCAAGTTCTGAGGATCTCGTCATAAGTTAACTTTGTTGCGAGCACCTATTTATACCTATTCTTCCTCTTGGGCCGGGGTGTAGACAACACCGTATAGATAATCTTTAGGTTGACTGCACAAACAATGACTGTCATGGGTAAGTATGGCCTTACAGACATCGCACTCAATTATTTCCATCACATCAACTCCTTAGCATCGACAACGAGAACGTCTCCAAGGATCGACATCCCAGTTTTGTTTCCAAGAGTGTGCTCATTGATAGCATCAGGAAACATCTCTTCGAAGTTTCCCGAACCTGCAATAGCAGATGCCTTAGGATTGGGTGGTAATCCCATAGGGATAGCATCTTCGTTAACCAACATAACCTTGCCGTTACTAAGTGAGATGACAGCATAATATCCGCCCACACACTTTTGAATAAAAAGCATCCTATCTGGAGAATCGTTCGGTAGCAATACCTGATCAACCCTTCCATCTGCTCTGATCCAAGTAGCCATGTTATTCACTCCGATTCTATCTTTATATTATCAGTGTCGATCTCGATCCAAACGTGAGCACCACAAGCCAATGGGTTATCTGGTTGATACTTGACTCTGCCAATTACATTACCATTATTATCGGTCAATTTGATCCCATGATGATATTGGTTATCTTTGTAAGTCTTACAAGTAATAACTGGCTTAGCCTCTTGATCGGGATTCTTACGATTCCACTTAATGTGATGCTGATTGATGTGTATAATTTGCTTCATTGTTTCATCTCCTGTTGATTCACATGGGTTTTGCACATACCGCTTTGCCCCCATGCTGGTCGTGTGCATGGCCTACCATCCTTGAATGTCTGTGAACAAACCAATTCTGGATCGACTTGATATGGCAACGAATCCCCAACCCTAAAATCTCTTAGCCTATATGTGGGCTTGTCACCCAAACAATACTTATGATTCTCAAACTGAATGTATTTGGGGCTACCTGAAGGAGTGGTTAGAATACTCTCAGCCTTGCCATACTGGCCTTCGTAGTAAGAAATGGTTTTATCCAACCTAAGACCCCAACGGCAACTATTGTAACTATTAACTGCACCGAAGTAAGCAACATCTTCTCCTTGGCTGACCCGTGGTTTATCCTCTTCAGGAATCTGGCCTCTGGCTTGCCTAAACCAACAATCCTCATGTTCCTCTAAAGAACCATAAAGGGGGTGCTCTGGAATAAAACTCATTTCATTCACCGATCCCTTCAAAGTAAAGTGTAGATACTTCGACAATGCTTTTGTAAACAAACCTAAGGTATGCTTTCCTTTCTTCATCAGTAAGTGGAACTTCCTGTTTTTCCATCTGTCCATAGACCAGATTAACTAAATCGACAGGAAGGACATTCTTTCGAGATTCCCTCAAATGGGCTCTCCACGATCGCATTTCATTATGAATACTCACAGTGATTCCTCCTTAAATATCAAGTGTTGGACTATGTAAATCAAGCCGAGTCCTGAAGCAAAGGCGACAAGTTCAACACCTGTCATCTTCATTCCTCCTCTTTAGAGGAACAGTCTGGATCTTCACAGCAATCATTATCGTGGACGTGTGGTGCTCCACCTGCCAATTCTGACATAGTCTGGTCGATCATTTCTTTTAGTTGAGTCATATGCTCAACCATATTCAACAACTCGTTCAACAAGACGTTAACTCTAATTTCAGCGGGCAATTCCATTGGGTTCATTGGTTGTTCCTGATTCATAATTATTCCTCCTCATTGATAAATGAGTCGAGTGTGGTTTGATTCTCATCTTCAGAATCTCTTGTCTCACCAGACATCCTAATTAGTTTATTAGTCAGATCAAACTGATCCTCAAATAAAGCATTGAAGTGTAAGTAAAGCATAAGGTCAAAGAAAAGACTGATAGCAAGGATAAGGACTAAGTAAAGTATCATAATTATTCCTCCTCATGGTTACAATTTTCATCGTGAACATGAACTGATTCTCCAATTTGCATCAGTTCTTCCTTACTCATATCAATACCTTCCTCACGCATGATTTGACGAGCCTTTCGCATCTTTGTAGCCATCTTTCGATCTTGGGAATATTGCTTATCCATTTCCATCTTCTGACGGCGTGTAATAAATTGACCTCTGTGAATAGTGTCTACTTCTTGATAGGTGCTACCATCGGAATTAACCTTTACACGGTTAACTGCGGTCTTAGGCTCACCCAATTCATAAGTAGTGCAAGAACGGCACAATCCCTTAAATCGGTAAATCTCGCCATCTTCGCATCCTTCATTTTCGCACTTCCAATATGTTGTCATTATTCATCGCCCCCTTCAGTTGTGAGAAGAGTGCAAAACTCTTCATGTGTAAACTGAGAAGCGGTGTCTGGATCGGGATAACCACGATCATCAACAGAGAGCAAGGACAAAACCTTGCATGGGTGTGAAAAGACGAACTCAAAGATAAAATCAGGGAACTCTTGATCCCACTCACGGAAAAAGATGTTACCTACCTTAGAATAGATAGTCATGTAAGCCTCATTAGTGCCATCACTAAGAACGCCAGTATCAGCGTCATAGTTTACACCCTTTTCAGTGAACCAATTCTTAATCGATTCACCCTCAACTTCAGTCTCGAACTCCATAGAAATACATTCACTCATTTGACTCATCTCCTTGTGAATTATCATCTGTGTTGTCTCCTTTATATACATTTACACCGATGAACTCATTGAAATCAGATTCCAAGATTCTTCGTGGTGCACGATGAGATGATCCGAACTTATAACTCTTAAGATCCCCTCTCTTAATATAATTTCTAATGGTTTGTTCCGATACCTTGAGGATATCAGCACACTCTTTGATTGTCAAGTATACGCCCGATGACATAGTTAGTGTTTACTGACACTACCTTTATATACCTTTGGATTGTTTTAGTTAATTAGTAATAGACCACCGTTGATAGGTGTTATTATCATTACTTTGTAATAGATTCTCTTGTGATAGCATATCCAAGATCACGGCAACTCTCTTTCGACCTCTGGAATTATCATAACTAATTGCCTTAGCAATTGCGGAAACAGATTTATTGCCATCAAGGACTGCCTCATAAACACGTCGGTGCATATCAGTTTCATAGATCTGAGGAGCATCTTCGATATGATAGTATATCTTACCTACCGAACGGATCTTCTGAACGGTGTTGAGATAAGTCAGAACATCTTCAGCATCAGAACGCCACGAAGGATTGTCCTTTCCAAGCAACTTAAGCAAACCTGTCTTACTTAGTCCCTTAGGATGCTTACTTAGCATTTTAGGAATATCTACCAATAGCAAAGACCTCTTCTTATCTTCTTCCCCTGTTGGTGCAATATCTGGCCGTGGGAAGAAAAACATCTGTTTGGATATAAGGGTGTGCATTGTCCTTCTAAGATCATCAGGTGCGATCTCTTTTGACTTGGCCTCATGGTAGGACATACCTTGCTCCATACGACTACGAATCATCAATGACTCTGCTTGTGGTAGCAAAACCATTTCGTTGTGCCAATCAACAAACTGTCGTTGCCTATCAAGTCCTGACAAATGTCCAATGGACTCAGTATCAATGCCCATCATATCGATCAAAGCAGAGACATCATGATTATCAGCAGCAACTACCATGTTAAGATAAGCCTCAGCCTCATCACTTAGAATGTTAAGTTCCTTGGCAATATCTGTCAAGAAAACATTTCTGAGAACGGAGGGTGTAGCAACTTCTTGCCGATGGCCTGACGAAAGTAAGAGAAATCTCTGCCTTACGACCTCAAGCATACTACCTACTAAGTTCACCACC
>Ga0233432_10002261_pt1 | contig 17957 bp, 11 predicted proteins | sample SI_122_August201_6_FD_179870 | JGI IMG/M metagenome (GOLD analysis project Ga0233432, IMG submission 179870) | Seawater microbial communities from Saanich Inlet, British Columbia, Canada - SI_122_August2016_10_MG | ecosystem: Environmental > Aquatic > Marine > Inlet | place: Canada: British...
GAACATACGACCCATCAGTTGATTCGTATTCTAATATTTTAATTTTATCGCCAGGTAATAATGTAGAAGTAATTTCACAGAAACCGTCTGTATTAAACTTGTAATCTTTACCGTAAGTTAATTGTACGTCATTTACGTATACATTAACTGCTGCTATACCCGGCGTAGTTATATCAAATACTTTAGTAAGTGCATAATAGATATTTCCCGGAATTGCATCGTAATTTATTTCACGTGCTGCTCCTGTGGCAGCCATATCACTAAAGTAAAATGGCAGGTTACTTGTTTTATTTTTATTTAATTCTTTAAAAATTAAATCAACGTGTGCCTGTGGTGTGCCGTCAAATCCTAACCCAAAGGATGTTTGTAAGAATAATCTTTTAAACTTTGCATATTCTCTTCTAGCAAAATCAAGTGATTTAATAATGTTTGCACTTTTATCAGTAATATGATATAATGCTAAATTAGTAGGACCACTATGCTGCAAGAATTTTCTGCCGTGCTGTGATAGATTAGGTAAATCTCGTAAATTGCCTGTTCCGGGATAGCTTCCAAAAAAGTTATCCGCTTCTTGTACAATTGTTGATACGTGCTCGTTAACTTCGCCTAATGTGAAAGTCGTTACGTCATTGTTTAATGGATTGCGTTCAAGGTTTCCGGCAACTTCATAAACACCGTTATTGTTTTTTACAGTATCCGATCTTGTTCTTAAAACAACTATATCATTTTCAGTTAATGCGTTATTAAATCTTACAACCTTAGTTGTTCCTACAGTAATAATTTCAAAATCAGTGCCAGCAAATTTAAGTGAATTATTTACAGTAACACGGATATTTAAATCAGTAAGGCTACTACTATTATTATACATATCTACTGCAAAATCAGTCTGATTTGCACTTACTGTATATTGACGCAACACACGCTGTGTACTTTCTGTATTTGCCTTAACCCATCCATTGACTGGCTGAAATATAGTTCTATCAGTATATTTTTGTAAAACACAAACGTCAGTAGGCTGTGTTACTGTTGCTAAACTAGTATCAGTATATGTAAAAGAATCTAATAATAAATTAAAATCAAATACTAAATCACCAATATTTTGAATACTTCTGTAAGAAAGCGCAAATCCCAGTTCACTGTCAACTACTCCTGATCCTAATTTATAAGAAAAGAGTTTAGTACCAGTAAACGTAGAATTAGGATAGAATGTTGCATCTGAATAACTATTTCCACTATTATCAAATAAGTCAAATAATGGCTGTTGATTAACTTGTGTTTTTTCTTGTGTTAAGTTCCAAGATGTTCCGTTATAATAAAACATCTTTCCTTGGTATGTTTGACCATTTAGCGCCAACACTGTTTCGTTTTCAAAAGGATCTGTGTCAGTTTCTTCTACAAGACTAATCTGTCTGCGACCTTTGTGCAGAATGAATTTAATTTTAAAAATCTTGCCTGCTTCTCGTATATCTTCTTCAGCAGTAAATAATACTCGCATACCATCTACAAGATCAATTCCGTCAATATTATAACCTATTGATCCTTCAATTGTTGAGAAAATATCTTTTGTAAATGTGTCTATTAGATCTACATTTTGTTTATTCTTAGTTCCAAAATTAAATAATTTTAAACCTGCATTAAATTCAATAATTGGTCTAGTTGCTCTTGCAGTTTGATCTGCACTTATAGTTTGTCCATTTGCTAGTGCTGATTTTTCAATAACATCTTTGTGGAACCATCTATTATACCTAGTCCACATATTCTTATCTAAACTACCACGGTTGATTACAATATAATCCTTTGCAGTAGGATAGCCGTTTGCATTAGCAAAGGGTAATCTATCAAACGCATTTACATCAAACGGTACTTCTTTATTATCTGTATAAGACCCTGGGATTTCTAAACTAGATTCTTTAATTAGTTTAATAGAAGATCCAACACCTTCAACATACCAGTCACCTAGATCATATTCTGCAGGACTTACAAATCCTGCAAAGTTTATTTTCATACCATTTGAAAGTTCAATACCTTGTGAAGATTTATATGTTGTTTTTCCAATAATTTCTTTTTCAACATCAATAATTGTATTTTCTTCAATATCTTTAATTTGTATTAGACCAGTATTGTTGATGTCGTTTTCAGCAACGTAATATAATACTTCTGGAGTTGAATTACCAACAGTAAATGTTATTGTTCCTTTTTCAACTCCTTGAGCACTTACTCCGTCATTATAATTAAAACTTGTGTCTAGTGTTCTCTTTGTTTTAATTGTGAGAGGCGTGCCTGTAGCATTAATATCAAAAGTATATGTTTGTCCTTTATATAATATTAATGTAGGATTGTTTACTAATTCATCTGTACTAAAACTATATGTACTATTATCAACATTATTGATTAAAGATACTGCTATAGTACTTTCAACTCCTCGTTCTTGTCCTGCAATTCTAACAGTCTGCGGACCGTAAGGTAACCAATAATATTCACGGAAGTTTGAAATTTTGTCCCAATCAATATTTGGGTTCCAAGCGTAAAATTCTTGTGCATTTAATGTATCTTCATTATCTGCGTTGCCGCCGAAACTCTTAATTTGATTCAAATAGTCGTTGTAATCTTTATAAAAAGTTACGTTATCTAAATTATCTTTAATTAAAGTAGCTGGTTCAAATTGGAAATTTTCTCGCTGCGTTGATACATCGCCAACATAATTATCACTAGCTTTATATGCTTTTGATATTTGTCTTCCGTAGTATCCATTTAACTTTTCTGCTACGCCTGGCTGTGTAAGTTGGTCAAGTGTTGATTGCAAAAACTTTTTATTTGCTTCTGTTCTAAAATATCTCGGAAGTAATGATTCGCTTTTGCGATTATTATCACCGTCTGCTGGCAAAGGATATTCATTTTGATCGTTTTCGTATGCCATTAGTAACTTAAACCTCCACTTGATGAGCTACTGCTCGATATTACACTAGTACTAGAACTAGCACTAGCAACGCCTTGTACTGCTGTAGCGTCAGCATACAGTGCTCCTGATGCTTTTAAATTAGTTGCTGTAAGCGACGATACAACTTCAATATTTGCTACTGTTGCTGAACTAATAAACACTTCGTCGGCTTCACTTTTTACTTCAAACATACTACCAAACGATAATGTTTCTTGTGTTGGTACAATTACCATTGCTGCTAGATCTGGCGATACTTGTGTCATAACATATGCGCTTAGTTCTGTAAAGAAGAACGTATCACCAAACTCCCAATTTTCTATTGCAAAATATTGATTTATTGCTGTAATTACATTTGCTTTTAATTCGTTTTCATTTACTACTCTGTCAGGATTTTTAACTATTTTAAACATTGCTTTTAAGTCGTCAGTTGCTTCAGTACCAAACAGTACTTTGTACTTAACCGGATGATAAATTACCTCATCCGATACCGACTTAATTTTGTTAATTTCTTGTCCGTAATTAACAAACAATGAATCTGAACTAGGAGCTAACGGTTTAGTTGCAGTAGCTCCTTGCAAGTATTGCCTATACAGTGTATCATATTGCTTTGTAAGCATATAAACATCTATTATGTTTGAACTACTTGGATCAATTCTACTACTTTCGTCAGCAGCGTGTTCGTATTGGAAAATAATTTTATCTCTTCCCTGATATGCTCTGTACAAAATTGTTAATTCTAATTTTTCTGTAACTGTGTTGTAGACTTTAAAAATATTTTTATCTATTTGATAAAACACTGAATTATCTGGATAACTGCCTACTCCGTTATCAGTAACTTCCGCTTCGTTTGCAACAACTTGAATATTCTCTGTTGATTGATCAACATAACGAAAATCGTCTACATTGTCTGTAGTTGTATATTGTTTTAAAAATATATATTTTTTAGTTGAATTTTCTGTTATAAATTTATCAAAAATTTCTGGGTCGTCAACTACGCCGTCGTCGTCGGAATCAAAAAATCCAACTTCAATTTTTTTACTATCTACATAGCCTTCTTTATCTCTATATTCTGCAACTACTTCCCAATTAAATGGAACTGTGAATGGAGAAAGTCCGTAACCACTAGCATCTGGTGTTGTATTAATACTCATCAATGATATTTTATCTTTTACAATTTGATTAGTTAAAGGATCATATACCTTGTCCGAACTATCATAATAGAATCTAATTTCTTTATCACTTTCAAATACATAACGCTGGCCTCTATATGTAATAGTATATGTTTCGCCGTCGGTTTCAAATAATAAAACCCAACTTGCATCTAAATTTTGACTAGACAAATCACCAGTTTTACCAGTACTAAACGGAGAACGTGTAGCAAGGTCACTTGCTAATATTACACGCCAAGTATTTGTTTGGAAGTCATATCTAAGTCCAAATGTTTTGTAAGTAAACACTTGATCAATAATCTGTGTTTGTATTTGCGTTTCAATTTCTGTAGTAAACAATGGTTTAATTTCAGTTAACAGAGGAGCAGTAGACAAATCGCCGTTAATTGGACCCGGAATAATATCGTTTAATATAATTGGTCCTTGTCCGTCTGTGGTATTAGTAATACCTGGACCAGATACACTTACAACTTTAGTCCACTTATAAGTAGTTGCACCTGGATGGTCTGCAGAGCCTGCCATAATAGTCCCGTCAGGCATAAAATGATATCCTGCAGGAGCTTCAAATTTAAGCATTGCTCCGGGCTCTAAGTATTGCAGAGTCGATGCAGTAAATGATCCTGTACTAAGTTTACTTTGATCAGTATCTGTAAAATACCCAGTAGTTATGTTTGTAGCTTTTGTAACTTGGTTCCATCTTGCGCCAAGATCGCCTACTAATATTTTTGCAAATTGAGAATAATAAAAGTTTTTAACTTTATAATTTTTTAATATCTTTTCAATTTGAGTTTTGATAACACCTTCGATATCAGTCTTAGTTGAAAATGTAAATTGTTCTTTACTAGTAAGTGTTTGATTATAAATTATACCATCTTTACCATAAAGGTTAGTTTGTGAATATTTTCCTGTAGCATCTAATAAATCATAATATCTGCTGATGCCACTTGATGTTCTGTTTACACTTTTTACTTTAATAATTTCTTGACTTATAGCTAACGGAGCAACTTGGTAATCTTCGCCAGTTACCATTCTGTTTTGTGTATAGTATGTTGCAGGAGCATTAGATTTTATTTCGTCGTTTGATTCTGAATTTGTTGCATTATCAACATTATATTTTAGTTCTAAACCAATTGTAAGTTTTTCACTAGATCCAGTTTTACTTTGATAAGGTATTGAAATAGTGATATTAATCATTTCTTGTGGAGTAATTACAAATCTTCTATTATCACTAACTCTGTAGTATACTTTAAAATTGCCTTTTGGTAATTCTCCAAAAGTACCATCCGCAAAGATTAAACTAATCCTGTCGTCAACTCTTGTTAGTACCGAATAAATGTTTCTTATATTTTTACTTAAACTATTGTAAACAATATTATTGCCTTCAACAGCGTCAACCTTTGTCCATAGTTCTGATTCATTTCCAATACTATCAAGTTTATACAACCAAGTATCGGAATTATTAACATTAACAGAGTCAATTGCAACTACTTGATTAGATGAAGGTTTTGAAATATTAAAGTCGCCTTGATCTAAACGACCCTGGCGGAAATGTGCAAAAAATCCAGTATTACTACTGCCAGCACCTTGACCGTCATCTCTATAAAGAAACGCAAAATTACTACCTGGTAATGGAGCTTCTTCGGAAATAGTTCCATCGTCAATGTCAGTACTTACAATTTCAAATTGTGTCGATTTGCCGTCAACACTTTTAGTAAAACCAAAAACCGGAACATCGGTATTAATTCCGTTTACCCTGTATTGTTCTGCACTTATGCCATTTACTGTGTCTTTTTTGTTTGGACGTCCTACAACACCATTAGCTGGTAGTGCAGAGTTTAAAACTTTGATAAACTGCTCATACCAATCTTGATTTGAAATGTCATTCCAAAGCACAGTTTGTCCTGATAAGTTGGTTCCATTAGAATCATATAATTCTTCAGTAGTGCTTACAGTTTCAAATTTTAGTAATCCGTTAGCTGCTTGGTTACGTTTAGGATTATAAGAAAGCAATCTTGCTAAACGTAGTACACTTTCACGGCGTTCTGCTAGTTCTAAGAAGTTTTCACGAGCATTTAAGTCAATACGGAAGCTAATATTTTGACCAAGGAAAGCAATAAGATCAATCAATGCTAAGTATTCACTAGACTCTACGTAATCGTTAAAGTCTTCTGGATAATTTTCTCGTAAATAAGAAATCATTGTTCGGCGTAGATTATCAAAGTCGAAACTTTGGAAATCTGCGTTACGGAAAGACTGATAGACTCGCTTCCAATCTTCCGCTAGTAATAATCTATTTTGTCTATCAGTAGTCGACATACTTGCTTCCTTTTTTGTGTTACAGTATTTATTAGAATTAGATAAGTGCGTATATAATTCTTTAAGTTAAAATTGAATTATCTTCATCAAATTTCATACGCATACTTTCTGATATATTGTAAGTTAAATAAGTCAGTGTGCATTCTATTATAATGCCGCTTTCGTATGTGTCTACAGTAACTTGTTCTACTTGCACTCGAGGATCGTAATTAATAATTTCTGTAACATTATTTGCAATTGCATCTCGTAAATTTTCAGTCATAGGTTCAAATAATACGTCCCAAATAACAGTACCAAATTCAGGATTTTCTAATTTTTCACCTACTCGAATATGAAAATGATTTATAATATCTTGTTTTATAAGGGCAATATCATAAAGATTGAACCCAGTATTTTCAGGATTTGTTGTTGAGATACCTCTGTAGGCACGACTTGCTGTGGGCATAGCAGGTCGTTTATTACCCTTTACAGTTATATCTTTATACAGTTTTTTCTCTTGCGTACTCATAGCTATATTTACCTTAAATTTATTGTGGGCCAGATGCAGCAGGATCTACTCTGTTACCAGCTTCAATATTTGTACCTGCTGGCTCCGTTGTAATGCTTGCTACCGGAACTAAATCCCCAGTTATAATTTTACTTGCAAAACCTCTACCTAATCCTATACGATTTTGTGTTTCTGCGCCACCTTGATCAGCATAACCAACTGCTCTGCGGAACTGTTGTCCTAAGGCGCCAAAATCAAAACTAGTCCAAGTTACACTTTTAGATTGGATATATGCACAAGCAATTCTTACAGCAATTTCTGGATCGTTAACTAAGTCTGGATTTTCAACAATTTCAGGGTGGCCGCCTTTTGGTCCATATGTTTTATAATTATCTTTAAAAGTTAACTGTATAAGTCCTCTGCCACGGTACTTATAACCTTCATTTTGAGCATTACCATATCGTCCTCCGTACATTGTATTAGCAATTGCTGCTGGACCTGCTGCAACTAATTCTTCTGCAAAGGCTTGACTTCTAACTCGTGTTGGAAATACTCGTCTTAGTGTACTAGCTCTATAATTTAAGTTTTCACTTCTTGGTTTAAATCCGCACTCTGCTTGTATCTGTGCCATTGCCATACCAAGTGCTTCTGCATTGCCTGCTGTTTGTCCTTCAGCAAGTCTATTAGGATCTGCTGAGTTCAATGCATTTGCTGGATCAAGTCCAATTTTCTTAATAAGTTCATTTAAGAAAAATTGTTGTAAAAGTGTTACTTCGACAGGTTTAGCAGGTTGATTACCGTCTGGTCCTACCTGCCCTGGAACAACTGTCTGTGGACCGTTTGTATTTGCTGCTGTAACTGTCGCACCGGTTGCTGCGCCTGAGCCTGTTAAATCTGCATCAGTGCTAAGAAGCGGAGAAGATTCTCGTAGTGCAGGACTTGGTGAGCCGCTTGCTTGAGTAAGACTTGGAGCAAATGTTCCAGGATCTAAATGCTCGTGTCCTTTCCACGGTTCGTGTACTGGAACACGCACTGGCCATAGAGCCGGTGCTGCAACGGCTGCTGTCGATGCTGCTCCTGCATTTGCTGCTCCTGTTGCAGCTGGGCCGTTCAAATGTATGTTTGGTGAAGCTGACATTAGTATATCATCACCTGATGCTACTTCTGTTTTTCCGCCTGAAGTTATACGATTATAGCCGCCGGTATTTAAATCTAAATTTGCCTGAGTGTCTTTTCTATCGCCAACTGTATTAATATCAAGCGTAGATTGATTAGTAATTTTATGCGCTCCTGTTACTACTAAGTCTCCAGTTGCTCCAACAAATATTTTTTGCGAAGCTCCAACATAATGATTTTCATCAGCACCTATTTCCATATTGTGGTTAGCGCCAACTTTATAGTCACTATTTTGACCAACTGTTAATTTATAATCTCTACCTGCATTATAGTTAATGTCACGGGCAGCAGTCATATTAATATCTCTATCAGCACTTATATTAAGATCAACTTGTGTTCTAATACTAATACTATCTTGTGCAAAAATATCAATTTTTCCATTAGCAGTCATTTCTATCCAAGAAGTACCTTTAGCGTTTCCAATATAGATTAAATCTTCTGAATTGTGCATAAGAATTTGGTGACCTGTACGAGTACGCAATCTTACACATTCGCCTTTAGGGATAGTTTTTATGCCAGTAGTTGCTTGTGGATCAGCAATGATATCAGTATAAACCATAGCGTCAGATGCAGCAGCTGAATTTCTAATATACCGCTCATCACCATCATCCATTACAAAACTAGAACCACCTAAAATACTTGTAAAAGTTTGGGTACTAGATTCCGAAGTTCCTATAGAACTTTGTGGAGCTCCGTCTCGCTTATCTCTTGGACCCGGCGTACTAATTCCAAAAACACTACTTGGTATATTACGTCTACCTGAACTATTAGCAGAACCTCTAATGTCATCGTCTACAAGTCCTTGACGACCAAGAATAGTATAAAAATCTGTATTAACTGGTTTTTGATAATTTGATGGATTTGTGCCAAGTCCTGAAGATAATCTTTTATTATACTCGCCAACTGGAAGTTTTTTAGTACTGTCAACATTATTATATTCTGATCCAGCCCAGGGATCTGGAGTCATCCAATTTTGATATGTGTCTTGAATGCAACCAATCCAGTATCCTCTTGCAATATTTCCTTCTGCAAACATAACAAGAACTTTTGTTCCTGGACTCGGTGGCACCATCCACATACCGTAGCTTTTTTGTGTGCCTTGAAAGTCATCCTTAGTAGTTGTTGCATCAATTGGTGTTACTCCTGCAAACGGAGTCATATATTGAACTGTAACAATTTGTCCAGACTGCTCTGACTGGTTACCTGCTGCTGTATTTTTTAACAACTCAACTTGCAACGTTCCCATTCTTTTAGGATCTAAATGAGATACTACAAGAGCTTCATAAGGTCCGGGACTTATTACTAGTGATTGTCTACTTGAACGTCCGTCTACTGCCATATTAAAAAGTCCTAATTACTGTTGATTACCTGAAGCCGGGGGCGGAGCTTCAGTATTGTCACTATTTGATGCTGGTGGTACAACATTTTTGTCTACATTCCCTTCAGGCCCTGATACTACTGCTTTATTTTCATCGCCTGATACTCCAGCAATATTCGAGTCTTCTTGTTTTTTCCTTCTAAGCAAACTTAAAACTTGAGTAAACTTTCCGCCTGAAAAATTATTTTGAACCGTTAGTACTTTATACAGACCACTAAACTGTCCTACAGGCTCTGTGCCTCTTCGAGGAAATATCATTCCACCTGAAGTATCGTCATAATCAATTGGTGTTCTAAAATTAACATCTACTTCAACTTCGCTACGTTGATAATCCATTGACCCGTCACCAGTGTATCCTCTAGCTGCGGCAGGTGAACTATAATTTCCTATACCACTATCTGCTAGATAATAAGGATCTCCTAAAACTGTTAAATCCATCGTGATCATATCAACAGCACTATTTACTATTGCGTCATTAAACATTCTTGCAACCTTGACTGCTGGTGATTCCATTGCTGCACCGCCGCCGCCACCTGAACCAGGATTATCAGTACCTTCTTGTGTAGCTGGATCAGAAAATCCACTACCTTCGGTATTACCGCTTGCCGGCACATAAGTTTCTGGAGTACTGGCATTTGCGCCGTTTCTAGCAATATTTTTTGCATCGCCACTACCGTTTATATTAGGCTGCAATGCATTAAAAAAAGCATTATTAAAATTAATTTCAAAATCTATAATATCGTCATTTTTTCCACTATAGATATAATCATATCGCTTTGCTGCTTGCTTTTTACGTTTTTCTAATCCAACCGAAGGTTGTGAAGTACCACTAAACGCACTACTATGGACTTTATAAGGAACTACTGCATAAACAAATACTTTAGGATTTTCACCTGTTGCTTGTCTTACAGACTCGTCGGGTATTAAAAATGTTTGGGTATGTACTCTAAACCAATCTATCATTCCGTCGCCGTCGGTTTTAAGCTGGGTAGCAGCTTCTTTTGCATAAGCACACAACGTAACAACTTCTTCAATAATTTGTTCAATACTAGTATTTTTTGGAAACGTTAAGGTTCTAAAGTTTTTTGATATTGTAACTTCGTCTGTTTTAAAATTACCGTTTTCATCCTTTACGTAAGCTTCTGCTCCAAATGGTACTGCTCCGCCTTCTGCCATAGATTGAGCTATTACAGAATTTCCTATTTTGTTAGACAATTCTGCACTTTCAGCAAATCTTCTAATGTTAGAGGAAATATTATTATTTGTTACATAGAGTTCTTTAAATCTATCAAATTCTTCTTGTATGTTGGCTCTGCCCTGTGGGTCTAAATTATTAAAGTTATCTAACCCTTTTTTCTTCTTATAAAATTCTTCAGCTGTCATTGTAGCAGCCTGACTTTCTGGACCACCTTGTAGATTGCTTATCCCTAAACTAGATTGCAGTTCTTCAGGAAACATAATAAAATATTCATCTTTAGTTGCAGGAGTAGTTTGGCCTTCAGCTACTGTTCTAATACGTTTGTTTATCTCATTAGTTAAACTAGTAGGACCTTTTTGTAGTAATTCAAGAACAGTGTCGCCAGTTATTGACATATCAGACTTAGTATACTGAGTAACATTACTTAACGCAGATTCGTTCCAAGCAAATGCAGAAACATTATATTCGCTGCCGCCGGCGTTTGCAGCAAAATCTATGTTAGCAAGTTTTATTGGAAACACTCGTCGAGCTAATGCTCCGGCGCTATGCGGCTGGCCGTCATCGCCAAATCCTTTAAAATCAATAATTAATGCATAAGGTGCTTTTAAATAATCACGGTGTCCGGCTTTTAATGCAGCTACCATCATTGATTGTAAAAATAATCCCATACTGTATGGCTCGTTTACTTTAAAGGAAAATGAGGTTGCATTTGAAGTTCGAGTTTGTGAAGTAGGAGCAATAATTGCTTGCATTTCTACTTCATCAATAAAATATTCTAATTTAGCTGTACTTGTTTCATCAGCAATAAGCGCCTTTGTTGTTCCAGAACCTTCGCCTCCAGAACGTAGTACAGTTACTTCTGGTGTGCCTCCATTCCTGTATGTACTTTCTGGAAAATTTAGTTCGTTAGTGCTTAAACACGCAAGAGTTATATTATAGTTAAAACTTGCAAATGTTTTTAATACATTTTCAGTAGCACCAAGTACCGAATTAGGAGTAATGTTTGTTTTTTGAGGCAGTACTTCGTCATAACTACCAGTGGTAGCAGTGTCAGGAGTCAGTGCTTGAGTAGCAGAAGCTTTTAGGTCTTCAACTGAGTCTTGAGCCTTAGTAATAACATTAATAGGGTTACTAAGGCTAGCTTTTACACTCTTCTCTAACTCAAGATATCCATCAGATGCAGTTCTTGATGCATATTCAGCTAATGCTCCTGGTATTTTTGTAAGTCTATTAACCATTTAATTAATATCCTAAAAACTTTTGTAATTCATTTTGTTTTGGCAAGTATATTTTTATTCCCGGTACTAAGTCAAATACTGGATCTTTTAAAATATCCATATTTCTTTGTGCAAATACCCACCAAAGTTTTGATGACCCGTAAACTGAATATGCTAACAAGTCAGGCCTGTGTGTAAATTGAGGTTGTACTTCATAAAGTACATCGTCGTCTTGTTTTGGTACTGGCCTAATTGTTAGTACATCTAAGTATTGATTATTTTTTATTTTTGTTTTAGCCCAAGGGCTTTGTGATCCGTATGATGCCATTAGATAAATCCTCCACCGTTGCCGCTGCCGCCTAAGTAGTCTCCGTTAACAAAAGAATTTAAACTAAACTGCGATGTTTTGGCTCTTGAGTATATTGGTGTAACTGTAATTGATACTTGACTTTGTACTGGCGCCCATCCTGCTTTGCCAGGAATCTCAACGTTTACAGTACCGTCGTTAATGCTTACGTCACCAATAATTTGTGTTTTAATATAGTCTACGTCTGCCGGTAAGTCAACTGTAAAATTTCGTATTAATACAGGAACGTTAGGAAATACAAAATCTCCATATCCAGTTAGTTTCACAATTGGAGGTGGAGTTCCTGAATTGGCGTCTGCTCCGTAATTCATTTTTGTTGCACTTCTTAGATAATGAACCATTGCTGTCCAGTACTGTGCATCTTTTGCGTTTTCACAGAAAAAGTCTCCTGTAATTACTAAATCTTCAACTTGACTGTTCTGGTATTGCGGAAAAGGATAATTACTATGTGTAGGAGATAATGCATCATAATTAGCAGTGTGTTGAATTAATATTGTAGGAGTGTATGGAAAAACTAAACCGTTGGTTTCCACTAAAGGTTTTAATATTTCAGGTGCGCCAAACGTGCTTGGTATACTTAGCTTAACTCGCCAGTCGTTGGTTTCTTGGGCAGAGCCAGCTTTAACAAGTGATTTTAATTGCGGCTGTGAACTTGGGCCGCCTAAAAGTGCTTTTAACAATCCGCCGGCGCCGCCTAGTCCAAGACTGTCAACTGCGGAATTAATAAGATTGCTTTTTAACCCAGCAGCTTTACTTTCTAAATCATCTGTAAAGTTTTTAACGTTAGATTGTACAATACTTTTTAAATTTGGTTTTAACATAATGGTAATCTCCTACAAGTATTTAGTTGACAAAATTATATACGTAGTTTATAATAGAGTAATAACCTGGAGAAATAAATGAGAAAAGTAAATTATCTTAATAATAAAGATATGTTAAAAGAGATTCATAAGTCCAAGACTAGTTTTTGTAGTTTTATAGAACCCGAATACAACCAATATGACATTATATTAACCGATTTGGACAAAATAAACATCCGTACTATTGCCGAAGCAAAGCGTAACAAAGCAAAAAGGCTAACATTAGCTGATTTTGATGCACGTAAACTTGCTGGTGAAAAGGTAAAACAAGCAGAATGTGAGGTAGATTATCGTAAAATTACTAAAGAAGAACTAATCTTTCGTATTATGACCTTTGATCACATTCCAGAAGAGCCTGGTCGTAAAAAGAACCCAAAGACTATAGCAGACACTAAAGTAAAACTAAATTTTCCTCCTTTCAACCATTATAAATTTAATGATGAAGGCGAATTAGTTTTAGTTGGTAAAAGCCATTGGGAAGGTGGAATGGACAACGGGCACTTTAGTATGAAACACGCTAGAGCAACTAACGAACTTGCTCGTATGTGGATGAAATTATGTGAACGTTATGCAACTAGAGGAAATGTACGTGGATATACATACAACGATGAAATGCGAGGACAGGCAATACTACAATTATCACAAATTGGTCTACAGTTTGATGAATCAAAGTCCAACAATCCATTCGCTTATTACACAGCCGCCGTTACCAATTCGTTTGTCAGAGTTATTAACCTTGAAAAACGCAACCAAAACATCAGAGACGACATCTTAGAAATGAACGATATGAACCCTAGTTATACTAGGCAGCATAACGCAGAGTGGGATGCCGCAATGAAACGCGAACAAGCAGAACAAGCAGCCAAAAACACTTGACATTTACTATAAGAGATAGTATTATATAAGTTAATTAATATGGAGAACTATTCGTGTTTAAAAAAGCAGCTGTCTTTACAGACATACACTTTGGATTAAAAGGTAATAGTAAAGTACATAATCAAGACTGTGAAGATTTTATTGATTGGTACATAGAACAAGCACAAGCTGCCGGTTGCGAAACTGGTATCTTCTGCGGAGACTGGCATCATAACAGAAATAGTCTTAATCTTACTACTATGGATGCAACAATCCGTAGTATGGAAAAGCTAGGCAAAGCATTTGATCAGTTTTTCTTCTTTGATGGCAACCACGATTTGTATTATAAAGACAAACGTGACGTTAATAGTACAGCATTTGCAAAACATATTCCAGGTATTACGTTTGTAGATGAAATTACCACAATTGAAGACGTAACTATTGTACCTTGGCTTGTAGGCGACGAATGGAAGAAGCTACGCAAGCTAAAAAGCAAGTATGTATTTGGACATTTCGAGTTACCTAGCTTCTATATGAATGCTATGGTACAAATGCCCGACCACGGAGAGCTTAGAGCAGAAGACTTTGCTAATCAGTCTTATGTTTTTAGTGGACATTTCCACAAACGTCAGCAACAAGGCGTAGTACATTACTTAGGTAATGCATTTCCGCACAACTATGCAGATGCGTGGGACGATGATCGAGGAATGATGATACTCGATCGCGAAAACAATAAAGAACCCGAATATCTTAACTGGGAAAATTGTCCTAAGTATCGTACAGTTAAACTAAGTCAGTTAATTGATGAAGCAGATTCATTTATCAAACCTAATATGTATCTACGGGTTAACTTAGACTTGCCTATTAGTTATGAAGAAGCAAGTTTTATCAAAGAAACGTTTATCAATCAATACCACTGCCGTGAAATTAGTTTAATTCCTCAAAAGTCATTAGAGGAAATTAGTACACAACTAGATATCCAACAATTTGAAAGTGTCGATCAAATTGTTGCTGGTGAAATTGCCGCAATCGACTCAGACAACTTCAATAAGAAGACGCTAATGGACATTTACAACGAACTATGATAAAAATTAAAGATCTAACAGTACGTAACTTTATGAGTGTGGGTAATCAGACTCAGGCGGTTGACTTTGACCGTGAGCAACTAACACTTGTGCTAGGAGAAAATCTAGATCAAGGAGGCGACGACAGCGGATCACGTAATGGTACCGGCAAAACTACTATTATTAATGCATTATCATATGCATTGTACGGAAAAGCTCTTACAAATATTAGAGCCAACAACTTAATTAACAAAACAAACTCAAAAGGTATGCTTGTTACGCTACATTTTGAAAAGAACAATGTTGATTATCGTGTTGAACGTGGACGTGGACCTAACCTATTAAAGTTTTTTGTAGACGAACAAGAACAAGAAATGACAGACGAGTCGCAAGGCGACAGTCGCAAGACGCAAGAGTTTATTAACGACTTATTAGATATGAGTCACGATATGTTTAAGCATATTGTTGCATTAAACACATATACCGAGCCGTTTTTAAGTATGCGTCAAAATGATCAACGTGCTATCATCGAACAACTGCTTGGTATTACTATCCTTAGTGAAAAGGCTGATGCACTTAAAGAGCAAACTAAGCAAACTAAAGATGCAATCACCGAAGAAACATTAAAAATTAACGCTATTCAAAGTGCAAACGAAAAAATACAAACAACTGTTGATAGTTTAAGTCGTACACAACGTGCTTGGCTTTCTAAGAAGGAGAAAGACTGTGATAAGTTACGGTTAGGTATTACTGAATTAGAAAAATTAGATATTGACACAGAATTAGAAGCACACGAAAAATTATCAAACTGGACCAAGCATAATAATGCTATTTTATCCTTTAAAAAAGAATTAAGCACATTAGAACCGGCACTAGTACGTGCTGACAGGAGTGTCGAAAAGGCAAATAAAGATATTGCAGATCTAGAAGATGCAACTTGTTATACGTGTGGTCAAGAACTTCACGCAGATAAAAAAGCAGAGATTGCAACTCGCAAAGATAAAGAGCTTGCTGATGCAATTGCATATCAGACTGAAGTTTCTGTCAAGGTAGTTGATGTTACAAAGAGTCTTGAAGATATTGGTGATATCAACGGTAAGCCTACTGTGTTTTATGACACTGCTAAGGAAGCATATGATCACAGACAAAACGTTGATAGTTTAAAACAGGCACTTGCTAACAAACAGGACGATGTCGATCCGTATCAAACACAAATTGATGAATTAAATAATACAGCAATGCAAGAAATTGACTGGACACCAGTTAATGATCTTACTGATTATAAAGAACATCAAGACTTTTTACTAAAACTACTTACTAACAAAGATAGCTTTATTCGTAAGAAGATTATCGATCAAAACTTAGCATACTTAAACAATAGACTTACATATTACTTAGATAAACTAGGATTACCGCATCAAGTTGTGTTCCAAAACGATCTTGCTGTTGAAATTACACAGCTAGGACAGGACTTAGACTTTGATAATTTGAGTAGAGGTGAACGTAACAGACTTATACTCGGTATGAGTTTTGCATTCCGTGATGTTTGGGAAAGTTTATATCAAAAAATTAACTTGTTGTTTATCGATGAACTTATTGACAGTGGTATGGATACTGCTGGTGTTGAAAATTCACTAGGTGTTCTTAAGAAGATGGGCAGAGAAGGCGACAAGAACGTATTCCTTATCTCGCACAAAGACGAACTAGTTGGTCGTGTTAACTATGTTATGAAAGTTGTTAAGGAAAACGGCTTTACATCATATGAGAATGATATTGACATTGTAGAATGAAACTAAAAGTTGGAACAAGAGGAAGTAAACTTGCACTAGCATACGCTGAACGGGTATGTAATGCACTTTCTTACGATACAGAAATTATTATTATTAATAGTGCGGGAGATTTAAACCCTAACGTTCCTATTAATGAAATAGGAGGCAAAGGTGTATTTTGTACTGCACTAGAGCAAGAATTATTAAATGGTACTATTGACGTTGCCGTACACAGTTTAAAAGATATGCCCGGCGATGTTGAACATCCGCTATTAGAAATTGGTGCTGTACTAGAACGTAACAGTCCGCACGATGTATTATTAGGCAATGTGTTTGACGGCTGTGTTTTAGGCACTAGTAGTCCAAGACGCAAAGCACAACTAGAAGAATTATATTCTAATTTAAATGTTGTTATTAAACCTATTAGAGGAAATATAGATACTAGACTAGAAAAACTTGACAACGGCGAGTATGATGCTATAATATTAGCAGAAGCTGGACTTCAAGCACTTGGCATTGATAGAGAATATACTAGATTACCAATTGTACCAGCTGTAGGACAAGGTATAATTGCATTGCAAACTGTTAAAGGACTTATGTCCAGTGATATGATCAAAGAAATAAATCACGATCTAACATACAGGCAAGCAAAACTAGAAAGAGCATTATTAAAAGGCATAGGCGGAGATTGTACTACTAAAGTTGCAGCGTATGCAAGCGGAGATAATCCAATTAAGTTGGAGGCAGAGTATTATGATTGATGATGACACTCACGATAAATTAACAAAGGCTTACATAAACTATTTTAAATCTAATGAAGCGTTTGAATCTCGCAAGTCGCATCGAACACACGCAGCAAGTAGAAGATGGTTGCGTGAAATACGTAAACTTGCAAAAGAGCGTATGGACGAGATACACGACACATATCAAACCAAGAAGCAGGCAAAAGATAAAGGCAAATAATAAGTACATTGATGCAGTGGACTTATGAAGGCAAAGAGATAGATATTATACCAGACGAGTACGAAGGTTTCGTCTATCTCATCACAAATACCACTACAGGTCAAAAATACGTAGGCAAAAAACTAGCAAAATTTAAAACCACTAAGCCACCTCTAAAAGGCAAAAAAAATAAACGACGAGGCTACAAAGAAAGCGATTGG
>Ga0233432_10002263_pt1 | contig 17953 bp, 25 predicted proteins | sample SI_122_August201_6_FD_179870 | JGI IMG/M metagenome (GOLD analysis project Ga0233432, IMG submission 179870) | Seawater microbial communities from Saanich Inlet, British Columbia, Canada - SI_122_August2016_10_MG | ecosystem: Environmental > Aquatic > Marine > Inlet | place: Canada: British...
GATAAATTGTTTTTATGCATATCTATTAGGTCCTGTGAACATTCCAGGAATCTTGGGTTCGCGTCGTTCGTTGGATGCTGTGGACATCATAAATTGGATATAATCATCCCTGTTGTCTTTTATGTACTGGATACCCCTGGGGCCTATGGTATCCAACCCCCAGTCGCCGGTTTTCTTGCCCTTAATTATGTTATCTATAATTTCCGCTGCGTTCTTTTCCATAAAAAGCTCGCCAGGGCGGAGTTTTTGAATGGCCTGATGCTTTAAACCAGTTAATTTGGCTCCCCCTTCTAGGCTTGTTAAGCCGTAGGGCTTCTCGCTACCATCCTCGTAACGAGTGTTGTTCCCTGAACTGGGTTGAGTCCCATGGGTCAATTCCTCAGCCAGCGCGTGTGCGGGCTTAATGCCCCTGCTCAATAATTTATCAAACTCGTTTTTAACGACTTTGGAATTAGGGACGCCCGATCCGAGTGGTGGGTTTTTCCCAGTGGTGTCCTTTACCACACCCCGGGGCCACATGTCTATGGCGGTATAATCCGCGCCATCACGCTTGTCCTTAAGGGTATCTATATACGCAGTGCCCGACGCGTAACGGGTATCGGTGTCCTGGGGGTTGTTTATCGTGTTGAGGAAAACGGGGTTTTTACGAACCAGGGGCCAGTCGTGCTGTAGTCGGGGGGCTAAGGCTACGGAATCTTTGCTCTGGAAATTGTTGCCGATCTTTTTTTGATACGCCAGAGCTCTTGCGCGCTCCCCCTCGAAGCCGCCGGGGTAATTTTTGTAAATAGGGTCAACGTAATCACGGTAACTGTGAAAGGAGTGAGGGGTCATCCGCTCAAGCCTTTTTTTCGGTCCGTAGGTCAAATTTTGGAAATTAAACCCCATACCAGAGGGTTGATTTGTATCCCGCCCCTCGCGAAGGGTTTGTTTCCGCTTTTTTTCGGCGGCTCCCTCGGCGCCGTAAGTCTTCCAGTCGAAAGGTTTTGATTTTGACGGGGGGTCGAAGCTCATTGGCTTCTTTTCCTCTCTCGGAAGTATTTCTGTAGTGTAATCAGCCATTTTCGATTTCCATTGGTGCTTCCTGTACCGCTTCAGCGTATACATCGATTATATCCGCCAGGTCTTGGCCTGATTCCTTCAATCTGAGCATAACTTCGGCCGGTGAGACGGTGGTGGTTGTCTCTTTGGTCATTGTTATGTCGTGACGGGTCGCAGGTTTGCCGAATCCGTATTCCAAAGTCATTCGGGCGGCGGCTAGACGGGTGCTGTGGTCGGGAACTTCCTCATATTCGACCCCTCTTTCACCATCTTCGCGGTTTCTGCGAATGGTATGGGTCGCTTTCATGCCTGTACGCAGCACATTAGCTGCGCTAGCGAAGTCATCCTCCTCCATAAAACGGTGGATGTCCTCCTGCATGTATTTTCTGCTAGGTTTTTTGGCCATATGGGTTCCCTAATGAATATAATTCCATTTTTAAGGTACCCCAGGGGGGTTGGGGTGGCTATCGGTTGTAATTACTGCATCTTTTACAATGCAAAAGGAAGGGAGACCTCCTTACTTTTTTATATATCAATGTCATGTACGAGTTCGAGTGATAGTTTGGTACCCTGGGGGGTCGGGGTGGTGCCTTGCCCTTGGGGATCGGGGTTCATTCGGGTCAAGGTCGATGTCAATGTCGATGTCGTGCTTGACCATCAACGACTTACATCGCATAGGGATGCGGACTCATAGTCTGCTACTGCGAATCCCCTATAACCCCACAAGTTTCTTAAGAAAGGATTTATGTACTGAGTGGGTTTAAATCCACCGCTTCCTGCGGTCACTTTAATAAGCGTGGCATGGGTTAAGCCCGCCAACGTGATAGTTACGTTGACGGGCTGTGGGGGTTTATATGTTGTGGTATTCGGCTGACCCTTCGTTAAGGTTTTCCCATTTTTGCTTGTACGCAATGAGATCTTCCAAGTGCTTTACGAAAGCCTTGTCGTCTTCGCTCCACTCGGTTCGGTTTACGTTAAGAACTCGTGTTAACACAAACGTTAACAGCTCGGTTACGTTTTGTGCTGTTACTCGTGGGTCGGCGTATGCTCCGTTGGAAGGTAATGCTTTTGGTTTCATGATAGTGTGGGTTTGTGGTTAATGTTTCTCGTCCTTCGCTTTTGATCCATTACTCGGGAACGCATCCAAAGGATGCCCTAAATCCACCGCTTCCTGCGGTCACTTTAATAAGTGTGGCATGGGTTAAACCCGCCAACGTGATAGTACGCTGACGGGCTCCGTAAGGTTATGGTCTAAGGTTAACGATTGCGGGAATCTTCGAGTTTTGCTCGATCTTTCTGGAGATTCTTTCTACATACATTTCTGCACGTAGGCGGGCGATCTTCGAGATAAGCTCTGCTTTCTGAGCTTCTAGCGTTATTGTTTTAACTTTGTCTTCAAGACGTGACATTGCGTATGCGAATACGTTGTTGTTGGTTTCGGTGTACATGTTTCCTCCGTGATGTGAATGTAAGGTTGTGCCCGCCCTGCGGATTTGCAGGACGGGGCGTGATAGTTCCCGATTAGCCGATTCGGGGGACTAGACGGGTCACGCCGTCATTGCCCACTTGCTCTTTAAGCGTCATTTCTCGCTCAACGGGTTCACCATGATCTTTGATCAGCTGATGGATCGCTTGGTTGAGGCTGGCTCCGTCAAGCTCTTCTCCGCCGTCGGGGAAGAACTCTCCCAAGTCGAGATGGGTGAACGCTTCAACGAGGAAGTCGAACGCCTTTGCGGATGGTTGGTAGGAGATTTTACTGTTACCCGTGAAGCCTTTGCGTTTCCAATATATGAGCAATTCATCATTTTCAGTTACGTGTGAGCCATCAAGATGAAGGGTTTGCGTTCCTGCCGACAGTTTATTTAGTTCTGGTAATGCCATGATAGTTTCCTCGTTTTAGAGGTTGCGAGGGTCTGATTGATCTCTGTACTCGGCATCACCCGAAACAAAGCGGAACTGACATCGTCAACTCCCCCCTCATCATTGATCCATTACTCGGGAACGCATCCGAAGGATGCCCTAACCCAACCGCCGACAGGCGGGCACTTCCTTTATGGTCTTTGTCTCTTGGGGTCTGAGGCAGAGTCTTCAAAGGGGCGATACCCTTTGTTGTCCCTGCTATTATAGGCAGGGCAATAGGACTTTGTCTTAGAGTTTAGGCAACCCGCTTTGCGTCTGATGATAGTTGCTAGCGGGACAGGTGCTGTTACACAAAAAAAGCTCACTTAGCGTTGTTGGCTAAGTGAGCTAGGTTTAAGTTATTGGATTGTTACTTCTAATCTTCATAGTGAGCTTTGATGAATGTGCTGATGATGAATCTTGATTCGTATTCATCTATTTCACCTAAGATATTCTTGATACGTTTGTCTGCTTCTAGCAGGTAGCGCTTGAACTCTTTGAGAGTATCCCAGAATTCGTTGATGCCTTCTACGTTGTAGTCTTCTTGCATCATCGATCTGAAGTCCCAGTATGTTACTTCTTCGAGTTGCTCTTCGGTCAGCTCTTCTGCGTTTTCTTTGCTCCACTCTTCAAATGTTTGTTTGCTTGGGTTGTTCATAATAGTTTTCTCTTTGGGTTGATAAGCTACGAGGCGAAGAGGAGCCTAACGCATCCTTCTCCCTCACAATTGATCCATAGCACGGGAACTTATGGTTATATATTCTTGTTGTGCGATGTAGTGGGTTACTGATTTAGGTATTTCGTTTACAGGCATTGCCATGTAGTATTCGACGTGTACATTTTTTAGGTCATATGCTTTGAGGTAGTAGTTTTCTATTAGTCCTAAATCCATATGTGTTGGTTCTGATGTTACGAGTATGTTGTCTGTGCCATGTCTCGTATCGACTGTGATTATGTATATTGTTTTCATGGTGTTGGTGTTGGTGTTGGATTACCTTCGAGGTCGGTTACTCTGAAGTCTCCGTCTGGATAGCACATCTTAGCCATGCGATACGCTTCGTTATGATCTTCGTATTCGTATGGTTTGTACTCTTGTTTGCCTGTTGGTTCGGATGGTCCTTTGATGAAGAACCAGTCTGATTCCTTTTCGTTGTCTATGTATACTTGTATTCGATATTTCATGGTTGTTTGTTAAGTGGGTGTGTAGCTTAGTGACCGAAGGGAACGCGCTACGCGTCTGATGATAGTTGCTAGCGAAAGGGGTGAGCAGTTTAAGGACATTGCTCAGGTCTCCGGTTATTAGGTTCGATACAGATGCTTAAGGAACGGCTTCAATATGTTTATTGAATCGATGAACTCATTGAGGCTATGGTCACCTCTGACTGATCCGCTCATGTAATGTATGTCATACTGCGGTGAGCTGACTTCTTCGATACATGCATATTGGTAGCTGTTATCTCCTACTAGTCGGTAGATCTTGTTTCGTCTGTCTCCCCATACGACTAATGTATTTGGAGGTAGTTCATACATTCTAGAGCTTCCGGGTACTGTTTTGAGTTGTTTGCTTAACTCTTTATCCATTTTACGTGAGCTTTTGAATACGACTGGTATTGGTGTGCTTGGTACTTGCATGATTAGTTTCTGTCTAGGTATGTGTTTATTGCTTTGATTACTTTGTCTTGGTCTTCGTTCCATTCGCCGTTTAGATAATCGAGTAGAGGATGTTTTTCGCGTAGTGCTTCTTCCATTTCGATTCTTCTTTTTGATCGCTCGATTAAGCCTAGCATTAACATAGTATCTACTAATCTATTGAGCATCTTAGATTTCTGTGATGAGTCTTCATCCCAGTTTTCTATGCCTATGCCGTATTCGATTTGTCCTTCGAGTTGATATACGCGTGCTAACCTTCTGAGGTTTTTATCGGAGGTTTTTACATATACTTTATGCGTGTAGTAGTTACTTGGTACTAGTCCTGTATGAGTTGCTTCACATAGTTGAGCAGTTTCGATATCTTTAGGTAGTTTCTTTTTGCAAGCTTCCCATAAGGTAAGGAGATATTTATCTAACTCTACCCAATCGTCGTTCTCTTCGACATGTTTAACGTGGTGCTTTTTGACTCCCCATATATTTGGGCAGTATCCTTGAACACCTTTTAGTATATCGTTCATCAGCTTGATTGCATCTTGAATGAATTCAACGTTATCTAATGCTCCGCTTGGTTTACCCATCCAATCGTATCTGTCGAGTGGTACGTAGTAGTATTTACCGTTTGATTCAGGTGTTGGAGTATCTATGTTTTCCGATAGTCTACCTGATTTGAGATGTGATTGTTGTATCTTGCATACTGAGATTTTGGTTTTCTTTTTTGCAGTCCCATCTTTGTCGATGATAGTCCGGTTTGCTTTGAGTGGCTCTATGGTATCGAGTGGGGTTAGATCTTCTGTTATTAACGCGGGTGTGATGTGCTTTACATTTTCTTTTTTGATCATGTAGTAGATTGCATTTTCATTCCATCCGCCTTCATTCTGAAGTGTGCGTATTCTTCTAGTTGCATTTGATTCGGAGTATGCTGATGGATCCCATACGCATAAGAACATATTACCTTTGATTGATGCTGATCTAATGTCGTTTTTACGTTTGTTTACATAATCATTAGCTCTATATCTATGAAACCTAGTATGCCTAACGGTATGTGTGTTGAATGCTAGTTGGTTAACTAATCGTTGCCCTTTGAAGTTGATACTTTCTTTGATTACCATTTTCATATCGTAGTCTAGTTGACTAAGATACTCTTCTGCTTTTATGGCTGCTTTTATTGGGCTTTTGATTTGATTAAGTTCTGCATTGATTTCAGATGCGAGATCATCACATGCTCGTTTGGCGAATACTAATAAGCTATTTTTTGTTCTTGATGTGTATTCTAATGACTCTCTACTAGCTGCGATATCTAACGAACCTAGTGGTGCATAGATTACCATGTTGTTACAGTTGAGTAGTGAGTTAACTCTTTGATCTCCGCTGTTAAGAATATTAGTGTCTACCGGGTAAGGTATGTTACCCATGAATATGGTAGATGAGATTGATCTTCTTTGGTAGCCGTTGTTAGATGCATCTACGAGTGCCCATCCTTGCTCTTCTTTTTTGAAGGTAATTTCAGGTAGTTCGATGTTGATTTTTGGTCTGACTTTCCAGAATTTAAACAGATGTTTTGCTTTTGTTCTTAATTCTTCATGGTCGTTTTGAGATATCGGGATTGATACTTTAACTCCATTGGATTCATCTGTGTTATTTTCTGAGAGCTTACTGATTGTACCTATGTTGTTTTCGTCAATACGAGCTAGGTATTCTGTTACTACGTTGTTTTTGTAAGTTGTGATAGTGAACTGTGAGGAGTATGCGAATCCTGATTTACATCCGATACCTAGACATCCTGTTACGCTGTTGGAGTTACGCTTGGTTGATGCACCGTATTTGATGTAGATCTTCATAACATCTTGTTCAGTTAAGCCTTCACCGAAGTCTCTGATTGAAAGACGTTGATTGGTTAAGGTTGGAAGAGTTATTTCAATCGGTATTTGTTGAATACTTGCATCTACGTGGGCGTCGTATGCATTGGTTGAATACTCACGGAGGATAGCCATTAACTTGTCTGAGTATATTTGTTTACGCAGTAGATTGGTGATGTGAGGCATATCTTTTTTGTCCATGCCGAACTCTGCTTCTGCGTCTATGTTTGATGTGTTCTCTAATTGTACTGTATCTAATTTCATAATTTATGTGTTGAGCAGTTTAAGGACATTGCTCAGGTCTTTTGTGGTTATTAGTTATAGCTTGGGTAGTTGTTTGCTGGATTCTCCGTATCGTTTGTTTCGTAATCTTCGTAATCTTCGTCGTCGGGGTGGAGGGGGTTTTCCATTTGGAATCGAAGCTCATTACTCATCTCATCAAACCAAAAGGTTGGAGCTTGTTGATCTTCTTGTCCGAATGCGTCGATTACATCATTGACTGTTATGCCTGGGTGTTTTCTTTGAAGGTTTACAAAGCTTCCGCCCATGTCGTGTACGGTTCTAGTCGATTCAATGATAGTGCTTGAGCCACCGTATTGAGACGTTTGATTTCCGTATACGCCATTGTCGTTAAGCATTTTCCGGTCGTGGCATTCAGCGATTACTTTGTAACGGCATACTCTGAGCTTTGAGTATGCACAATCGTGAGGTACTGATACGATATCTTTGGGTGAGAACTCGACGAGCATGAGTTTGCCATCTGATGATGCCCATGAGTCTGCATATTCATGTGATCCTACATGGAATCCTTGAGAGCATCCGTTATTGACGTTGTCATCAACGTTGGATCTCATCATCCAGTTTTCTGCACCTACTGAGTTGTCAAACTTACCGGTATATTTATCTTTGTATTCGTTGTTTACTCCTTTGTATCCGATTACGTTCCCATCTTCGGTTAGAGGCATACCACGATGTTCGATAAATTTATACGCTTGTTCCCTGCTATTATGCGATGGGTTGTTCATAAGCTTATCGATGAAGCGTAGCCATGGTTGGATGTTTGAGTAACCGTTTGCGAGAAGGTTAAGTAACTTTTTGGTAGCTGAGTTATTAACTACTTCTCCGTTGTAGGTTACGTTTTCTCCGTCACACGATACTGCACCTAGTGAGTGAGTTTCTAATGCTTTTTTGGTATCGATTAGATCAGCTAGGTTTTCGTGTTTTCCATCCATCAATGCTTGTCTAACAGCTGAGAAGTTTAGAGCTGTTGATGGTATGGTGTGCGTCTTGTTATCAAGAACGAGCGTTATATTCTGTTCGTCAATTGCGTGTGGTATATACATAGTCTTTTAGATAGTTTCCCCAATACATGGAGGATTGTTCATTTTGTACGATATCCCAAAAGAGGTTTCGGGAAATCACGGGTGGTACTCCGTATTCTGCTGACAAGTCTAGCCAGTAGTCTTCGTAGTATTCGTATTGTTTATTAGTTGAGGATATATCTACATTTTCCCATCCGAATGCTTTGAACATATGTCGGTCGATGCAGATTACTTTTGCTTTCAACGGTTGTAGCATTTCTATTGCAAAGCTTGTTTTAGCCATGCCTAGTTTATCTAGTTTTCGTGTTAGCTTGTTACGCCATGATTTCCATTCGGCTCGGGATGATAGTCCGTCTGAGTCGAATAGTTCTCTGGTTTCATTCCATAGGTTGTGCAGGTTATCTATTCCTTCTGCTTTGATCTTGAACATACCGCCTGCGGATAGGGACAACTTATTTTCAAGAGTATCCTTATTTATGTTTCCGAATGAGTGCTGTATATCTTGATACTGCTCACATGATCTTAGCCAGGGCGTGTGAACTGTGCAGAAAGCGAATCGCCATCTGTTTAGTTCTCCGTGTTCTGATCTAGGCTTAATTTCTTGACCCCAATCTACTAGATATTTTTCTAACTTTTCAGGGTTATCTCTTAATCCATAGAAGAACTTTTCTATGTTCTTTTTACACGCTCTTGGAATCTTTATTATACCCTGTCCAACCTTCTGTTTTTTTGAGTTCTTGGAGTGCTTTTGAGGCTTTGGATCCTGCTTTTTGACATCCGTGTATGAGTTGGGCGAATGAGGGCCCTCTGGTGTATGCGAGTGAGTCGTCATGGTCTATTTGTAATCCTTTCTTTTCTGCTTGTTTTCTATTGAATACTACTTCTGCACATTTGAGATCGTATTGGTCTATGAGGTCATCACGTTTACCGCCACGGCTTGCATTAAGCTCGAAGTTAGGTGGTATGATATTCATATGTTTTACCCATAGATCTGTACGTTTTGTGTACGAATAGAACCATGTTGGACTCATAGCTTTGGCTAATTCTAACCATGCGAGGAAGTAATCTTCACTGAAGAAGTCTCCGCCTATGTGTGCTCGTACGATTGGTAGTGTTTGGTGGTTTTTGTGATAGTTTGCATGTACTGGTGTTAGGGTTGTTTTTAGTTTCCGGTAGATGTCTTCTGGTTTTAGTGATCGTAATGCTACGAAGTTATTCCATCGGGACTTTCTGAGTCCTGTATGTCGTGCTTCTTGCATTGCGGCGTAGCATCTATATTCTTGATGTGCTCCGTCTGTTATTTTGCCAGTGTCCGCGTGCGCTTTAGCTAGACACTTGAGTGCCAGGGGGCATGTGTACCCCGATGGCAGGCTCAAGTGTATGATTCTAGCTGGTAGCTTTACGTTTCCCTGGCTCCAATTTAGGGTCTTCGCATTTGCCATATATTAGTTGTTTTAGTTGTTCTTTGGTTGATGGTAGTCTGAGATATCGATGTAGTGATGTGCCATTGTAGTAATCAATGAATGAGCACTGATCACATCTGCTCGATGCTTTTCTCTTTCCGCATTTTTCGCAGTATCTTCCCACTGGAAGTTACTCGTAATGCCCTCCGTCTTGGTCTTGAGGTATGTAACCTCCGCCTTGAGTTTGGTATGGGTTGTGCCCATTAAGCCTGTATGTTGGGTTAGGTAATTCAAGTTGAGAATCGGTGAATGATTTTGCGGTTACCCTGTCTTGGATGGCGTCTGCGCAGAATTCATCGAATACTTTATGGAGTCTGATTGAGCGTTCGGGCAGTTGCCTTGGGCTAGACTTCATAACCTCGGTGAATGCGTTGAACATCGACCAAGCGTTCCGTGGTTTGAACTCATCGTGACGAGGCTCATCCCATTCATTGAATACTCGTTTGAGTTTGCTTGGTGGGATTGCGCTGTTACGCATAGCTGATCCGAACAATTCGTCTGATCCTGATTGATCGAGAGCGGTATCGGCGTAACCTTCGTAACGGGATTCTTGGTTGAGCCATCCTTGTACGACTTCGTTTACCATTCCGTAGATTAGGTTAGGTAGGTCACGCATGATGTTTACGGTGTGTTTCCGGTTCATCTTGATTTCTCCGCTGAATGCGAGGTTGTCGCATACGAAGACTTGCGATCCACATACGAGACCTGCACTGAATGCTTTGTCGTGAGCGTTACGGATACCAAGTACGTTCTTGAAGGTTCCGTTGTCATCATTTTTACGTGATAGTGATGCTAAGCTGAACATTCTGTTGCCGTCATGGGATAACCCATAGTTTTGGCTGTCAACTTTGAGACCTGCATTCGTTAGTGCTTCTCCGACAGTGTCGAGGAATTTGGCGTGACTGATTGGTACGTGAGTCTCAGTTGCTTGTGGCGTTGCTGATGTAGCTACGTCAAAGAGTTCAACTGGAGTCGATCCGCAGTGTAAGTATAAACCTTTCATGATATTGTTGTTAGTGTATTAGTATGTTTGATTTTGTTATACCATCCACGTATGATTTTGCGTGGTTGGTGTTTTTGTGAGTGTGACTCTGTCGGTACTAAGCAAAGGATATCCTCTGTTAGTAGACATTGTCCGTTGAAGTGAACCGTGAGGCATTTCTTTATCTTATTGTAATGATAGAAGAATCGCTTGGCTCCTTTGGGTTTAAGCAGTTGCTTGTTCATGGTTAGAGGTTGTTGTATCGTGAAACTCAATAATAGGTTCGGGGATCACTTGGTAGTGAACACCTCCCATTTTGATCCATTTGACTGCATCCAAGTTGAGTGAGCGGTAACCGCTTTCAGCTTGGAAGGTTGTTCCATCCATATTCCACATGAGGTATACCGTAAGCAGGTTGTCTTTTGATTTAGACTTAGATTTACCTGTGCCTTTTACGAATTGCTTTACGCCAGTTCGTGCATTGGCACATCTAATTTCTCCATCTTTTTTAAGCCAACAAACGCTGAATATTTGATTACTCAGTGAGTATATTTGCTGTAGAAGTTTGGTTCTGCTTATGGTTTGCATTGGTTATTTTTTCTTTCTATGTTTTTTAGGCTTTACGCGGTGCGATGCTTTACCGCTGGATTTTTTGTTTCTGTGTTGGCTTGAGTTATGTGATCTTCTCGACATGTCGTACGCATGTCGTACAGTTTTCTTTTTGGGTTTTATGCTGAGTGTTTGAGTGATTGCCAGATATGGGTATCCATTTCGGCAGGTGAGTGATTACGAGCTGCGCAGATTCCGAGGAACATATACTCGATACGTTTGTACTCTTCTAGATCCTGAGGAGTTTGCTCCGGTATGGGGTACTTGGTGAATACTTTGCTTAACCATTTGAGCACGTGAACATCGAGTACTGCTGTTTCACTCCACGGTCTAGTGTGGGTGATGAAGAAGCTAGCGGTCTTTGGGCCTATGCCATCAATGGATACTAGTTCTTCACGGGTGATGTGTCTGAGTTTACCGAATGGTTTGAGCTGAGTAGCTATTTGTTTCCAACATTTACCTATGCGATCGTATTGCCCGACACCTGCTTTTTCTAGCTGTGATCTGATTGTCTTACCATGCTTACGTATGAGCTCCGTAGGTGTTTGTTCTACGAACATGCTATTGAATTTTGGTGTGATAACATCAGATCGTTTGCCTGGAGTTACAGTACACCACATAAGGAATCCAAGTAGTTCGTTAACGTTACGCTGGTAGTTAGTTATGTTGTTGTAATCGATGTGCATTCTGTATTCTTTCTAACTCTGTTTGATATTGATTGATTTTAGTTTCGATGTAGTGGATGTAGCCTAGTTCTTCCGGTTCTCGAATCTTTAGACAGGTAAGCTCATGCTCTCGGTCGATGATGTCGTGAATTAACTGATCTTCTCTGCGAGATATGCTATTAGCATCATCAGTGATAGTGTTACTAGTATGAATCCCCAATCCGCTAGTTCTTCCCATTTCATTGTTATTTTTCATGTTGTGAATCTGTTTGTGATGTAGCGTCTAGCTTCTTCTAGATCAAAGAAACATCGGCTAAGGTTGGTTTTGTTTTTTTCTATATCGATGACGGTTACTCCGAACATTTTGTTTTGATCATCAGATGCGAGTTCGTATAAGAATCTAGAACGTCTGCCGTACGATATGATATTCGGTGTCATGAAGTTTGGTGAATAGTTGAATACTTCTTTGAATATACTTTTGATTTCGTTGTTATCTGGATGAATTTTTATATCGGCTTTTTTCATGTTGTTATTTTGTTTGTTAGTTCGCATGTGATGAAAGAATTCAGTATGAAGTGGGTCAGCATATCTGTTGCGTCATCTGCATCTATACGAGAGCCGAAGTCTAGGTCTTGAATCTTCCAGATTTTTAGATGTTCTGGTAGGTACTTTCTCGCCCAGGGTGTGAATTCTGTGACTTCGAATCTTGCGGTACCAAGGTTGCGGTTGATTACGACTTCATCATTCAGATCTTCGACTTCGATTTGATTGACTGTGCTTTTTTCGTCATTTATGTATGCGTAACCTTTTGAAGAATCAAAGAGTGTAAGCTCGCATCCTATTACCCAGTTGGGCTCGTAGAAGTACTCGTCGTCGTCATCGATATCTGCGGTGATGTTAAGAGTCCCGTTTTCGTTCCAACAGTTTGAGTCGAAGTAGAATTTGAATGAATTTGATATTTGCATTTTATTTTTTGGTTAATGTTGTGCGGAACGGAACCCAAGAACTCCACCCCACCCTCACAAACGATCCATAACACGGGAACTTAGGGACATGCTCTAGTGTTATACTTCTTATTATTTTGTATTCGCTAGTAATGCGCGCGTGTTCTTGTTATGCAAGTATTATTTTGTTATACGCTTTCTTGTACAGGTTCTTGTACAGGTTCTTGTACGCTTTCCCGTACGCTACTGATGATGATAGTTGCTAGCGGATGGTGAGAGGCCCTGGCCAATGCAACCGCTGGAACGCTGGTCGTAGGGGCGGTAGTCTAGGGCTATGTCGATAAAGAAGAAGAGAGCTACTTCACGTAAACCTCGCAATTATAAGCGGGAGTATAAGAAGTACCATGCGAAGCCTACGCAGAAGAAGCGCAGGGCTCAGCGGAACTCAGCTCGAAGGAAGATGACTAAGGCCGGTAAAGTTCGCAAGGGTGACGGCAAGGATGTCGATCACAAGAATAGGAACACGGCGGATAACCGGAAAAAGAATCTCCGGGTGGTCAGCAAGAGTAAGAATAGGAGCTTCTCTAGAAAGAAGAAGTGAACCACACTCACATCCGGGTTAACCTGGATTCGGGTGTGACCATAATAGTGCTCTCGGAGCATGAAGAGATTGATTGGGATAACTTCTCTATAGACGATGTACTCGCTGTTCGGGTCATAATTGACCGCAAAGACCCCCTCAAAAGGTGAAATATGGTTTTTTCTTAAAACCATAGAAACCATATTAGTTCAAAGCACTGCCCATTAACGACTTAAGGGTTTTATGGTTTTATTCCCTAGTACTCTCTCCATACCCCTCTTTTTATGTTTTTACTTACCCCCTCTTTTTCTTCTTTTCTTCTTCTTACTCTCTCTTTTATAAAAAAAACCATAAAAGTATATATAGAGGTATAAGTAAATAAATATCAACGACTTATAAATATGGTTTTGTGTTTTGTAAAACCATAATAGTCAGTAAGAAACCATATATAGGCCTCGTTTAGGCCCGGATGAGCTTAAGTAGTGTAAAAGTACTGTAAGTTACCTTAAGCTGACTTATTCAACAATTCTAGTAGCGTATCCCTCAAACTCTTGTCAGAGCCGGCAGTGGCCTCTTCGACCCGCTTCCTTAGTTCAATGTCCTCGAGTTCTTTCTCCAGTACAGATCGACTATGCTCCTCGAGGTACTTTGTTAATGCTTGTCGGATTATGTCGGATAACGACAACCCTTGTGAGTGTGCCGTCTCTTTTAGTCTTGCGTACATGGTGGCATTAAACCTTACAGCCGCGGTGACATCCTTAGTTGCGTTTGATTCGTCTTTCTTTTTGCTCATTTTTTATGTGTGTTAGGGTGTCTGTATCTACTGTGTATTACATTAACTTAATGTATGTCAACACTTGATATACAAAATATGGTATATTTTATAATGGACATTTGCCCAAACACAAATCACCTGCGACCATCGACCGATGAGATGGGTAACACAGCTCAACGTAAGATTGGATGACGATACTGATTCTGAGCTTACAAAGGAAGCAGAAAAGGCAGGCTCTACGCGATCGCAGATAGCCCGGGAGGCGATCAAGAAGGAGTTGGCTCGTAGGAAGCGTGGTCGTATACTTGAGCGTGACCTTGAGCTTTTGGAGAGTCGTGCATGATCGCAGCATTTGATCCCGGTAAAGGTGGTGGTGTTGCTTACTGGGACGGAGAAATTTTTTCCCTGCATAAATTCACGACTGAATCCGACTACCTTGAAATCCTGGAATCTTTTGACAGGAAGACGAAGGTGTACGTTGAAGATGTCCCAGTATTTGTTGCGGCTAGTACCTCTAACGCGTCTTCTTTTAAGCTTGGTTATAATTTCGGTTTTATTATTGGGGCTTGTCGAGCCTTCGCTTTTCCGGTCGAGCTTGTCCCACCCAAGAAATGGCAAAAGGGCTTACCGGGCTTAAAGCCTAAGATGCCCTATGCCCAGCGAAAGAGGGTGCTTAAGGACAATGCGGTCCGTATGTATCCTGCATTGAAAGGTGTAACAAATGCCACATCTGATGCACTGTTAGTATTGGATTATGCAATAAAAGTAAGAAAAGCCTTGCATATGTAGTCTGAAGGACTCTTCATCGACCGACAAATCTTCATCAACTGACAAATTATGAAAAAGCAAGAGGACACCTCTAAAACTAAAACGCATACTGACTCTGATCTTTCTGTATTGGTAGACTTAACAGTCGATGAATGCGTTTTTGAGAGGGTTGTGGCCGTAGGAGCTCGGGTTGTTACGGACAAAGATTACTTTAGTATTGGCGTACAGCACATACTTCAGGACAAATTTACAAAGGAAGAACCGGTCGCGGAAACGGAATAGGAATCGGAAGAGAGTTCCGGGCCAGGGGTTTTTTGACGCTCATCCATTCCCCTTTGTTGAACACTGTTTCCCGACCTTTTGTGCACTTTCTTTATATTTTATTTGACAATGTATAACAAACCCATACGGTGGTGGGATGCTAACGACAAAAATATTAACACTTCTTTGCGTTACATCTCTGGCGGGGTGTAGTGGGCTACTTAGAAAGAACTGCAACACTAGCGACCATAGTTGCCCTGAGCCCGGACATGGGCCGTGCTACTTATGCGACACACCCGAGCAGGACGGGTCATCTAATTATGGATTGTCCAAAGTGCGATGAGAAAACGGTCGTCAAAGACTCGCGTCGAGGATGTGGAGCCAGTTGGCGAAGACGCCGTAGCTGCCCTACTTGCGGCTTTAGGTTCACGACCAAAGAAGTCAGCGGTCTCATCATCGAAAATCTCATCATCGAAAATCAAACGCTCAGGAAAAAAGCAGAAGTCTACGAAAAAGCCTTCTCAGGCGCCTAAGAAAGTAGAGAAATGTAATGCGCCTAAGCTTACGGAGACTGATGTCAGGCTTCGTTTAATGGTATCGAACTCTGAGCCGGGTAAGTGTTACACGCTTCAGGAGATAGCGGAGGTTGTCGGTGTATCGAGGGAGCGGGTCAGGCAGTTGGAGTTTCAGGCATTGAGAAGCTTACGCAAGAAGATGACGAAGATTTTAAAAGACGATAATTTGGAAGACGTAGATTTATTAAAGAATGAGTACGATTGAAGGTATGATTAGACAAAGCACTGAGAACCCCCTGCCCCCTGCCCTCTATGATTGGCAGGAGGATCATTGTGACAAGCTCGTCAAGAGTGTTAAAGAGCATGGCGTTGCCAAGGATGGTAGTGATACTGGAACCGGCAAGACCATCGTCGCGTTGGAGGTTGCCCGCCGTACTGACCTCAAGCCCTTCGTAGTATGTCCCAAGTCCGTCATCCCCGCGTGGAAGGAATGGATGGAGAGGTTCGGCTACGATCCTGAGCACGTAATCAATTACGAGAAGCTGAAGGGTGGTAAGACAGACTACGGATGGATACCCAAGAAGGGGTTCTTCCGCTGGAAGGGCTTTGATGAGCCTAGTGAGCACCTAGTAATATTTGACGAGGATCATCGGATGAAGGGGCACAAGAGCCTGAACTCCAAGATCCTCATCTCCGCGAAAGCCTTGGGCTTTCAAACTCTACTGCTTGGCGCTACAAGCTGTTCCAATCCTCTCGAAATGCGAGCGATGGGTTACGCCCTCGATATGCATGGCGGTAAGGATTGGTGGCAATGGTGCCAGCGTAACGGGTGTAAGAAAGGCCGCTTCTCCCTAGAGTTCATGAATCCCGGGCCAACGCTCAAACGGTTCCATAAACATATCTATGAGGGTCGAGGTTCGAGGATACGCATCAAAGACTTGCCCAAGGGTGCGTTCCCCGAGAATCTCATCATTCCCCAGGGGTACCAATTGGAAGAAAACATCGATTCCATATATGATAGTATGAAATCGGAGTTGCTGGCCCTTGAGGAGCGCATCGAAGACGGCGACGCTGAAGACAACCCGTTAATTATTCAGCTACGTGCCCGTCAAGAGATTGAGCTCCTCAAGGTGCCAACGTTTGTAGAGCTTGCCAAGGATGCTCATGCGGAGGGTGCAAGCGTTGCCATCTTTGTAAACTTCCGAGACACCCTCGAGGCCATCGCCCAGCGTATCAGCGACCTATGCCCATTGTCCATCGTGGAGGGTGGTCAGGCTGATGAAACGAGGGAATCCATGGTGGCTAAATTCCAATCCAACGAGAGTAGGATCATCATCTGCATGATCCAGGCTGGTGGTGTTGGTATTAACTTACACGACGAGCATGGTGAGCATCCTAGAGTGTCTTTAATTAGTCCGGGCTTTAGTGCCATTGAGCTTAAACAGACCTTGGGCAGAGTTCACAGAGCGGGGGGTCAGAGCCCTGCTATCCAGAAGATTGTATTCGCTGACAACTCAGTAGAGATGCGGGTTTGCAAGCTTCTCACCAAGAAACTTAACAACCTAGACCTAGTGAATGATGACGACCTTAACCCGATTTTTGCATGAGGGTGGTTGATATGTTTTGTGGTATGGGAGGCTTTTCCAAAGGTCTTGAAGACGCAGGCTATGAGATCGTTTGCGGGGTGGATTTAAATGATGACGCCTTGGAAAGCTATACCTGTAATTTCCCGAACGCCAAAGCTATGAAGGCTGATATAAGATCACTCAAGCACTCGGATTTACCCGAACACGATTTATTGATCGGATCTCCTCCCTGCCAAAAATTCAGCCAAGCGAATTATTACGACAGGAGTGAAGACCGCAGTCTTATAGATGCATTCAAGAAGCTTGCGGAGCAGTCGAAACGCTGGGTATGGGAGAATGTACTGGGTTCCAAATCCGGAGAGAAAGGGGTTGTGTTGGACGCCCAGTATTTTGGCGTACCGCAAAGGCGGAAGAGGTTTTTCTCCTCTAACAAAGACCTAAAACCCAAGGCATCCGAGACAAGCTTGGCCATCTCCGACTGCATTGAGATCAAAGGGGATGGTATCTTGGACGGGTTTAACTCGACCATATATTCTACCGATTCCGTAAGCCCCACGATACGGCGAATCCCTCTCAAGTGGTACGACGGCAGGCCTATGCAAAAGCCCTTCAGGTTTACGGGGTTCGAGCATTTGAGCATCACCGACCACCTTATTTTGATGGGCTTCCCCTCCGATTGGGTTGTCTGTGGGGGTAAGACTTCATCCATGCTACAGATAGGCAACGCCGTCTGCCCGCCTGTAGCTAAAGCCATAGGAGAGACTTTGTCGTGAAGCATTTGTATAACATTGTAAAACTTTTTTATATTTTGTTTGACAAGACCAAGAACATCCTCCAGCTTAGGCATCGTAAGGATGAGAAATTTCCTGAGGGAAAGCTACGAAAGCCTCCCCGCCTATAAGTAACTAAGTAACCACATAAAACCCATGAGCAAAAACAGAATCAAAAACAACCTACCCGAGGATGACGGTAAAGAATCATCTGGTTCGGGTAACTTCCTGACCACCCTGCAAACCTTCGACCAACTTCCCGAGGAGATG
>Ga0233432_10002265_pt1 | contig 17950 bp, 16 predicted proteins | sample SI_122_August201_6_FD_179870 | JGI IMG/M metagenome (GOLD analysis project Ga0233432, IMG submission 179870) | Seawater microbial communities from Saanich Inlet, British Columbia, Canada - SI_122_August2016_10_MG | ecosystem: Environmental > Aquatic > Marine > Inlet | place: Canada: British...
AAGCCCTTTATTCTCTCTGTTGGGCTACAGCCCATACACTCGGCACATTTAGCAGCCACAGCATTTCTATGAGTGGGGCGCTTTTCGAAAATAAGTAGTGGATTAGTTTCTCTCATCACGCGCCTCAGAAAATTCCAGAACAAACCCTTCTATTGCGCTTAGGTCAAAGCGAGTTGTGTTGGGGCCGAACTTAATCGGACGGGGCAAACGCCCTTCACGAACCCAGCGCCAGACACTCGAGCGGCTTATTCCCAGACTATTGGCAACATATAAATCATTTACGTACCTGTTTTGCATCCTGGCTTTTCCTTATTTGTGTTGTGTAACTGAGGACTAGGATATAGGCTGAAAAGGAATCTTCTAACTGAGTAACGCATGAGTAACGTTTATGAAAACTCGACCTGGTTGATTACAGATCCCTCAAGTGACGAAGACTTTTGCTTCGAAGAGTTAAGCAACGGCGAGACATGGCTACTTCAACGGCAGGTCGTGCAGCAACATGGCAACATTAAGAACACCGTTCGAGGTAAGGGCATCAACATTAATTGGGCACATACTGGGTCTAGAATCCATATAGAACTTGCAAATTTAGCCGACAAATCAGAACGCGATTTGGAACACATACCCCACGAACTGGGACGATTCGACCGGTGGCATCGCCCAGAAGGCAGCACTAGTTTTTGGATCGAGATAGGCAAGGAAATATATTTTGGTTGGCGTTGGGAAACCATCGAATCGGAATTAGGGCAAATACAAGAATGTGTAGAGAATTTATCTGCCGGCAAACACCAAAACCAAAACCAACTGATGTCAATGATAGCTTCTGCATTGAAGCGTCACTCACAACCAATAATGTTCAGTAATCCCTACCGCTTAGTCATGTTTTCACAGGGCACCATCGCCGCCGCGTGGATGAAGCTTGCGCAGGAATTTACTGGCACCAGCAACTCAGGGATATGCGAAATCTGCTCGAAGGCTTTTCATAGAGGAAACAGAGGAGGTCCGCGCCGGACATACTGCTCCAACGCCTGCAAGTCGAAGTCTTACCGGATGAGGCGTAGACTTTAAAGTACAAAGGATAGTACAAAAGAGGCGCTAAAATTTAAAATTCGTTATTTTTGCGGAACTGAGTGGCGGAGGGACAGGGATTCGAACCCTGGAAGGTTTTAACACCTTGCTGGTTTTCAAGACCAGTGCATTCGACCACTCTGCCATCCCTCCAGCGAGGCGAATGATGAAGAAGTAGGCGCGGAATCTCAAGAGCTATAGCCATTTCTTGGCATTTTATTTTCACACTGCCTAAATCTCTCTCTCCACAACCGACAATTGAGTTCAAACACCCCCTTCACACAACCTCTGGGTGGCGTATGATCCTTGCGATCCAAACCTAAACCTTCGTACCTTTGGGGAGATGTTCGATGAAACGTGTGATTAAAATTGTCCTAATTTTGTTTGTTGTCTATGTCGGCGTAGTTGCCACTTTTGAATCTTTGCTCGGCTACTTTCAACCTCAGGGCGATGGCATGATTGTCATTACCACGACCAATTCTGAGGGCGTGCGCAAAGACCGTGTGGTCTCGCGCATTGACAGTGCAGATCAGCTCTACGTTGCTGCGAACCATTGGCCTAGAGCTTGGTACCGCCAAACTCTGGCCCTGCCCAATGTGAGTGTCACTGCTGGCAATGCAACCGCTGAATATCTCGCCGTGCCCGTTGAAGGCGCTGAGCATGACAGAGTGGATGCAGACCACCCCTTACCGCTCAGCTTTAGAATTCTAACTGGATTCCCGCCTCGCTATTTTATTCGACTGGACCCTAAATGAACCCTAATAAATAGACCCTAAATAGACCCTAAATAGACGCCTGATCAAATCTAGCAGGGGCATTGACGACCATTGCAGCGGGACTCAACCTGCTGCATCTTTGGTTACTTTTGAGCCTCATTACTCTGTGTATTCACGCATTACTCACAGCCCTATCTTTAGCCTTCTGCCTTTATTTTACTTCGAGACATTGCCGTGCGACTTTTACTCAAGAACACTCTGAAAATTGGCGGGTTTGGCCTATTTATTTTGCTGATGACGGGCTGCTCGCTCGTTGTTCCCAGGCTACTGCCCTTCGATGACTTGCCTGAACCCGCAGGCCCTTACGCTGTTGGCACCCAGACCTTCACTTGGCAAGACAACTCAAGAGAGGAGGCCTTCACCGCCGAGGCTGGCGACAAGCGGCGCTTAGTGGTGCAAATATGGTATCCCGCAGAGCCAACTTCAGGCCAGCCGGTTACCTACTTACCGGACCCTGAGTTACGTATGGGGCCTTTTGCAAAGTCCTCTGGCCTGCCTAAATTCTTGCTCAACCACATGCAGTGGGTTGAAACCAATTCTCACGAGGACGCGCCAATAAAAACAGCGCTTACCGAACTTCCCCTGGTGCTTTTCTCTCACGGCCTTGGCGGCATGAAAAATCAAAACTCTGTGCAAATGGAAGAACTGGCCAGCCAGGGATACTTTGTAGCTGCAGTAGACCACCCCTATGACGCGTACCTGACTATTTTTGACGACGGCACCACTGCCGACTACCGCTCTAGCCACGATGGCATAGATTCGGAAGAGGCATTTTGGGCATTCCGCGGCCCGCAACTCAATACCCGCGCCAAGGACATGTCTTTTCTGCTTGATCAAATCCAAGCAAGAAAAAGTCAGGGCGAAGCAATTTGGCAAAACATCAGTACTGACCGGGTGGGCATCTTTGGTCACTCATTTGGGGGTGCCACCAGTATTTTGGCCGCTGCCCAAGACCCCCGTTTTTCCGCCGTCATAGCGCTAGACGGATGGATGGTACCTGTGCCGCCGGAAACCATAGAGGCCGGCCTAAACGTACCTATGTTGTACATGGGGCAGCCCCAGTGGGAGGGTACGCCCTTAAACTATGAAAATTTGGATTCGCTGATCAGTAACAGCGCGGGGTTCACCAAAAAGCTTTTGATTAGCGAAACCAAGCACATGGATTATTCAGACGCACCGCAATTCTCCAACTTTGCTAAGCGAATAGGCTATGCTGGCAAAATCTCCAGCATTGAACTGAAAGAGATACTCAACAGCGAAACCTTACAATTTTTTAATACCCATGTTCGTGGGCAAGGCCAATAATGCAATTATTCTCCCGCGCTAATGTGCTAGCAGCGCTTATCATCCTTGGGGCCATTGGTTATACCGCCAGCCAAATGCTTAACCCCAGCGCGAAGCAGTCGGCGGCAGTCGCACCGCCAGCCAGCGTACCTCACTCTACAGCGCTCCCAGATTTCTCTACCTACACCGACGTAAAAGCCAAGAAAACCGCGTTTTTTGGCTACATGCTGCCTTTGGTTGAAGCAAGAAATCTGCACATTCAAGGGCAGCGGCAGCAGCTTTTGGCTGTTGCTGAGCGCGCACAAGATGCTTTATCTACCCAAAATGCTCTATCTACCCAAGATACTAAGACCCTAGCGGACTTGGCTGGCGTTTACCGATTGGTGGATGCAGACCTGTCATCACCAGAACTCATCAAAGAATTACTTATACGTGTAGACACCGTGCCGCCTTCTCTGGCGCTGGCGCAAGCCGCGGTTGAATCTGGTTGGGGTACCTCAAGATTTGCGGTTCAAGCAAATAACCTATTTGGCCAATGGTGTTATGAGAAAGGCTGTGGTTTGGTGCCTAGCCAACGAAACTCTGGGGCAAACCACGAGGTGGCAAAATTCAAAAATGTGAGTGACGCGGTGTATTCCTACACGCGCAACATCAATACCCACCGGGCGTATAAAGATTTACGTATGAGTCGCGCGGCACTCAGAGCAGACGATGAAACAGTCACCGGACACATTTTAGCTGAGGGTCTGTTGCGCTATTCAGAACGCGGCGAGGATTATGTGCATGAACTGCAGGCCGTCATCCGCATCAATAAGCTGGCGCCTTATGATGAGCCCAAGGCGGCTACATCGAAGGGCAGCATTTAGCTGCTCTGGACAACTATTATGGCAGCCATTGGAAGGCACTCTTTCAACTAACGCCCTCCACCGCTACGCCCGCGTTGCCATTGATTTAAGTCATAGACTGACCTGCACAGTTACCGAGCAGCCTGCAACGTATTAGCTTTTGGCTTCTAGCCTATGACCTGCCCCTTGCGTGCATCGGTATAGCCAGTACTGCTGTTATAAGCCACCGCGCCGCCGATAATCACAGTATCTACACCTATGGCATCACGTACATAACGGTAGCCCTCGCCGGGTACATCTTGCACGTAATATTCTGGGCCTCGACCAATATTCTCATCATCAAATATGGTGATGTCCGCGGCAAAACCACGCTTCACGAAACCGCGATTATGCATGCCCCACAAGCTTGCGGTATCTGATGTAATTTTCTTCACCGCTTGCTCTAAACCCAACGCATTGCACTGACGCACAAAGCGGGAGAACAGATAACCTGTATCGCCATAAGTAGAGAAGGACAAAATGTGCGCACCGCCATCACTGGCGCCAATCATTACATTGGGGTGCGTTAAGAAACTTGCCACCAACTCATCATCGTTATGGCCCATATCGCTGGAGAGAAAGTGCGCATCCAACGACTCTTCCAAGGACAGGTCGATCATCACATTGAGTGGATCAGAGTCGCGCATCTCAGCGATCTCCGCCAAGGTTTTACCCACATAGATCTGATTAGCATCGGTCTGCACCTGACGCAGCACTAAGCGCTTCCACAGTGAATTCATACGCTGGGCTTCACCCACCAGTTTGGCTCTGGCTTCTGTATTTTGCAGGGTTGCCATAATTTGCTCTGGCGTACTAAAACGCATCAGCGCATACCAACCGGGCAAACGTATAAACAGCAGACTAGGCACCGCAAAGGTAAAACTAATGTCTATGGGCCGCGTTTGAACTTGGGGCCAAACTCGTGCGCCCCTAGCAGTTTGCTCCACAACGCGCTGCATAATTAGCTTGGCGCCCTCTGCGTTATCCTCACTGACAAACAGCGGCGACAATGTGGTTGTAATGCCATGCTTCAGGCTTATCTCCGCCAGTTGATCCACACGCGCCAACGTAAGGTCGGTGTCGTAAAACTCGTGTACTACCTGAAGAATCTTATTGTGCTCAGCCAAAACGTCACACAATGCAGCCAGTTCAACGGTGTCTGAGTATCGGCTAGGTACGGGCTGGAGTCGCTCGTCCATATCTACAAAACTACTAGAAAGACCAATGGCTCCGGCGCTTAAACATTGGCTAAGCAGGTCTTTCATCGCATCTATTTGAGTCTGATTTGCCGGGCCTTGCATGGACGCATCGCCCATTACCCACAAACGTAAAACACTGTGCCCTACTAAGGGCGCTACATTAATCGTTAGATCTTTTTCAATGCGGCTGACAAACTCTTCAAAAGTCTCCCAATTCCATTCAACCCCTTCTTCGAAAGCCTTATGCGGCATTTCTTCTATTTGGTTGAACATGCCCACCAACTTCATACGGTGCTCGGCCTTTAACGGCGCGAGCGACAGCGAACAGTTGCCGGGCACAATGGTAGTAACGCCGTGTTCAATGGCCGGTTTGGCGGCGCCATCCCACAAGAGTTGCGCATCAAAATGGGTATGAGGGTCAATGAACCCAGGCGCGACTATTTGGCCTTTGGCATCGTATTCTTCTTTAGCCGCTTCTATGACTTTGCCTACGGTGACAATTTTGCCGTCTTTAATGCCTACATCAGCGGCATATAAAGGCAAGCCCGTACCGTCCACTACTCGACCATTGCGAATGACTAAATCTAACATTTCCTCTCCCCTACTAAATTCTGTTGTACGCATTGGTTAATGCGCTGCATGCAATACGTTTTATCTAACGCGCACTGTTAGGTATATCTGTTGTACGACTGCGACAAAGCGTCTCGCACTTTCTCCCAGTTTTGCCCGATCAAATCCTCTGGCCCGCTTGCAGCGCACGCATCCATCAATAACCTGCTGGTATGCGCGTCTAAACTGACCTTAGATATGCCGCCATTATCAAACAGCAAATCTACAATCAGCTCTGCCACCCCTTCATGGGCAGCCGCCAATTCGACCTTATTAATGACCGCCGCCAAGCTAGGCTTTAACTGGCGGTTCGACGAATATCACATCGCTGGGCAAGATCGGATTACCCATTTCGCCGGTATCGTCGTTGATTACTCGGCGCGCAAAAACGTGCAAATTCCAGCTTTGCAGCTGGCTTATGGCTTGTTCTTTGTCTGAAGCAGCCATTTCCCGGACGGCAATACTTTCCCAACTGTCATCCGCAATGGGGAAAATAGATTTACGTGCAGCGTCCATGAGCCCTCCTCTCAAATTCGTGTATGTGTTTCTGCCAATTACTATAGGACATATTGGCAATAAAAGAACATCTGCAAAGCCACTCATTTGCGCCCCCGGTGAATGGACAACCTTGAGACACTTGCCAAAACCTTTGCATGCGTGGCCAAGATCGTCTTTGTGTTTACCGTTATAACCCACAACATAGCCAGCAACATAGCCAGCAACATAGCCAACTACATAGCCAATAACGGATCACCATAAGCGCCCCCTATTCAGCCAACCAAAACAGCAAAAGGCATCATTGGAAGCTGTAATTCTCGCGCTGTAACTGTTATATCTTGACTCGGGAGATCTGGATATAAGAGGGGATAATATGAACCAGCAAACAATACCATGGCACCTGCGCGGCAATTGGGAACCCATGCTAGAAGAGCGCTCCACCAGTGACTTAAGTGTCACGGGCAGCATTCCACCCGAGCTTGAAGGCGTCTATATACGCACAGGCCCTAACCCACACTCCGGCACGTCAAACCACTGGTTTTTAGGCGATGGCATGGTCCACGGCATTCGCTTGGCTAATGGCAAAGCCCAGTGGTATCGCAATCGTTTCATTCAAACCGATGAGGTTACCCAGCCATTAACCGACCCTGGCGCAGGCCTAGGCGACCTTAAACGCGGCAAGGGTAATACCCATGTTGTTGCCCACGCTGGCAAAATACTCTGCCTTGAAGAGGCCCACTGGCCCTGGCGCATAGACCAAGATTTGAACACCATTGGCTACGAGAATTACGCTGGCGCACTGACTTGCTCCATGACCGCGCACCCCAAAATTTGCCCTGTTACTGGGGAAATGCTGGCATTCAGCTATTTTTCCTTTGAACAGCCCTATTTGAAATACATACGCATTGGTCAGGACGGCCAGATCAAGCAAATAGAGGGCATTGACCTGCCCAACATGGTAATGATGCACGACTTCAACATTACCGAGCATCACGTCATATTTATGGACCTGCCCTTGGCCCTAGATCTAGATTTATTGGCATCAGGCATACCCTTTAGCTTTCAGCGAGACAAAGGTGCACGTCTGGGTGTGATGCCCCGCAACGGCACAAATGACGACATTCGCTGGTTTGAAATTGACCCGTGTTATGTCTTTCACCCAGTCAACGCCTTTGAAAAAGACAACGTCATCACGCTCTACGTCTCCAGACAAAACTCCGCCTTTGGCGCTGACTCTGAAGACTATTCTGAGGTAGGACGCCTGCACAGATGGCAGATAGATTTGAACACCGGCACGGTATCGGAAGATAAAGTCGACGACCGTCCAGCGGACTTTGGCAGGGTCAACGATTCTCTGGTAGGACTAGAAAATAGATTTGGTTACTTGATGAGCTTAGACGGCGAAGGCAACAGCGAAGAACCCATTTATGGCGCAAAATTGTACAAATACGATCTACCCGCAGGCAGTTGCGAAGAGCATTTCTTGGGCCATAATGTCCGGGGAGCAGAGCCCGTATTCGCGCCATGCACAACCACCTCGGATCTTGCCCAGCTGAGCGAGGACGAGGGTTGGATCATGACGCTGGCCCATGACGAAACCAGCGGTAAATCTCGATTAGTCATTATTGACGCGCAAAATTTTTCTGCGCCGCCGGTTGCAACCATTGAGCTGCCCTTTCGAGTGCCTTATGGCGCTCACGGCAATTGGATACCCGACGTAGCAATGAATTAGCTATGAGATGCTATGAGGCGCTATGAAGTAGCAGGCGACTAGCTAGACAACGAAAACCAGAGACTAAAAAATAGATACCAAAAAAAGCAGCTACTTAAAAACCAAACACTTAAAAACAGCTGCTTCAAAAGAACAAAACAAAATCAATTTAAAGGGAGAGGAAAATGAGCGAAGCAAATAAGGCATTAGATGCCATAGTAGTAGGCGCAGGTTTTGCTGGCATTTATATGCTGCACCGGCTACGTCAACAAGGTCTGAACGCCAAAGTAATTGAAGCCGGCACTGGCGTGGGTGGCACCTGGTATTGGAACCGCTACCCCGGTGCGCGCTGCGATATTCCGAGCATGCAATATTCTTATCAATTTTCTGAAGAACTACAGCAAGAATGGGAGTGGAGCGAAAAGTACGCCACTCAGGGAGAAATCCTCAAATACGCAGAGCACGTTGTAGACCGTTTTGGTCTGAAGGATGGCATTCAATTTAATACCAAAGTGGCTTCAGCCAAGTATTTGGAAGCGCGTGAGATGTGGCAACTTAACCTGAGCTCGGGTGAAACCTTAGAAGCACGCTTTGTGGTGATGGCAACCGGCTGCTTGTCTAAGCCCAATTACCCAAACATCAAAGGCCTTAACGAATGCAGCGTACCGGTTTATCACACCGGCGCTTGGCCACATGAGGGCGTGGACTTTACCGGCCTTAACGTGGGCGTTATTGGTACTGGCTCATCCGCCATCCAAAGCTCGCCAATTATTGCCAAGCAAGCTAACAGCCTGACCATTTTTCAGCGCACGCCCAACTATTCAATTCCCGCGTACAACGAAGCCCTAGACCCAGACTACGTGAAAGAGCTGAAGTCTAGATACAAAGAGTATCGCGCAGAAAACTGGCAGCGTGGGTTTGGCGCAGACTTTGATGACAGCGATCAATCCGCCTTTGAAGTCAGCGATGACGAACGCCGCGCCGAATATGAAAAGCGTTGGGCTAAAGGCGGCTTGGCATTCTTGGCGGTTTATAACGATTTAGTTTTTGATATGAAGGCCAATGATACTGCTAGAGAATTTTTCAAAGAAAAAATTGCGCAGCGCGTTAACGATCCAGAGTTGGCAGAAAAACTGGTACCCGTTACGCCCATTGGCTGTAAGCGCCTGTGTGTAGATTCTGACTACTACGAAATTTACAACCAAGACCACGTAAAACTTGTCGACCTTAAGCAAACCCCGATCACCGAAATTAAGGGCGACACAGTGGTCACCTCCGGCGGCGAATACAAAGTGGACGCCATTATTTTAGCCACAGGCTTTGATGCAATGACCGGCGCTATCACCAATGTAGACATCCAAGGTGAAGGCGGCAAGAAACTACAAGACAAATGGGCGCCAGGGCCAAAGGCCTACTTAGGCTTAGCCACAGCAGGCTTCCCAAATTTATTCATCGTTACCGGACCCGGCAGCCCTTCTGTGCTATCCAACATGCTGCCCTCAATTGAGCAGCACGTAGAATGGATATCCGACTGCATTGAATACATGAATGATAATCAGCATGTGGCGATCCGCGTTGACCAACAGGCTGAAGAGGAATGGGTTTCTCATGTGAACGAAGTGGCACAAACTTCTGTCTATCCCGGCTGTAACTCGTGGTACATGGGTGCCAACGTGGAGGGCAAAACACGGGTGTTTATGCCTTACCTCGGCGTGCCACCGTACGTAGAGAAGTGTAACCAAGTGGTCGCCGCAGGTTATGAAGGCTTTGTGCTTTCAGGCAATGGCTAGCAGCTGATCTGCACGGGCGAGTCAGCGCAAGTTGACTCGCCTGCTCTTTTTATGACGCGCACCGGTCATACCCCTTTTGCAATGACTTATCCCTAAAGAAGAAATGGACAGCCTCCCATGAGCGAATTTTACGACCCTTCACACCAGCAGTTGCAAGATGAGTTCCAATCTCGCCCATTGGCTGATCGTTTACGTGAACTCATTGTAAAACCCTTTTTAGATGAAGAAGCCCAAACCTTTATCAAATCGCGCAACAACTTTTACCTGACCACAGTAGATGCCCAAGGATTCCCAACGGTTTCACATAAAGGTGGCGATGAAGGCTTCGTTATCATCGAAGATGAGCGCACCCTGCTATTTCCCTGCTTTGACGGCAACGGCATGTGGCTCTCTATGGGCAACATTGACGGCCAAGGAAAAATAGGCATGTTGTTCTTAGATGCCGTGAACCCACATCGAGTACGCGTGCAAGGCACAGCAAAGTTGGTCAGAGATGCGGAAATATTATCGCAGTGGCCAGAAGTGGGTTTAGCGGTGAGAGTGTCGATAACTAATACTTGGATTAACTGCCCCAGATACATTCACCCCATGCAGCAGGTGCGACCAGCAGAGCATGTGCCAAGAGCTGGCGTAGAAACCGTTGAAGCAGAATGGAAGTCCATTCCGCTGGTTGAAGACGTGCTGCCCAAGCCGCCGCATAAAGTAAAAGAATAGATGACATCTCATTACGCAAAGAGTGGCAGGTTGTTAACCAACAACAGCCTTCTGTAGATCTTTTCAGCCAAGAATGATCTAAATTTCTTCAACTACCAAAAAACACTTGCGCGGCAAGCAAAAATAAAGAGAATGCAGCATCTTTTCCAATGACCCACGCCTTTGAGAAAAACCGCTCTTGGTTTTACTCCGAGGACACATTGCACTCTCTTATATTGCTAACACCGAGAAAAACTATTGGACCAAAATACAAACCCTGAGACGCTGCCCACCATAGGCTGGCGAGAGCGAGTCAGCCTACCCAGTTTGGGCATTAAGCAGATTACCGCGAAAACTGATACGGGTGCGTATTCGTCTAGCATCCATGCTTTTGACATTACGGAATTTGCAAAGGCTGGCGAACTCTGGATTAAATTTTGCGTGCTGACTTCTCGACACTCAGCAGACAGCAAGCATTGGTGTGAAGCCAAAGTTGTAGACCAGCGCAAAGTGAAAAACTCTGGCGGCAAATCTATTCGACGCTACTTCATAGCGACAACCATTTGCATTGGCGAGCAGTGCTGGGAGATAGAACTGTCTTTAGCCGACCGTGAATCTATGGGCTACAGAATGCTACTCGGCAGAACGGCCGTAAGGGGCAACTTTTTAATCGACGCGCGCAAATCCTACCTCACAGGTAAACCCGTGCAAAAAACTGGCATCCCAAACAATGGCTTGGAGGCGTAGCAATGAAGATTGCAATTTTATCTCGCAGTAAATCCATCTACTCCACTAACCGTCTTGTGGAAGCTGCGCAGGCGCGCGGTCACGAAGTTCGGGTCATAGATCATGTGCGCTGCTTTATGGACATCACATCAGACCGACCGTCCATACACTATAAAGATGAAGAGTTTGGTCCAGAGCATTTCGATGCAGTCATTCCCAGAATTGGCGCTTCCGTGACCTTTTATGGCACTGCTGTGGTTCGTCAGTTTGAAATGATGGGCGTGTACAGCGTCAACGAATCTGTGGCCATTACTCGTTCACGCGACAAGTTGCGCTCCCTGCAACTTTTATCCAGAAAGAAAATAGGCATTCCGGTTACCGCGTTTGCCAACTCTCCAGACGATGTGCCGGGCCTAATCCGTGAAGTGGGCGGCGCGCCATTGGTCATTAAGCTATTAGAGGGCACCCAGGGCATCGGTGTGGTACTGGCAGAGACCAGAACGGCTGCCAAAAGCGTTATTCAGGGCTTTATGGGCTTGTCTGCAAACATCTTAGTGCAGGAATACATTAAGGAAGCGGGCGGTTCAGATTTGCGCTGTTTCGTTGTGGGCGGCAAAGTAATTGCGGCCATGCAGCGTACTGCACCAGACGGCGACTTCCGTTCTAATTTGCACCGTGGTGGCACCGCTACTCTGGTGAAACTTACCGCTCAGGAAAGACGTACAGCGGTGAACGCTGCAAAGATTATGGGCCTCAATGTTTGTGGCGTTGACTTACTACGCTCCAATCGCGGCCCATTAGTTATGGAAGTGAACTCCTCACCGGGTTTGGGGGGCATTGAAGCTGCAACCAATAAAGATGTGGCAGACATCATTATTGAGTTCATTGAAAAAGAAGCGCGTCCCAAACGCACTCGCACTCGAGGCAAAGGCTAGTCCCTAGCCCTGCGCGCGGCGACCTATTAAGACAACTTGTAATCCGACATATCGGGACTATGAGTCATGTGCCAGTAATCGACCAAACGCCAGGGTGAATTGGAAACCACTCGCCCTTGGCTGTTTTTGTACCAGTTAGTCACACCGGTATGTGTCCACACCATGCGTTCATGCTCGTCATCTACACGCTGGTTGTAGGCCGTATTGATGTCAGACTTCACTTCTATTTTGCGTTTACCCGCTTCTAACGTACGCATCAAACATTGGGCCAAATACCGAGCCTGGCATTCCACATGGAAAATGAGACTACCGCCATGACCCAACCCAGTATTGGGGCCATAGAGAAAAAACATATTGGGAAAGCCTGGCGTGGTCATGCCCATATAAGCCCGGGCATCATCATTCCAGGTGTCTTCCAAAGTCGCACCACTTGCCCCAACTATTTCCATAGGCCACATAAATTTGTGCGCATGAAACCCTGTTGCATAAATAATGGCATCCACTGGGTGCTCTACACCTTGCTCGTCAACAACCCCACCCGTCGTTATATTACTCACGTCACTGGTTACTAAATCCACGTGACTTTGCTGCAACATGTCGCACCAGTGATTATCGATTAACATGCGCTTGGCAAAGGGAGGGTAATCTGGCACGACCTTAGCGAGCAACTCCTCGTTACCATTCAACGCATCGCTGAGGTTTTTAACATAGGCATTACGATGACGCTCATTGTCTGCATTCAATGACCGGTCGGCGTGGGGCCAGTTTGGGTCTTTATGGATAGATTCCCAAATCCCATCGCCATAAGCCCAAAATAATTTGAACCGATACCAGTTTCTATAAAAGGGAATATTCTCAAGCAGCCATTGTTTGCCGCCGCCCACCTTACGGTGATAGTCCGACAAAACACGGATCCAGTGCGGAGAGCGTTGAAAAATTGTTAGCTGAGAAACGCTTTTCGCCAGCACCGGCGCCAACTGCATAGCAGACGCACCGGTACCAATAACAGCTACCTTTTTACCAGTAAGGTCAACATCGTGACGCCACTGGGCTGAATGAAAGTTTGGTCCGGCAAAGTCATCTTTACCCGGAAAATCTGGCACTTTGGCCCTATTCAAATGCCCTACTGCGGTAAACACAAAAGGCACTTGTTGTTGACTTTCAACACCCTGCTTGTCGCGCACACAAATTTGCCAAGATTTACTTTCTTCCTGCCAAGTCATCTTGGTGACTTCTGTGTTCAGTTTAGTTTTTGCATAGATACCGTACTCTTCAGCAAGGGTGCAGATGTAGGCGTAAAGCTCATCGCGCTTGGAATAAAAAGAGGTCCACTGATGGTTGGGCGCAAAGGAGAAAGAGTAGAAATGGTTAGGCGTATCTACACCGCAATCTGGATAGGTATTTTCGTACCATGTCCCCGCTAACGAATCGTTCTTTTCAATTAGCTCAAAATCAATACCCAAACGCCGTAGCTGAATAGCCATGCACAGGCCAGACAGACCTCCACCGATAATAAGTACCTTAGAATCTTTCATGGCAGTGGCTGCGCCGTCATCTGGCGAACTGTGTTCAGACCACGAGGCATCCGCCCATTGCACACGACTAATAGCCGAGTCAGTGAACCCCATATCTTCTAGCATCATAGGTATGTATTCCCTAGGAACAGGCTCTCCTACCAGGGTAGACGCCATATGTTCTAATACTGCTTCGCTGGGCATAGCCAGTGGTGTTGGCACGGCACCGTTCGCGTCAAGAAAATCGCCAATAATAGCAACCGCTGTCTCTATGATTTCCTGTTGACGGGCTTCTGACATTTTACGTATGCCGTCAATATCACCACGAGAGGGTCTTTGCGGGTTATCCAACAACGACATATCACCAGTAATGTGGGCCATGGTCACCAACAAGGTGGGAATATTTGCGCTGGCTAATTTCTCGCGCAGCTCACTTCTATTTATTTTCTCTAGCGACACAACTCTATCCTTAAACACTCAAATGCCAAAAAGACCGCCAACTACCATACGACCAACAAAGCGTCAGCTACTGTAAACCGTTAGAAATCTCAAAGGCCTGAGCCGTTTGTTTCTGCAAGTCTGGTGACAGCAAGTATTCAGCAGCTGTCATGGCCATAGCCTTAGCCCCGTCCAATGCCGCAGCATCGCCTTTTTCCGAGCGCGCCCACTTTGCAAACTCAGGGTTGTGAATGACCACATTAGGCGGCGCCACAGCCAGCATAGGGTGAATAGACGGCAACCGATAACTGACATTACCCATATCCGTACTGCCCGCACCGAACTTACTGCCTTGATCCATAGGCAAAAATTCACGACCTAAAGTCTCGGCATGAAATTGAAATCTATCCGCCAGCGGCCAGTTTGTATTCAGGTCCAAATAATCCACATTGGCCCAATTCACTTCAACCGTGCAACCGCTGCCGGTAGCACCGGCTTCAAAGCAAGCTTGAACACGGGGCTTTAAACGCGCCAGCGCCTTCTCATCGGCGGCCCGAACATAAAACTGCCCCACTGTGCGATCTGGCACAATATTCGGTGCTTGGCCACCCTCCTCAATAATTCCGTGAATGCGTTCAGTAGACTTAATGTGCTGACGCAAATTAGAAATGGCTTGGTAGGCCAATAACAGGCCGTCCAAAGCGTTGATGCCTTTGTGTGGCATAGCCGATGCATGAGAGGCCTTACCGTGGTAAACCACTTCCACTTCAGCAATACATATACTTGGCATGGTGCCTAAGTTAACCCCAGCTGGGTGAATCATCATGGCGGCATCAACGCCTTCAAAGGCTCCGGCGCGAGCCATCAACTCTTTGCCGCCACCCCGTTCTTCAGCCGGCGTACCAATCATGCGAATTCGCCCGGGCAATAGTCCAGATACAGCGTTCAAAGCCATAGTCGCGCCGAGGGCCGCCGTGGCGATGAGGTTGTGGCCGCAGGCATGGCCGATACCGGGCAGTGCATCATATTCAGCGAGGATGGCCACTGTAGGTCCTGCGCCAAGCCCATTGTCAAAAGACGCCTCAAACGCCGTATCAAGAGTGAATACTCCAGTTTCTGCCTTTAAACCAAAGTCATTCAACGACTGCGTCAGAGTTTGGCATGCAAAATGCTCTTTAAAGGCCAACTCTGGCTTGCCATGAATGGCGTGGGAGACATCTAAGAGCTTAGCCGTTTGTCCATCCACCGCCGCATTGATGGCTTGATATATTTTGTCCGACATAGTTTGCCTCGTTGTGTGCCTAGTTAACGCCGAGCGACGATCTAGTAGTCTATCGTTCATCTGTTTGCTATCCGTGCTCTGCCTTTGTATTACCTAAAAACTGCAGAACGGAGCACCCAATACTACTGGCATAAGTCCACTCTTGCAGCATTAGACTTTTGATCAAATTGCATACAGGCACTGGGAAAAAAATCACCCCAAAAAGGCAAATATTTTCCCCGTAGCCCAGCCAATCCCATCCTGCATCTGTTACTTTATCTCCTCAGTTTCGAGCGTGTAATTGGGGAGTGGGGAATGTTAGTCAATATAGATAGATACCAAATGGCCGTGGCCGACAGCGACGCCTGTGTCCAAGCCTGGCAACACCTCTTGGGGGCCGAGCTTGCGAGTACAGACGAGATCCGCCACCTCAATGCAACCAGAACACGCCTACGCCTAGGTAAAGGTTTTATTGAGGTTCTTCAGCCTCAAGGGCCAGGTGTAGTGGCAGACGCCGTGACAGCTCGCGGATCCCACTTTTTTGCCGCTGGCGCATCTACCAATGATATGGCCGGTGTTGCCGCCCAATTAGCAAAATTTACTGACAATGTACTGACCGAATCTGGACAGATGTACGTACTCGGTGCAGATGTTGGTATTCCAGGGCTACGTTTGGTGATCAGCGAACATGAGGACAGACCTAGTGTTGGCGCCATTGATTACATCTACGAGGCCACTCTTCTGGCTGCAGACGCCCAGCAACAAACCGAGCGTTTTGCTGAGGTGTTCAACTTAGACGCCCAGTCTTTTGTCAATATTGACTCACCACGCTTTGGCTATAACGGCACGCTGACCCTCTTTAAAGAGCGCGAGCTACACCGCTTTGAGGTCATTAGCCCGATTAATCCTGAAACGACAATGGCGCGTTTTTTCCAAAAAATTGGGCCGTGTCTTTACATGGGCTTTGCCGAGACCAATGAGCTTTGGAAAATAGAGCAAAAAGCCAAAGCCGGTGATTTGGGTATGACCATTGATCGTCCGGATGAGCGCAGTGAAGCACTGGTTGCAGATCAAATTTGGCTACACCCAGCAACACTAGGCGGCATGATGCTGGGGCTTTCGCGGCCTTCAATGGCTTGGTCTTGGTCTGGCAGCCCAGAGCGCGTCACAACGGTTGCTTAAAAAAATCGGTATTCACCAAAATTTATCCAAACACCTAAATCCATAAAAGGGAGAACACTATGGAAATGATGAATAGAGTCGCGGTAATTACCGGCGGCAGTGGCGGCATTGGAAAAGCCATGGCCAAAGCGTTTTTAGCCGAAGGCGCAAAAACTGTGGTACTTGCAGATTTAAACGCTGACGCCGTTAACGCTGCCGCTGTTGAGATTGGCTGCTCAGGCAAAACTTGCGACGTAACCAATGAAGCCCAAGTTGCAGCCCTTGTTAATGAGACCATTGCGGAGCATGGCAAGATCGACCTATTTTGCTCTAACGCCGGTGCTGGCGGCGCGGGACTACTCACTGACGCTGAGAACGAAGTTTGGCAAATGCAGTGGGAGCTTCATGTAATGTCTCACCTTTACGCAGCAAGAGCCGTTTTACCCAGCATGATTGAGCGTGGTGAAGGTTACTTGCTTAACACCGCCTCAGCAGCTGGTTTGCTGGCGGCTATTGGCACGGGTCCCTACACGGTGACCAAGGCCGCAGCAGTTAAGATGGCTGAGTTTTTATCTATTACTCACGCAGACGATGGCATTAAGGTTTCTGTGCTGTGTCCACAAGGTGTGAATACGGCTATGGCTCCTAGGAGCCTCGGTGACGGCCAAACAGACGGCATTATTGAGCCTGAACAGTTGGCGCAATGTGTGGTGGACACCATTAGAGAAGAGCGTTTCTATGCCCTACCGCATCCAGAAGTTGAAGAGTACGTAAGGCGTAAAGGCGACAACATCGACAGATGGTTATTGGGTATGCAACGACTACGCAAGCGTTCCGTAAACGGCAGCTAGCAGCGCGCGGCTATGATAAAGCACGACCTTATCCATTGACGCAAATTGCCACAAAAAAAGCCCAACGATTGTTGGGCTTTTTGCTTTCTGATCTTTTACATTCCGAGTTGCCTAGTTTGAAGCGCTGCATCCACAACGCATAACCGACAAACTGACTGGATCAAAGCTTAAGATCAAAATTTAACATCAAAGCCTAAGCACAAAGTCCGCCGTCAATAATCAGCTCGGTGCCGGTCATGTAGCGAGACTCATCACTGGCTAAGAAGAGCACACCGTTTGCTATATCAATTGGATATCCAAGCTGACCTGTAGGCACGGCGCCTTCGGCCATGTTATCTAGATCAAACGTGTTCAATCCTGCTTCCTGCAGTTCAGGATTAATTTTATCCCAAATAGGCGTAGCAATAATGCCAGGGTGAACCGAGTTAACTCGGATCGGCCATCTGTTTTGCGCACACTCTAATGCAACGCCCTTGGTGAATATCCTCACGCCGCCTTTAGTTGCATTATAAGCGGACAGCATTGCCGCGCCCTTAATACCCGCCACCGAAG
>Ga0233432_10002275_pt1 | contig 17894 bp, 10 predicted proteins | sample SI_122_August201_6_FD_179870 | JGI IMG/M metagenome (GOLD analysis project Ga0233432, IMG submission 179870) | Seawater microbial communities from Saanich Inlet, British Columbia, Canada - SI_122_August2016_10_MG | ecosystem: Environmental > Aquatic > Marine > Inlet | place: Canada: British...
AAGGCGCTGCTGCCGAAGGCGATTTCCTGAATGGAGTGGATACCAGTTGGAAGCGCTTTCCGGATGGAGAGAAGCTGAATGATTTGCTAGAGAAGGCGATTGGCGATTTCGACTTTGCGGCACCTTGGAAAACGGTTCCGGAATTGGCCAAGCTAGACGCCTTGATGGAAACTCTGCCAGAGTCTAAACTGACGCGATCGAAACGAGCTGCCTTGCATCGGGTTATTATAGCATCGATGGGAATTCATGTCCAAGCACGATCTGAGAATTCGTACTTAACTCCAGGCGAGGACGTCGTTTTGGAAGTAGAGCTTGTCAATCGTTCTCCGGTTGGGGTAACTCTTCGAAGCCTTGAAGCTCGTTTGTTCGATAGCGATCAATGGCCAGCTAGTATTGGTCTAGAACGTATTGAGAAATTGAATAAGTCCCTTGAGGCTGATCGTGTTGAAAATGTGGAGTTGGGCTTTAAGCTTCCTGCCGATGTCCCGTTGACGCAACCGTTTTGGCTGAAGACGCCGCCTGATGCGGGTATATATCACTTCGAGAATGAACGTCTTTTGGAATTGGAGAATGTGCCGTCGCCGATCGAGGTGACCGCGGAACTCGAAATTGAGGGTAGGGTGATTCCGCTTTCGGTTCCCGCAATCGAGCGCGTGAGCGACCCGATCAAGGGCGAAGTTCATAAGATCGTGGCTATCCGTCCGGAGCTGGTTTTGGCAACCGATTCCGCCGTAACGCTTTTCGAAGATACGAAACCGAAGTGGATTGAGGTATCTGTGACGAGTAATGTTGGCGATCAGAGCGGATCATTGAACGTCATTGCTCCGAACGGTTGGACAATTGAGGTTGAGAATCCGGATTTCGCTTTAACGAAACGGAATCCAAGCGCGGTGATTGGCGTTACAGTGACGCCGCCAGAAGAGGGATCCGAGGGTTTGTTGTCCTTTCATGCGACGAATGCGAAAGGAGCACGCTTCGAGTTGGGGTCTCAGCCTATCGATTACGAGCACATTGGTCGTCAGGCGATCTTGTCGAAAGTCCAAACGAAATTGGTACGACTTGATCTGAAGCGGGCTGGAAATCGAATTGCTTGCATTGTTGGCGTTGGCGATACTATTCCGGAGACGCTTCAGCGAATTGGTTATGAAATCGATCGTATTCCGGTGGAGGAAATCGCCCGGGAACGCCTCGTCGGATATGACACGGTCATCTTGGGACCACGGGTTTTCGATGCCCATGCGGGTCTTGATAAGCGATTCGATGAATTACTCGCCTATGTGGAAGCGGGCGGGACTGTGATTTCGCAGTTCAACACAACCAGCTTTCGAACCAAATCGAGTTTCACTGCCCCTTATCCGATTAAATTGTCCAGAGATCGCGTATCCGAGGAAAAAGTAGAGATGCGCATTTTGCAGCCTGACCATCCGATTTTCAATATTCCCAATCGAATTGTCAAAGGCGACTTCGATAATTGGATACAGGAACGCGGCTTGTACTACGCATCTTCATGGGATGATTCCTACGCATCGCTTCTGTCGGCTAACGACCGAGGTGAACCCGCTAGAGACGGTGGCCTTCTGGTTGCCCAGTACGGGAAAGGGTGGTACGCTTACACGGGGCTTTCGTTTTTCAGGCAACTTCCGGAGGGCAACGCAGGCGCTATTCGTTTATTTGTAAATCTCATATCACTAGGTCATGGAAACTGATTCGAACAATGAAACCTCGTCGTCTTTCGAAGACGAGAGCTCTAAAGGATGGACCAGGTTATACCTGATCGTTGTAGGATTCCTGGCGGCGCAAATTGCGTTTTTCGCTTGGCTGACCAAGACCTTTGATTAGGCGATTATGAGTGGATTTGATATTGCAACGTTAAGTGCGACTTTGATCGCGATCGTATTTTTCGGTGTCTGGAAGACGCGGAACGATCAGAAACTGGATGAATTTCTAAAGGGCAGTTCCAATAAGTGGGGAGCGATCGGCTTGTCGGTTATGGCGACTCAGGCGAGCGCGATTACCTTTCTGTCGACCCCCGGCCTTGCTTACGATAGCGGGATGGCTTTCGTGCAGAATTACTTCGGCATGCCATTGGCTTTGATCCTCATCGCCGTCGTGTTCGTCCCTATGTATTACAAGCTAGAGTTATGCTCGGTTTACGAATTCTTGGAGCATCGCTTCGATTCGAAAACGCGGACTTTGGGGAGTATCATATTCTTGATACAACGTGGTTTCTCGGCAGGTATTACGATTTACGCTCCATCCATCATTCTGACGAGCGTACTTGGCTGGAACATGAATGCGACGGTTGTCGGTGTTGGGTTGGCAGTGGTTATCTATACGGTGACTGGCGGATCGCACGCAGTGAGTCTGACGCATAAATACCAGATGAGCGTCATATTGACTGGTATGGCTATAGCGTTCGGGATCGTTGTCTACAAAATCTCAGGACATGCTAGTTTTAGCGAAAATCTGACAATTGCGGGTTCTTTGGGTCGCTTGAACGTGGTCGATTTTTCGTTCGATATCGATAAGCGTTACACTTTGTGGTCAGGATTGCTGGGAGGGTTTTTCCTTTCCCTATCTTATTTTGGGACGGATCAGTCACAAGCTCAGCGTTACATGTCAGGTCAGTCCGTCCGTGATAGCCGATTGGGGCTTATGTTCAATGCACTGTTAAAAGTGCCGATGCAGTTTATGATCCTCCTATTAGGGGTTTTGGTCTTCGTCTTTTATCAATGGGAGAAACCACCGGCAACTTTCTTGCCGGATTCGATGGTTCAGAAAATCGTCGCCACTGAAACCGATGCCTACCGGAACCTGGAAGGTGAGTTTGATGTGGTTTTCGATCGTCAGCGGATTGCGTTAGCGGATTACGTGGATGCGGTTCGCTCAGGCGATGAGGCGAGCGTCGAGGAGGTCAGGGCACGCGTGGAAACGTCGGGCCAGGAAATCCGCGATGCACGAACGAATTTGAAGGATCACATAGCTGACATGGCAGGGGAAGCGTCTATGAAGGATTCTGATTACGTGTTCATCCATTTTATTCTTAATGAACTGCCGGTCGGTTTAATCGGTCTGCTTGTGGCGGTGATTTTGTGTGCTGCTATGTCCTCGACAGCATCGGAGCTCAGCGCGTTGGCGACAATATCGACGGTGGATTTTTATCAGCGTTATATAAATAAGCGATCGGATGATGCTCACACGAAATTGATCTCGCGAATCTTCACCGCGATTTGGGGTGGATTGGCTATCCTCTTCGCGCTATTTGCAAGTATGGTAGAGAGTTTGATCGAAGCGGTAAATATCGTGGGATCGCTTTTTTACGGCACAGTCTTGGGCCTCTTTCTCGCGGCGTTTTTCATTAAACGCGTCAGGGCGAATGCTGCCTTCGTGGCGGCTTTGATCGCTCAGGTGACCGTATTGGTTGTTTACCTTACGGATTTTGTGGAGATTGGATATCTTTGGTACAATCTAATTGCTTGTTTCCTTGTGATTGTATTGAGTCTATTATTACAGTCAGTAATTGGAGGGAAGAAAGCAAATGTCTGATCCGATTATCTGTTTAGGTCAGCAGCCTTGTGGAATCTTTCCGAATCGTTTTGTGTATGCTAAGATCAAAACGGCGCGACGCCTGCAATCCGAGCTTGGCGGGAGTATAGTATTCTTTCTTCACGATAGCGATCATGACTCCAGGGAAACCAGCGTTGCGTTAACGAATCGTCATTCGGGTAAGATTGAACGGATTAATTTCGAAGTAAGCAATGCTATCCAGAAACGCTACTCGCCACTTTACTGCAAAACGATTCGTCCGGGTTGGAGGAAAAAGACGCGTCGTTGCTTGCCGAATTTGGTAGATAGGGAGTTGGTTGAGCTATTCGATTCAGTCAAGACGGACAACGTTACGGAATTCTGTATTGAAATGTATCGGAAGATGGGGCTGCTCGATGGCGTAGAAATCGTTCGATCGAGCGATCCGACCTTTCGCGAAAAAGCAATTGATGTAGACGATTATTTTGTGGATACGCCTTACGAGGGCGAGATTGTGCGAGCACGGTATCGCAATGGTGGCTATTTTATCTACAAGGGAGGCGATCGGTATATTGAGGTAGCGGTGGAAAATCCCAGCAAATCGCAGATAAGTCCAACGCGCGATACGCGGTTGCGTTGGATGCAATCCGTCATTCATTGTACGCAATACGTTGCTGGCGAAGGAGAGATTCGGTATTTAAATAAGGAAGATGCTCCGGAAATCGAGTACGTCCAGCGCGATTTTATCGATCGATCAGGGGAGGCTTACGCGGAATGCGAACATGAATGGTAAACGAATTTTAGCTTTTGGTGCACATCCCGACGATATTGAGTTTGGTTGCGGAGCGTTGCTTTTGGATGTTGCCGAACGAGGAGCGCATTTGGATTTGGCGGTTTTGTCTCGCGGAGAAGCGGGGACTCATGGAGATCGTTCGAAGCGCGAGGACGAAGCCCGTCAAGCGGCTGAGATGCTGGGGGCGGAGATTCATTTTCCGTCGACCGCAGGAGATACGCGAATACGGGCGGACTTGGATACGACTTTGCTTGCTGCGAAAATGATTCGCCGATTGCGGCCCAATCTGATTCTTGCACCGACAGGGCATTTGAATCAACACCCGGATCATCGTGAAACGAGTCGCATCGTTCGCGATGGGCATCGATTGGCTCGATATGGGAAAACGCCTGGTTTAGAGGATCTTGATCCTCATGCGGTAGAGGCTTTGTTGTTTTATGATATTTCGAGCGAGGCGTTGGGGACAGATGGTTTGACGCCTATTTTGGTGGATGTGTCGCCGCAGGTTGAGAAGTGGAAAACGTTGATGCAGTGTCATTCGAGTCAGACGAGCAATTTGGATTATACCGATCTTCAGCTTTCGCGGGCTCGGACTTTAGGGATTCAAATGGGAGTGGGATCTGCGTTGCGGCTTTATTCGGAAGGGCCCTTGATCGTTGCTTCTTCAGCTGATCTGAGCTCTTTAAGGAGCCCGCGTTTGTAGGAAATGGGTAAATTACTGAGAGTCGCATTGCTTTGTCATCCGACCGTCGGAGGTAGTGGAATCCTGGCTACGGAATTGGGTCACCGGTTGGCGGATTTGGGTCATGAGGTGTTCATTATTTCCGAGCGACCGCCTTTTCGGATGCAGGATGATTATCCGAGAGTTCATTTTTGCGAGTCGACTCCGGTCGAATTCCCGCTTTTCAAAAGTCCCGACCATACCTTGCCTTTGGCAACACGGATTGCGGAGGTCTGTTCGCAGTACGAGATCGACGTGGTTCATGCTCACTACGCGATCCCGCACGCAGCTGCAGCTTGGATCGCTAGGGAATTGATTGGGCTGGCCGCGCCGCCAATCGTGACGACGCTACATGGGACCGATATCGTTTATTTGGGAGCAATGCCGGAGTACCGATTATTGCTTCAACATGTTCTAGAAGCATCGGATAAGGTGACATGCGTTTCCGAGAATTTGAAGCAGCGTACATTAGCGCTCTTTGAGCTAAAGAAGAAAATTGACGTGATTCCAAATTTCTTCGAGCCCAAAACCGTAGTCCGTTCGCGGGAGCAAATTAGAGTGTCATTGGATATTGGCGACGAACCGTTGGCTATTCATGCGTCGAATCTTCGTTTAATTAAACGGGTGGATTTACTCTTAGCTGGGTTTCAATCGACGGTTGCTGAGCATGACGGGAAATTGTTGATTTTGGCGGGTGCGGATTCGTCGCGGATATTGCCGGAAATAGAAAGGTATAGCTTAACGGATCGAGTGATCGTAATCGATGACGTGTATGAGGTTGACGACTACTATGCGGCTTCTGATTTTACTGTCTACTCGTCGGAGTACGAAAGTTTCTGCCTCGGAATTTTGGAGGGTATGCGTCATGGCTTGCCAAGCGTGTCATTCGATGTTGGCGGAATTCCTGAAGTGGTTGAGGATGGAGAGACCGGTTTTCTAGTTCCTTTCGAGGATACCGACCGTCTGGGTCAAGCGATTGCTCGCTTGGCGCAGGATGGTTTTTTACGATACCGTATGGGAGCTAGGGCGAAAAGAAGAGCAGTTGAAATGTTTTCAGCGTCTACGGTCGTGGAATCCTATCTCGCAGCTTACCGGGACGTTTTGGCTTAATTCGCGCCGTGAAGGTCTCTCGAAAATACGGATTGCCTCTCTGTACTAAATACAATTACGTCTTCGTTTATGAAGTTTTACGTTTTTTTAATTACCCTAACTGCGACGGTTGCGTCGTTCGCTCAAAATTATCCCTCCGAAGATTGGCAAATCGCCACTGCGGTATTAGCGGCTCCTGAGCATGAGCACGCGAAATCGACTGTTCTTGGTTATAAGAGTGATGGGACCTTTGCTGTTTTGCGAGAGGGGACTAACGACCTCATTTGCCTAGCCGACGATCCGGCTCGTAAAGGGTTTAGCGTCGCTTGCTACCATGACAGTTTAGAGTCCTTTATGGCTCGTGGGCGTGAATTGAAAAAGGAAGGCAAGAAGACGAAAGAGATTTTTCAAATCCGCGAGGACGAGGTGAGATCGGGTAAACTCTCGATGCCCGAGCGCGCATTGCTAAACGTGATGACGGGCGAGGTGAATAATGAAACTAAGGAGATCGAGAATACGTTTTTGCGTTGGGTGTTCTACATCCCATTTGCGACTCCTGAAAGTACGGGCTTGCCACTCGCTGCAGTTGTTCCTGGAGCTCCTTGGATTATGGACGCGGGAACGCATCGTGCCCACATTATGATTACGCCTCCGAAAAATAAGGCGCCGAAGAAGAAGGAATAGAGTGCTCTATCGTTTAGGACTATAGGGCGCTTGCGATTTTCGCTTGAAGAACGTGCACGTCGATAGTCCCAGAGTGACGCCATTGTTCTTTGCCGTCTACGAAGAGAATGAAAACGGGGACACCTTGGACTTCGAAGCTCGACCCAAGCTCAGGGCTGCTGTCTAGGTCGACTCGAATGATAGACGCTTGGTTTGCAAATTCCTTTTCAAGATTATCGATTATCGGAGCCATTTGCTTGCAGGGCATGCACCATTCTGTGTGAAAGTCCGCTAGCGCCACGGATTTAGCGGCTAGCTTTTCTTCGAAATCGTTTCGGGAAAGAGGGGCCGCTTTTTCGGCGGGCACGTTATCCGTTTTTTCTAGAGGGAGCTTGGCGTTGTTCCAGGCTCCGATACCGCCAGTTAAATTGTAGATGGATTTGAATCCGTTGGCATTCATGGTCTGAGCAGCTTTGGAACTTCGGCCGCCTGATCGGCAATAGACGTAGATTGGCTTGTCCTTTTGCATTAAATTGAGTTTTCGCTCGAAATCCTTGTCGTAGATATTCAGGACGCTGGCTCCTGAAATGTGACCTTGAGCGACTTCTTCGGGGGTGCGTACGTCGAGAATGATACCGTTATTTCGATTCGCGAGTTCGAGGAACTTTGCTGGTGGAACGTTTTCGATCCCAGCTTGGGAGGATACGGAGAACAGGAAAGAAGCGATGGCGATCAAGGTCGATCGGAGAATAGATGTTGAGCTCATTTCAGGTAAGGTGGTTTTAAACGATTGGGAAATTGAATAGGAAAGCAGTTTAATTGTCAAAGTTCCCATTGATCGTTAATTAGCCTAGAAACCCTAGGCTTCTCGTTGGAAAAGCGTTCTCATAGAATTGATTAGCCTTGAATCCCAGGAGAGCGTTCGGATCGTAGAGGCCTATGATGGATCGCGAAGTAACGATTGATTGGAGCGAGAATGCCTGGGCTGGTGAAACGGTGATTTTGTCGGGTGATATTGGCGGGACCAATGCGAACCTCGCTTTTGTTATGAAGGGTGACGAGGGTTTCCGTATCCTATTGGAAGTGAGCGCCTCTAGTTTGGACATTGATGCGATCGGCCCTTTGGTTGTTCGGGGCTTGGAGGAGCTTAATGTCCGCTATCCGGATTTGTGCCCGGAATTAGGATGCATCAGCGGAGCGGGTCCGGTTAATGGCAATTGCTGCTCGATGTCGAATTTGCCGTGGGGTGTCGACGGGGATGCGTTGACTCGAGAATTCGGTTTTCCGATCCGCGCGATTAATGATTTCGAAGCGATTAGTTTTGGCGTACCACTATTGGATCTAGACGATCCGGATCAAGTGACGGTTATGCCTCACACAAATGGAAATCGGCCGGAGCCGGAAGGCGATACGCGTTTGATTGTTGGGGCCGGAACGGGGTTGGGCGTGAGCATTATGCTAGGCGATAGCGAAGCGGCCCGATCTGTGCCGTCGGAAGGCGGACATGCAAGCTTCTCGTCGTTTGACCGAGAAACTCAAGAGATTTTGGATCAGCTACGCAAAGAAGTGGGCTGGGTTGTTGAAAACGAGGATTTGCTTTCAGGCAAGGGGATCGTGGCACTCTTGAGATATTATATGGAGTCGCACGGTTCGCAAATTGACGAAACCCTCGAGGAAATTCTCAATGCGAGTGCGTCGGATCAACCTCGATTAGTTTCTCGGTACGCTTCAAATCACCCCGTATGTAGAGGCGTGATACGATTGTTCGTAAAAATCTACGGCCGCGTATCTGCGGATTTTGCTAGTATCGTGTTGCCGAAAGGGGGGCTTTTCTTGGCCGGAGGGATCGTCGGAAAAAATGAAGAGTTCTTTTTGGACGGCAATCAGTTTATTCGTTTCTTCGAGCAAAATGAATGTGTACAGGTTAGGAATATCTTGAAGGATATTCCGGTGTATATAATTCGCAACTACAATATATCTTTGCTTGGCGCGGCTAACGCAGGCTGGGCTGCGCGGTAATTTCAAGAGGAGGGCTGCTTTGGTGGCTTTGCTAAATCAAATTGGACTAGAATTCTTATGTGCTTCGATGCATCCGAACTTGAATGTGCATGGGGGCTTTTTAGTTTCTATAGCGTCGCTGAGCAAACGCCGGCCCTCCGTTGGATTTGCTCTTCAATGTGTTGGGATTCGTTAATCGATCAAACAAGCGTCGATTTGGTCTTTTAGGGCTTCCCCGTTGAGGTTGATGCCGATGAATACAAGTTCTTGGCGACGATCGCCGTGAGGTGCTTCCCACTTGCACTCGATTTCGGCGGGAAGTTGGGATCTGTCGATTTTACCGTTTTCGAGGGCTGCAGCCCACCAGTTGCCGAGAAAATCGCAACGTGTTGTGGATCCGGCGATGGATAGGAATCCTACCGCTTCGTTTTGATCTTCGATCCAGCAATAGCCTTTGGCGCGCAGTAAGCCCGGTATTGATCGATTGATTACAGCGGCAAATTTATCAGCATCGAATGGACGTCTGGCACGGTAGACGAAGGTATTAATGGAGCTTTTAATTGGGTTGTTAGAATTGATCGTTTTGCCGAGATTGGGTTGAATGAGCGAAGACTGGGGTATTTGGACTTTTCGAAACCGATCGTTTAGGTCGATTTTCGCGTGGCTGCTTTCGATGTGCCTTAACCAATTCGCACCGGAAAGGGTCTGTTTCAAATCAAACAGAAAGAGCCCGAGCAAGGCGTTCTTGGGTACCTGGCCTTGAGTCGCCTCGTGGTAGTGGGCTCGTTCGTTAAGGCTTTGGAGAATCGCTTTTAGTTTGGCTCGATCTGGGGGGTCCAGCAGGTCGATTTTGTTAGCTACGAGTATGTCCGTGCATTCTATTTGCTCAATAACGAGTTCGAAAATCGAGCGATCGTCTTCTTGCCGGAGCAGGGAGCGAGAAGGTCTTTTAAGCTCGTGAGCTCGCCACTCTTCGAGAAAGAACGCGGCATCGACAACCGTCACGAGGGAATCTATGCGAGCGCTTTCTTCGAGCGGGCGTCCAGCAATGTCTTCGGAGAGAAAGGTCTGGGCGACCGAGACCGGCTCAGCAACGCCTGTGGATTCGACTATTAGTCTGTCGACTTTCAGATTTTCGGTGAGCTCCGACACCGCGGCGACCAGGTCGCTTTGGATAGAGCAGCAAATACATCCGCCGCTGAGCTCGATGACCTGATTGATTTCTCCATCGAGTTGCTTCACCTCTGAGTTTATGAGGGTTGCGTCAATATTCACTTCGCCAATATCGTTGACGATGATCGCTATGCGTTCGCCATCTGCGTTGCGGATCAGGTGATTGAGCAAAGTGGTTTTGCCTGCTCCGAGAAACCCAGACAAGGCGATTACTGGAAGTAGGCCGTTTCTATCAGCGTGTGCCATATTTTGCGTAATTGAATGCGGGGCGCTTGTCGGGTGCAATCGTTCATTCGAGTTTTGAAACACAGACATTCATGAACTTTGGATTCGTTGCGGTAGACCGTAGGCTTGCGTTCGAGCCGACGGGGATCATCATCTCGCAGTTGGTGTCTTTGGGTGGGTGCCTGGCGTGGCGTTGCTCAATTCTCGGTTGGCATTTATCCTTTTCTAATTTTAAGTTTAGATTTTATGATCGATTTTCGTACCTTTCGTATAGTAGCCATTTTCGTGGGTCTGAGCCTTTGGGCTTCGGGTTTAGCTCAGGATTTTTCGGACTTGGATGCTCCGTTGCCAGTCGACTCCAACATGATTGTTGGCCAGTTGGACAATGGGTTGAAGTATTACGTCCGCGAAAATAAGAAACCCGAAGGGCGTGTATACCTTCGATTGGTTGTGAACGCGGGCTCGCTGCAAGAGAATGATCGGCAGCGTGGATTAGCTCACTTCCTGGAGCATTTGGCTTTCAATGGAACGAAGCGATTTCCGAAGAACTCGATCATCGATTTCATGGAGCGGGCAGGGATGCGATTCGGTTCCCATGTAAATGCTTATACGTCGCACAACGAGACGGTTTATATGCTGGAATTGCCGACGGACAAACCTGGGTTGTTGAGCACTGGGTTCGAGATTCTGGAGGATTGGGCGACTTCGATGACCCTGGATCCTGTTGAGATTGAGAAGGAGCGAGGCGTCATTTTGGAAGAATGGCGCTCTCGCCAGGGAGCTGGGGAGCGTTTGAGTGAGAAGCAATTCCCGTATATTTTCTACAAGTCTCGATACGCTCAGCGAAAGCCAATCGGTTCCATGATTGTTGTACGAAACGCGCCGCGGGAACGCTTTGAGGAATTCTACAAGCAGTGGTATCGGCCCGAGTTAATGGGAGTGATAGTGGTGGGAGATATCGATGGCGAAGATGTGGAGCAGCGCATTAAGGATGTTTTCAGTAAGCTTGAGAGCGATGAGAATGCGGTTGAGAGGACGCCTTCAGAAGTGCCGGACCACGACGAGGCTTTGTATTCAATCGATACGGATCCGGAGCTGACGATTGCCTCATTTAGAATGCTTTTGAAGCGCCCGGTAGGTCCCGACCAGAGCGCTCGAGATTATAGGCAGATGATTGTGGAACGACTATATTTTGGGATGCTGAATCGTCGCTTGGATGAGCGAGCTCGTGAGCCGAATCCTCCTTACATTCAGGCGAGCGCGACGAATAGCCGCATTGCTCGAGAAAAAGAGGCATTGCAGCAATCGGTGATTTTTAGAGAAGAACGTTATCAAGAAGGCTTGGATGCTTTGATGGGCGAGACCAATCGGGCTGTTCGGGACGGTTTCACTGCTGGAGAATTGGAACGAGTGAAAGCGGATGTTTTGCGTTCGCTCGAAAATGCTTTCGATGAGATCGATAAAACAGAATCGAACACTTACGCTGACGAGTACACTCGGGCCTACACTGTTGACGAGCCAATCCCAGGAATCGAGATGGAGCTCCGAATGACTGAGAGCTTCTTGTCCGATATTACGATTCAGGAAGTGAATGCGATTGGCAATGGATTTGCCCAGAAGACTAGTCAGGTGGCTTTGTTCAGTGGACCAGAAAAAGCTGGTTGGAAAATTCCGAAAGAGAATGAGCTGATTGCAGCAGTCGAGTCGGCGGGGATGATTGAGTTAGACCCCTATGACGATCGCTTCCTGGATGCGCCTTTGCTGGCTGAAGAGCCAAGCGATGGGTCGGTCGTATCGGAGTCGTATGATGAATCCGTGGATACGCATACCTGGGAACTTTCCAATGGGGCGAAAGTTATTGTAAAGAATACGGATTTTAAGAATGACGAGGTTTTGATGGAATCGTTCAGTCCGGGTGGGCATAGCCTGGTGATGGACGACGAATACTTATCGGCAGCGATGTCTACCATGATTCTTGGCGAAAGCGGAGCGGGCGAATTTGATTCGCTTCAGTTGGAAAAGCGTTTGGCAGGGAAAAGCATTAATGTGTCTCCGTATATAAATGGTCAATACGAGGGGTTTCGCGGGTCGTATTCGCCGAGAGACGCGGACGCGTTTTTCAGGTTGCTTCATCTTCAAGCGACAAACCCGCGTCTCGATAAGGCTGCATTTTCATCGTTGGAATCTCGATTGAAAGCGATGGTCATCAATCGCGCGCAATCGCCTCAGTCGGTTTTTCAAGATGCGATTGAAAAAAAACTCTATGGCGATCATCCGCGTCACATGCCTTTAAATATGGAGCTTCTAGACGATATCGATCCGGACTTGGCCTTGGCTATTTATAGGAGTCGATTTAAAGATTTCAGTGATTTCACATTCGTCTTCGTTGGTTCGATCGATTTGGAGGAGTTGAAGAGCTTTTCGAAAACCTACTTGGCGTCGCTTCCGTCGACTGGTCGAGAAGAGCGTGGAAGGCATTTGAATGACGACCCTGCTCCAGGGCAGAGCAACGTAACGATTGGGTTTGGTTTGGAAGAGAAAACGAGTGTTCGCGTTCTATTCAATGGCGAGGCTGAATGGTCGTCAGAAAATCGATACATTATGAGCGTGGTTCGGGATTTGTTGAACATTCGGATGCGCGAATCCTTGCGTGAGGAAAACGGAGGCACATATGGAGTTGGCGTTTACGCTTCGCTTTCTCGAGAGCCAACCGAGCGTTACTCGACGGGGTTCGCGTTTTCCTGTGAACCCGCTAACGCGGATTTGCTGATTAGCGCGGGAATCCAGCAAATCATGGATCTCCAAGAACGAGGTGTACGGGTTAAGAACTTAGAGAAGGTGCAGGAAATTCACTTGCGGGGCTACCAACGGAGCTTGAAGGAAAATAGCTTTTGGCTACGTAACTTGGCTTCTGCTGCGAGTGAAGGACGGCCGTTTAGAGAAATCATCGATTTCCCTGAACAGGTTAAAGTCTTCGATCCGTACGAGATTCAGGAAGCTGCGAAGAAGTACTTTAATTTCGAAAACGTCGTCGTTGCAAAGCTGAATCCAAAGTCCGAATAGGGAATAGGGGGATAACAGCTGTTGCGGCACCGCCCGCCCGCCGGCCTTACGTGTAAAAGACTACGCTTGAAGGATGCTTGTGAGGCGGTCGAGGTTGAGGATCTGATTGAGGGATTCCTCTTGGACGACTTCGTTGGCCAGCGTCTCTTTCTTGAGCTGTAGGCTTTGGATTTTGTCTTCGACGGTTCCTCGCGCAATTAGGCGGTAGGCGTTAACGGCATTTTCTTGGCCGATGCGGTGAGTCCGGTCGATAGCTTGCGCTTCTACGGCTGGGTTCCACCACGGGTCGTAGAGAATGACGTAGGATGCAGAGGTTAGGTTCAAGCCGGAGCCGGCTGCGCGCAGCGAGAGGAGAAAGGCGGTGATGGATTCGTCCTCTTGAAACTGATCAACCAGTTCTTCTCGATTCTTGGTTTTGCCGGTGAGCATGAGATGCTTGCATCCGAGGGCGTCGAGCTCGCCGCGAATGATCTCGAGCATTTCGACGAACTGGCTAAAAATTAGCACTTTGTGACCTTCATCCATTAGTTCGGATACGTGGTCGAGCAAGGCTTCCATCTTCGCGCTTTTCATGTCGGCGTACGCGGGATCGATGAGACGGGGATGGCAGCAAATTTGACGGAGTCGGAGTAGAGAGGAAAGGATGTTGAAGCGTTCTTTCTCGAACTCGGCGTCAGATTGAATGCTGCGGAGGCTTTGTTGAACGCTTTTAAGTTCGGCGGTGTAGAGGTCCTTCTGATCTCCCTCGAGTTCGCATGTAAGTGTTTCTTCTATACGATCTGGGAGATCTGGCGCAACTTGACCCTTGCTGCGGCGCAGCATGAAATGTTTCGTCCGTGCGTATAGGCGCCGCGGGGAGTCTGAATCGGATTCCTTGTATTGGCGCTTGAATAACGCTTGATTTCCCAGGAGTCCTGGCATTGCGAAGGCGAAGAGACTCCACAGATCGAGGATCCGATTTTCAATCGGCGTACCGGTTATGATGATACGGTATTCAGACTTGAGGGCACATGCTGTTTTGGCCGTTTGCGATTGAGGGTTTTTGATGTATTGTCCTTCGTCGAGAGCTGCGACGGTCCATTGTTGTTCCAAGAAGAAGGAACGATTGATCCGTAGTTGCGAATAGTTGGCGACGAGGATATCGATTCCTGATGCGCTCCATGATGCCGAGTGAACTAAGGCTGGGTCGAAAACGGCGATCGAAAGGAGTTCCGTGTGACGTTCGACTTCCTTTTTCCAGACGTGCATCACGGACTTCGGACAGACGACGAGAACTTGGAATGGCTCTTCGGGAGAGCGGTGCAATTTGAGCCAAGTCAGCCAAGTCAGAGCCTGAAGCGTTTTACCCAGTCCCATATCGTCGGCGAGGATACCTCCGAATCGGTTATGGGAGAGAAAAGATAGAAAACGGAATCCTTCTTCTTGGTAAGGGCGGAGCTGAGTGTTGATTCCCTTGGGAAGATTAGCCGGCGTTTTGGCGGAGATGTCTCTGGCCCGTTTGCGGATATTGCGAACAAGTGCCTTGTCGGCGGCGTCTTCGAGGCGCGTTTCAGCGAGCTGCATCGCGTGAAAGGAATGGGAGTCGGTTGCGGACTCGTCGTTGTTTAGTCCCAGTTGGCGCAGTAGCTCTTGCTGGGAGGGAGCGACGGTTGGGTCGAAGCGTTTCCAGCCTTTGCCGGGAAGGTGGACGAAGTCGCCTTTGGCCTTAAGGAGCAACTGCTGCTCGTTTTCGGTGAGGTTGACGTCGAGCAATTCAGGTTCCAGGCGAACGTCGAACCAGTCCTGGTTGTCGTTGGAATCGATGCGAAGGGCGTAGCGGCCGATTGGTTTTCCATCGACTAAAGTATCGAGCTCGTCGTCGGCGACAATTTGGAGCTCGCTGGGGAAGCGTTGTATCCAGTGAGTGAAGGCGCTGGGGAAATCAAGGTCGATTGGGCGTTGCCAGACGCCTTGGTCCACTTCGGTCAGCTCGAATTCGTGAAAAGGGGTTAGGTATGGCGTAGCATCCGGATACTCGAACAGGGCTCCTTTTTCGGCTTGAGAGGATTCTTCTTCGGTTTCGAGATTCGGCGACGGGGCCCAGCCTTGGTCTGTTAGGACAAACCAATGTTTTTGATCGCGGGAGACGGCTGCGAGGGAAACCCGCAGCATGCTATGCCGATTGAGCGCATCCTGGTTCTCAATTGCATCGCAATAGATACGCGATTGAAGGGGCACGGCGACGATTTGACCTTTGAGTTGTTCGGGAAGTTCGAGGCTCTGATTCCTAAGAAAGAGCAAGCCTTCCGGGCTTTCGATCGCTTCTTGCGGAATATTGAAAGGTTGGTTCGGGTCGGCGTCGGTTTTTAGGGAGCCTGGGCCGCGATAAAGGGCGTCGCCTTGCAGGTAGAGTGCTTGGGAACCGGGAAGATAGACCATCGAGTACGGTGCGGGTTGGCCGTCTTCGAAAATAAGGGTAAGCTGGTAGTTGCCCGAGCTATTAGGGCCACTCTCCGAACCGGTCCATTTGAGACGCTCTTCGCGAATGGCGAGGGTAATGCCTTCTTTGTTGACAATACGGGTGCTGGTATCGGCTCGGTGGATAAGAAGATTGAGAAAGGAGCAATCCTCCGCTTTGTCTAAATCGATTCGGGTTCTTTGGGTCGAGCGGTAGTATTCTTGGAAAAGTGCGCATAGCGGTAGACTTGGTGCTGCAAAACGATCGAGAAAGCCGAAGTCCTTAGCGAGCCACTGGGCCATTTCTTTGGCGGCTAGCGGTGCGTAATCGGAATAGCCAGTGGCTTTGCCTTCCCACTTGAGCGAACGTCCTTGCAGTTTTAGCCGAACGTCGAGCGATCCTGTGTGGCTGAACTCGCGTCGCTGGGATAGGTTGCCGAGTCGGTTTTTCCAAAGGCGTGATTCTTTCTGGCGTTGGCGGGAGAGAATCTCCGAACGGGTAGCATCGATTTGAGTGTGTTCTTCGAGGAATTTTGGGATGACGAGTTTGCGGTCGTTCAAAAGGAGCGCAATGTATTGCCATAGCGAATACTCGTCTTCCGGTTGTTCGATCCAGAGTCCGTTGGTGACTGGAGCTTTAGGGTCTTTCTCTACAAAAAGGATTTTGGAGTCGAGCAGGGCGATATCCTTGACGTGCAAGGCATCTTTCCAATCGAGCATGTCGAGCAGTTCGGTTAGGACCTCGAAGTACTCGTTCTCATTTTTGGAAAGCGCCCGTCCGGCGGTCTTCTCGACCTCGTCTTTCCATTCTTTTATCGTTTTCCCCATGCGGCAGTTAAGCCTCTGAAGGCTTTTGATCTGGACGGTACAAGTCGCCCAGAGCGATGCAATAGGAAATAGTGGGCCCGTAGGAGCTGCGGTCAGATTGGAGATAATTTAACAGATGCCATGGTCCTCGCTGATGCTAGAAGCGTTCGCTCTAATGCAGGGAAGCGTCGAGCAGGGTGTACAATTCCTCTTCGGTGACGCGCTTTTGTTCGGTTGTGTCGCGATCGCGGAGAGTGACGGTGCCGTCTTTTTCGATGGTATCGAAATCGATGGTAACACACCAAGGCGTTCCGATTTCGTCCATGCGGCGATAACGTCGGCCGATGGCACCGGAGGCATCCCAGAACGTATTGTACCGCTTTTGGAGTTTTTCGTAGATCCCGTGCGCACGTTCGACGAGTTCGGGCTTGTTCTTGAGCAATGGTAGTACAGCGACCTTGTAAGGGGCTATCCGCGGATGAAATTTCATGAGCGAGCGTTTCTCCCCGCCGACTTCGTCTTCGGTATAGGCTGCTGTGAGCAGGGCGAGAAGCAAGCGGTCGACGCCAAGCGAAGGCTCGATGACGTGCGGGATGTATTTCTTCTTGGCCGCTTCATCGAAGATCTCCATAGGCTTGCCAGAATGCTCGGCGTGCTGGGTGAGATCGAAGTTGCTCCGGGCCGCGATGCCCCAAAGCTCTTGTTTTCCAAACGGAAACTCGAAAGTGATATCGGTGCAGGCTCGCGCGTAGTGAGCGAGTTTTTCGTGCACGTCGCGGCCAAGCATTTCTTCAGGAAGGCCAATTGATAGCAGCCAGTTTTGGCAGCAAGCTATCCAGTCTTGATGGATGGCTTCCCAGTCGGCTTCTGGAGAAATGAAGTATTCGATCTCCATTTGCTCGAATTCGCGGGAACGGAAAATGAAGTTCTTCGGCGTGATTTCGTTGCGGAAGGCTTTACCGATCTGAGCGATGCCAAAGGGAATCTTAACGCGGCCGGTGTCGACGACGTTTCGGTAGTTGGCGAAAATGCCCTGGGCGGTTTCGGGGCGCAGGTAAGCGACGTCGGAGCTGTCGCTGAGGGCGCCGACCTTGGTTTCGAACATCAGGTTGAATTCGCGCGGAGGCGTGAGCGATCCTGGTTCTCCGGTTGCGGGAGATGGAATGAGCTCATACTCCGAAGGGTCGGCCTCTGTGTAGTCCTTCAGCTCGATGGGGCCGAGTTCGCCTTGATGACCGCCTTTGCGCTTCATCTTTTCGGCGGCGGCTTCAGCTTCGGCCTGCATTTTGCCGTCTTCTAGAATAGAGATGTAGCCGATTGTCTCGTTGTTCACGCGAACGGGAGCGAAGAAAAACTGGTCGGCACGGTAGCGCATTTTGGATACCTTGCAGTCGACCATTG
>Ga0233432_10002281_pt1 | contig 17881 bp, 13 predicted proteins | sample SI_122_August201_6_FD_179870 | JGI IMG/M metagenome (GOLD analysis project Ga0233432, IMG submission 179870) | Seawater microbial communities from Saanich Inlet, British Columbia, Canada - SI_122_August2016_10_MG | ecosystem: Environmental > Aquatic > Marine > Inlet | place: Canada: British...
TGGTAGTTTCGGATTGAAAGCTGAGGACGATAGTTTGTGTTCTTCGTTTGCAAGTATCAACTCCGTTCCATTCATTGGAGAAATGGAACTATACAAACCCTATTTTGAAATCGGTGATGGTTCGACTTCTTTTGACGTTGTTGTCAAGGTGCCGTCAAACTGTTACTTCGTTGCAGATAGTTTTAACGGCGCACCCGCTGCAGGTGCGTGCGGAGCACCAACGGATAAAAATCACGTAATTGAAATTGATAAAACCGCTGGTTGTACAAACTCCGATGAAACCTTGCTAACTGTTACTTTGAACTACAATGAAGACCCAACTGGCGATCCCCTTAATATTTACATCGTGGATAAATCGAATGGTGACTCTACCACAGGGAACAAATCGAAAAAGGACATCAGGGAGTAGGTTTTCTCTGATATTTCCGCTGTTCCTGTTGTTTTCTAGTTGCTCGACCAATGATGTGGGTTTTGACGAGCAGGACCTGAATCATCATTCGGATGCGTTATATAAAGAGCTCATCGGAGGGCTTAATGATCATCCAAATTCTGTGTTGAAGGTTTTGAATGAACCTGACCTTAACATTGACGCAAGTCATAAACGCTATCTGCGATCTAGGGCACTGAGTCATACAAATCGAGACCAAGAAGCTCTTTTAGAATTGGATTCGCTGATTATGGAATCGATGGAATTCGACAGCTTGAAACGATTAGCTCTGAGAGCGAAATCATTAATTCAGTATCGAGCAGGAGATTACCACTCCTTTATTAACACGACTCATCGCGTTTTTGAATTTGATTCTCTTAGCAGTGAATTGACATCGGCAAGTAACGACTTATCTAATATTTCTACTGGGTATCACAATTTAGGCGAGTTTAAGCGCGCGCTTCAATTTCAAAAACGTGCGTATAATATGGCGGTTAGATCTCAGGATAGTAGTCTCATCAATTTGCAGATGCGAGACTTTATCCCGATTCTACTTGAAATTGGGAAACTGGATAGTGCCGAAATGCTCTTGGCGCAGTTCATGGACAAAGAGGCTAATTCCAAATATGAGTATTTGACTAACCTGATCAACTACGGATCCATATTTAACAAGCGAGGAGCCTACAAAGAGTCTAAGGACGTTTATTTGGAAGCACTTGACCTTGCAAAAGAACTTGGAGATTCGTCGGATATAGCCTTGGTCTTAAACAATATCGCATACGCTAATTTTCACTTGGGAAATGCAACGGAAGCGTTCGTTCAACTCGACTCAGTTCATGATTATTATGAACGTCAAAACCGAATCGACTTCGCTCGAAACATCGGAGAACTTGAACTTAAATACGAAGACCTCGAACGTGATGGTAAACTGGTAGAGCTTGAACTGCAAAGCAAAGCCGACCGAAATTTTAAGCTTGGACTTTCCATTGTTGCATTACTTATTATTAGCATACTGGGCGCGTTTTTTTGGAACTACCGAACACGATTAAATAACCTACGCACCTTGCGAACGGAAGAACAAAAACGATTTCAAAAAGAGAAAGAATTGGCAGCCATTCACTCATCCATGCAGGCTCTGGATGAGGAACGAAAAAGAGTTGCTATGGATCTAAACGATGGTATTGGAGTGCTTGCAAGTGCCGCGCGCATCCGAGTTTCGCAAGTAAATACTCGGTTAAAAGACGATGACTTAAACGTTATGCTCACTGAAACGGATGAAGTGCTGCAAGAGATCACCTCCGATGTGCGGCGTATCGCCAGGAATATTATGCCTCCAACATTAAGCAAACTTGGCCTTAAGGCCGCCCTAGAGGAACTTGTGGAAAAAGGAAATGAATCGCTCGACATTGAGTTTGAAATGCATTTGGACGACGTTCAATTCCCTACTGGTGGTCATCAGGATATCACACTTTATCGAATCTCACAAGAGTTGATAAACAACGCACTCAAACATAGCCAAGCAACAAGTGTTACTTTGACGCTGAAAGATGACGGAAGGTCCATTTTACTTGCCTATGAAGACAATGGGGTAGGGTTAAACACCGACCTAAATAATGAAAACGGTAGTGGACTTAATGCGATGCGCAGTAGAATTGAAAGCATCGGAGGCACCATGTCCATTGACGAACGACGAAATGATGGAACGCACATGCGATTTGAATTGAAGTATGCAGGATAAAATCAATGTTTTGGTCACAGACGATCACCCATTTTTTCGTGGGGCAATTGCGTCAATATTGAAGCAACAGCCTCAAATCGATGAAGTATACGAGGCAGGAAATGGCATTGAATGCCTTAAGAGGTTGGAACAAAGTCACATCAACGCTGTTGCTGGATATGGATGGAATCGAGTGCCTTCGAGAAATCAAAACAAAGCATGCGCATGTCAAGGTGATCATCCTTACTCAATATGCCGACATGAAGTTCTATCGCACCATGATGAGCATGGGAGCCAATGGTTACCTACTAAAGTCAACCACCGAAAATCAGTTTATCCAAGATTTTAATGCCGTGGTTTTTGACAATGCCACTGTTTCGGGGCAGGGTTTTATGGATGAAGTTCAAAAGAAGTCCTCCGAACTCAAAAGTACTTTGGACGCACGCGAAATTGAAGTTTTGGGGCTGGTTTGTAGAGAAATGAGTTCGCATGAAATTGCCAGCAAATTGAATATTTCGTTTCACACAGTGAACAATCATCGCAAATCCATCATGAAGAAAACAGGACAGTTAACGCTTGCCGGGCTCGCTAATTGGGCACGTGAGCATAATGTGGTATAAGCGTTAGAAATCAAGTCAATTATCCATATTATTAACGATGCGTCTGTTCTTAATCCTTTGCGTAATAACTCTTCCGCTTATTGCTGATGCGCAAACAAGACATTACCGTGTCAAACAACAATTAAAGGATCTGGATGTGCTGAGAGAAGCACTTTTTGATGTTACAGGCAAGCCGTTCTTATATACAAGTAGATCTAAATTGAGGGCGGCATTTGATTCAGTTGCGACTGATTTACAAACACCACAAACCGCACGCGAACTTTTCACAGCATTCGCTTTTCTGACTGCCCAAGTAAAGTGTGGACACACCCAAATTTTCATGAATGGTAGGTTGATCCGGGACTACCTCATTTTTTCAAGGACGCTCCCACTTCAAGTTAAAATTGTTGGGGAGCGCATGTATGCAATCACTGAAGTCGGAAAAGATCCTCGAATAATAAAGGGAAATGAGATTGTTTCAATCAACTCAAAATCAGCAAAGGACATCCTCACGAAAATGTATGAGCTGACATCTTCTGACGGAGATAATATCACATTGAAGCAGCATTATTTATCCGAGTCCTTCAACTTTTTTTACTTCGTGGCATTCGGCGAACAAGATTCATTCCTGATTAAAGCCTTGGATGATCAGAACGAGGAAATTGAGGTCAATGTTGCCTCTGTTGAGACCGACATCAAGGCTTTTAATCGATCATATAAAAAGAGTCCATTTATAACATATGGAGGATCTTCTAAAAGCTTTGGAAAGCTCGTGACAGACCGCTCGTCTCCAGTGCAAACATGGTTTTTGCCTTCTTTTAAATATGCAAAAGGGGCGAAATATCATGGTTATATCGACGCGAACATGAGGCGGATAAACAAGGACGAATCAGAGTTCCTTATCTTGGATCTTCGAGGGAACTTGGGCGGTGTCATCCAAACTTATTTAATGGGATACTTCATTGCTGAACAAGATCACATCGCCTACATGGAGATTGGGAATACCGAGAAACCGGCATATCGTCAACATTATAAACGATGGAGTAAGAGTTACTTGAAAGTCAGACTTTCATCCATGCTTCAAGACGCTTCTCAACTTTCAGCTGATAGTGTAGGCCACTTTTATCAAATTCTAAATCGACCCCAAGTGGAGCAATGCCAAAAGAGGCTTGTCGTATTGGTAGATGGAATGACATTTTCTTCAGGATCAAACGTAGCTGCCAACTTAAAGGATAAAGCCGGCGCCATCATTATCGGTGAGGAAACGGGCGGTAGTTACAAACATGGAAACACAGGGCAACTGGCGCTGAAACTCCCGAAGAGTAAATTCCAAATGGTGATTAATCCTGTTTACTACTCCAACAACGTAGATCTGGAGATGGGTTCGTCTGGGCTGATACCGGATATTCTTGTTGATCCGAGATTCGAATATTCAAAGAACAATGATCCATTCATAAACGCAGCGCTTGACTTTATTGAGAGAGAGAAATCCAAGGTGGGAGAGTAGTCTGGCGACTCCGAGTGAAGTCGCAAAGTTCTTAGTTCTTTTGCAGTAAGATGTCGGACCAAAATCCCTGCTTCATTCCTTTTGCTAAAGACGTTTCGGGTATTGACCTTCCCGATCGATTCACCTTTCCCTTTTATTATACTCCACATCCACTTTGTTTGCTGGCATCTGCCCAATTGCAAGAGGTGATTGTGTCTATGGATTGGAAGCATGATTTCGGTGTGGAAACTCCTGATTCAGATACTGCTATTGGCAAAATGTTCGGAGTTCTTGTGGTTCAAACCAACCAAGGAAACCTCGGGTTCTTAGCCGCGTTTTCTGGAAAAGTGGCCGATGAGAATCTTCACCATCCATTCGTTCCTCCAGTATTCAACATGCTCGATAAGGATGGATTCTTCAAACGCGAAGAGGCGGTTATTAGTGAATTGAATAATCGAATTGATCATCTCTTAGGAGCCGCAGAATACATAAATACGACAAGGCGGTTAGCCGAAGCGAAACGCGTCTCAGAATCCAAATTGACCCAGCTGCGTAAAGAGGTTAAGAAACGAAAATTAGATCGAAAACTGAAGAGAACAGAGGCCGCGCAGACATTGAGTCTCCCAGAAATTGAAGTTCTAGAGGCAAACTTGGTGAAGGAAAGTTTAGACGATCAGTTTAATTACAAGCGCTCGGCCAAAAAATGGAGATTAGAAATCAATGAATTGGAGTCGAAGCATGCCCTGTTTGTGGATAGTTTGAACCGCTTAAAGGAAGAACGGAAGTCGCGCTCAGGTGCGCTTCAGAAGGAGCTTTTTGATTGCTATAAATTTCTCAACGCAAATGGGAAAGAGGAAAATGTGCTTGATATTTTTGAGGTTGCCCATAAGCGCGTTCCGCCAACTGGCGCAGGCGAATGCGCTGCTCCAAAGTTGCTTCAGTATGCATATTTGAATCAACTTAAACCAATTGCCATGGCTGAATTTTGGTGGGGCGCATCCGATAAATCGGAAGTGAGAAAACAGGGTCAGTTTTATCCAGCATGCCGGGGTAAGTGTGAGCCGATTCTTAATCATATGTTACAAGGTTTGATGGTTGATCCAAATCCCATCTTTTCGAAACTTGCGGAGGAAAAAGAAATTGAAATCCTTTTTGAGGATGCCCATTTACTAGTAATAAATAAGCCGCAGAATCTGCTTACAATCCCTGGGAAAGAAATTGAGGATTCGGTGTTAACCCGAATCGGAAGGAAATATCCCGAAGCCTCAGGGCCATTAGTAGTGCATCGATTAGACATGAGCACTTCAGGTATTTTACTAATCGCGAAAACCAAAGAAGTCCATAAAGCTTTACAGCAACAATTTGAAAACAGAACGGTGCGTAAACGATACACGGCGCTGCTGGATGGAGAATTATTCAAGGATAACGGGACGGTCGATTTGCCCCTTCGGGTAGACTTTCACGACAGACCCCGGCAGCTAGTATGTTTTGAACATGGAAAACCATCCACAACATACTGGGAATTGGTCGGGACTGAGAAGCACGGTACGCGGGTTCGGTTTTTCCCAATTACCGGCCGTACGCACCAACTAAGAATGCACGCCGCACATCATTTAGGGTTAAGCGCGCCAATTGTTGGAGATGAATTATATGGTAAACAGGGTGCTCGCCTGCATTTACATGCAGATCAAATAACGTTTGTTCATCCACTTTCTGGCCATGAAATGACTATTGAAAGTCAGGTTCCATTCTGACACTGAATGAATTAGACCAGTGGACAGCTTATCCAATGGTCGAGGTAAGCTCAAAGAGGGGGAGGTACATTGCGACCAAAATAAGAGCCACGATACTTCCGACAAAAATGATCATAAGGGGTTCCAATACATTTCCCGCGATGGCCGATTTATGGCTGACCTCGTTATTGTACTGATCTGAGATTTTTTCAAAGATCAGCTCTAGTTTATTTACCTCCTCAGACATCTCAATAAGTGCAATCATTTTTCTTGGGTAAATTGGATGTTTTGCCATGGACTTGTGCAATGTTTCACCAGCCGTAACATCCGTCACGATTTGCTCCAAACTTTCCTCGATTGGATAGAACCCGATCATGTTTTTTACCAGTGATAAGGACGAAACAAGAGGGTTTTTGGCACGAAGAAGTAGCTTCATTGCCGAACACATTTTCGCTAGTTGAGCTGCGCGAACCACCTCACCAAAAAAAGGCAAGGCCAAAAGAAGACGGCTCAAGAAACTACGCACGCTGGATCTTTTCCGATTCATCCAAAAAATGGCGATGAGGCTACTGCAGATCAAAACGATTAGCAAGAAGTAGTTTTCGAAAAGATCGGCCAATGAAATGATAGTTTTTGTCAGTGCAGGTAAGTCATTCCCGAATCGGGCAAAGACATTTTCAAACATTGGTACGACCACTTGGAGCATAAATGCCACGGCGCCAATCGATGTTACAAAGACAAGAATTGGGTACGAAATGGCGCTCATGATTAATCTCCGTTGCTTGATTTTGTTTTCGTAATGTGTTTTCAACTCCTCGATCACGGTAGTGAGCATGCCGGTTTCCTCGCCTATTTTTATGCTGTAGAATTCATAGTCCGTAAAAGAACCCACTAAGCCGAGGCTTTCAGAAAAAGAAGACCCATTTACTAGCTTTATTAAGATACCATCAAGAATTTGCTTGACCTTTCCCTTTGATTCTCTGACCTGCATTTCCAAGGCGTTAGCCAACTCGATCCCAGCGCTTAACATTAAGTGCAATTCAGAGTAAAACATTGCTTTCTGTTTATGGTTAAGTTCAGAATCTGAAAAGAGGCTTCCCGATGGCTTTTTCTTACTTGATTCGCCTTCTGGTTCTGAGATACTCTCACGAATGTATAGATCAGATGCCTTCATTTAAGGGAGTTGTTTTCGGAGTGTGAAATATGGATAAGCAATTGAGATGTCTCTTTCATGCATCCCGCTACTATGGTTGGAAACAATCGTTATTTTATCTACAAGGTCATCGTCGCCTGATTCAACTTGGGAAACGTATATGGTGCTCTTAATTCCATCGACGTTATTTGTTTCGTTGACTCTTGTCAGCGGATCAGTTTCATAGCGAATGGTTTCCCTATTGCCAGACAATTCCAATTCATTCCCATTATACATTGCATAGTCCGAAAGAGCTAAATCGTATTCAAATTGAGCTAGGGTTAATTCGTTTTGAACCTGTTGTTCATTGCTGTTTATTAGCTGCATAGCGTCTTTTTGCAAATAATTATAAGCCACGATAACGATTGATAATCCAATACCCGATACAACCATTGCTACGGTTATTTCAATTAGAGAATATGCCTTGAGCGCTGATTTCAAATTACTTTTCAATTATCCTTTTTGTCGCCAAAACGAGCTTCATTTCAGGAGAGTAAACATTCAATGAAAGGTTCAAACAGCAATCCAAATCATACGCATTTGACACCTGCGCCTGCACTTGAAATTGGTCCTGAAGAACTGTTTTAGATTCAAAATCTAAGTTACCAAGATAGGCGGACGGAGATGAAAAGATTGATTCTGACAAAGCCCGCGCCCTCAGTGTCTGATCGTTCAATGGATTGATCATTATACCCTTAGACGTTGCAGCAATTAGTGCGATTGATATGGATAGAATAACCATGGATACAAGGGCTTCTATCATTGTTGAACCCTTAAATCTCATTCCAACCATTTTATAAGATCTTTCTTGCGTGTAGCTGAGTATATATCTAAACCGACGAACCGGAAATCAAGCTGTCGAACATCGATTACGCCGTCTTGAATGTGATTCTCATACGTGGCCGATGGCGTCTGTAGAAAAAAGCCGTTGGCAACTATGCTTCCGCTGACTTTGCCCTTAAGTGAGACATATCCATTCCAGTAAATTGCACCTTCTACGGTAGCACCGTTCTGTATTGAAGCGATAACATTTCCCTTCTTTTTTTGCACTTCTGTTCTGGCTACAATAAGACCTTCCACCCGTGAATTATTGGCAAGTCTCAAAAACTGTCTTTGAGCATTTGGATGAAACACGATGCTGCTGGGGTAAGTCAATTCTGCGTATTCTTCAACCAGCATGCTATCAGTCACAAAGAATTGAGCGCTTCCTCGAAAGTTAGAACCGATTTGAATTGACGGGCATACTACAATGATGTCTTCTAGATTGGATCTGCTATCGAGTAGGATAGGAGTCTTTGAAATCCAAATGATATTACCCTTAAGGTTAACTGGAGACACACCCTCAAAAGCCGTGACCAATATTCTGGTGGGCTCCGAGAAAGAGTTCGTGTCATCTAGTGGAATTACCTGAGGTTCATAGTTTGAGGTTTGTAGTTTCCAAACATCATTCATTGATTCGATTACGTCAGGATGAATGTCTCGAATGGAGGTTGTGGCTGATGCAATGTCTCCTTCAATGGCTGGCTGTGGACCGGTATATGGCCGGTTGTCGATCGTTTTCATTTCAACATCGCCCCCTGGGATAAGGCAATCCCCAACTATGGATGTGTTTCCGCAAACTGTGAGTTTTTCCCCGTAGGCCATTTCCACGGCGTTTGGTGTTCTTGATGAAATGCCACCTACTAGTGCATTTCTAGAAATGCTCATTTGTTGACTAGTGCAAATTGTTGACGCCACCTCTAGAAGCCCCCAAGATTCTCTGCTGGCCATAACTGTATCTATCTCTAAACCAATAGAAAGCCGCTGATCTGTATTCATTGCAACGGGAGTGTTTGCGTCCATTAAAACCAGCCAAGCTTGCCTAAAATTTTGAACTACTCTTAACTGACTCGAGGCTCTGAGGTGCTCTAGGCGATGAAAATAGGTTAGAAGAAGAAAGGCGCTGCTGAGCAGTCCTGCAATGACAGCAACACCAATGGCGTAGTATAAGCCGCTTCCGCTAATCTTCCTTCGAAGAGGTATCTTCAATGGAATCATCTTCATAATTATTTTCTCGTGGGGCTCGTATCGATCTATACCAGCTGTGTTTGTACATGCGCGCCGAGTGTTTGGAACATGGTTCAGGAAGGTTGAACTCTTCAAGCACCACGCCATCTTCAAATTCAATGAGTTTCACCACTTGGCCATTGGTGTAGATATAACTAAAGCCATTTTTAGCATCTGATTTATAACGATGTGATTCTGAAATATATCCTTGATCGTCAAATCGTAAAGAGCGGCCCGAGCGACGTCCAGCACGATACTTTGTCATTGCAGTGAGCGCTCCTTCGGTATTCCAATATCTCCAGGATCCTTGTTTTGTCCCTTTTCGAAACTCTCCCTTTCGCTTAAGAGACTTACTGTCATAAAGTTCTGTGAACTCACCGTGCAAAAGGCGTCCTTCATACCCGCCCTGGGTAGTCAGTAGTTCGTTTGTCTTATACCAATAATAGTTTCGGAATTTATTGGTAAAAAGAAGGTCTTCCTCATCTTCAAACGTGTTGAATTTTAAAGTTGACTCATCAAGATTTATTGTCACCTGCATGGTTTCAGGAAACAAGAGTTGCGCATTGCTGATCAATGGAAGGCTTATAGCCAATAGTAGGGCAGAGCCGAATGATGTCAAGTTTTTCATGGCGTGATAATAAGTTTGGTGTGCGAAACAATGTGCGTCATTTGTTGAGGAGGTTAGCGGTTCATTCTTCCACGCCCAAGCTGAAACGTTTCCATTGAACAGGTCGTTAGTACTTCCTGCATTAAGGTGAGCAGTATGTCCACTGTTAAGAACGTCGGTTGCAGCTGCACCTCTTTTGTAGTCGCCTCCGTAGTAAGTCAATGTCATGCCAAACAGGTCTTCAGAGAAACCGCTACCATTTCCGTCATTCCCTGGATCTTGAAGTTTATCCAAGGTGTGCTCATTGATTGACTTTAACCATCCCTCAATCGTATACACATAGTCACTTCCTTGAAGATTGTCCTCGCCAATTTCAATTCTCTGGAGGGGTCCATGTTTGTAGTAATTGTAATGTATATCGGCATCCCATATTTGCCCATCTTTACTAGTGAATCCTTTAATAATGCGAACATCCTCGTCATATTCGTACTTGTGGAAAAACCTGTCTTTTCGATACTGATTGTATTTTATCAGACTGACCTGCCCGCTTAGTAAATCGTATTCATATTCAACATAATTGCTTGTAAATCCCGCAGTCTTTTGAATCATCCATTCCACATTTTCATGAATGTCATAGCTGAAATAATTAAACGATTTTGGTATTGGGGCCTGATTAATGGACTCTGCATGAGCTGTAAATTTGTAGCTAACACGGTTTTCAATATTTCGCTGGTTTTGCCCATAACACGATACATTCGCCGATTGAGTGTAAACAGTTCTTGTATAGTCCAAAACATCGTCATCTCCATCAGGAAAAATATAGTCAGGGTCGTAGCTTGTTGGAGTAAGAAAGGCTGGTTGATCAAGCTGTTGAAAGCTAACGCTTAAGGCCGCTTCTCCGGTTTTAATTTCTCTCCCCGTTGCGTCGAATTTGAAATATGAATATGTGCCGTCTAACGCCTGCTGGGCCGATTGGGCAAATCTTAGCTGTCCTTTGTCATTGTATATCATATTTGATATGCCTCCATCTGGGGTTTCTTGATTTACCAATTGAGTGATACTGTTATAATTATAATTGCTCTGAAGGGTATGTGAAGTTGCCGTTGCTGATCCGGCTCCAGACTGTCGCAAATTGGTCACTTGCGCTATTTCTGTGTTATTTAATGGCGCGATACCTTCAGGTGGAACTGTCGTCACCAAGTTTCCAGCTCGGTCGTAGTAATAGAGTGTAAAGACGTGCTCGTCTTGCTCCATTTCAATATTGAAGTTGTCAATAAACTCATCTTCATCAATGCATCCTCCAAAGCTGCTCATAACCTCGGCCTGCTTCATTTCTTGGCACGCGGTTACTTTGTCGTTCATGGCACTCAAAATGTCCATGGCCACGTCTCCAACAATGTTATCCGGATACTCAACAATCGCTTCTTCCAAAATCAACGGCTCTGCCGACATTACAAACGCCAGATCCATCGTACGCAATACAGGAGGCTCAATCAACTTAGTAGGGGTTTCAACTTTGCAACCTTCGGAGTTGGTAACCACCACTTTGTATGTTCCTTGCTGAATGCTTGTGCCCAGAGGTTGACTTACAATTGATCCGCCAGTTCCAGGAATAGCTTCCAGATATTCCAATACCCAAATGCTGCCAACCTGCCGCATCCATTGGAAAAAGTAGGTCGCTGTGCTGATAGAGCCGGTAACCGTGACCTTTACATCCTCACATCCAACTCCTTCAAAGTCCATGGAGTATTTTGAGTACATATAGAAATGAGATTTCTCCAATGTATATAGATGTTGCAATTGAAGCTTTGCCTCTTGGGCTTTGGCTTCCGCTATTTTGGGTAAAAAATTCGGAAGTGCTATGAGCACAAGTATTCCCATTATAACAAGTACAACTAGTAATTCTGTGAGAGAGAATGCTTTTAGTCTAGAGTGACTCAAGTGTGGTTTCATATCATGTTAACTTGATTCAAATATTTCAAACGTGATGCGGAGTCTACCTATCCGATTGAACAGTTCTTTTTTTTTCTCCTTTTGAATTATCGCAATGAATGGATCGGGGTTTGAAGTCAATATGTTGATTGTAAGTTATTTATAATTATTAGTGTTTGCTTCATTCAAATGGGGTCTTGATTGGAACTAGACTATTGGCTAGTTGTATTGGCGATAATTAATAATAAATTTAGGGGTAGACGAAAAGTTAAATAATGTCGTTTAGAAACTCAAACAGACCGTTCATTGATTAAAACCGGTTACTCACCAATCGGTGTCAGTTTATTATCTGTGATAGAATACTTTTAGAATGATTCCCAAAAAATGAAAAAAGTTAAAGTTGCATTGTTAGAGCCAAATCAGGTCTTGCTTCATGGTCTTACAAGAATCCTTGAATCTTCTCCAGAAGTAGAATTGTCAACAAGCTCAATGAGTGGTCTTGAATTGATTCGAGCGCTTAAGGCAATTCAAGTAGACGTTATTCTGGCCAACATAAACAGTATTGATATTGACGCTCTAAGGCTGTCTCGCTATGTTTTTTCGCACTATAGCAACGTGCGTGTTATCTTATGTGGCGAAATTAATCCTGGACCTTTAGTTAAGCCAATTTTGAGGCATGGGGTCAGTACATACTTTGTAACCAACTCGATTTTGCCACGAAACTTGGTCAAATTGATTTGCGAGGTTCATAGAATTGGTTTCGCATATACTGATATCGTTACCAAGGAGGTGATGGAAAGTACATGGAAGGTTGATGATGAATTTAGTTTTCCTGAATTCAATGATCGTGAAAGAGAGGTTCTGTGTATGATTTGTCGAGGTGTCTCTAAGAAGAGTATTGCTGAAAAACTTTGTTTGTCTCCAGCAACTATTAAGTATCATCTATCGAGGATATTTGAAAAATCGCAAGTTTCCAGCACAGTCGAACTCGTAGTAAAAGCACTGACATTAAGATGGGTTGAGCAATTGGTTGGGGAAAAGCGATATAGGGAAAGTATTTAGTGAATCACGGTTATATAGCTGACCGTTTTAACGCCAATCAATATACACGCCTGCGCCTTTCTAGACGTTGATAGCTTCGGATGCTCTGGCCGCCATAACCTTGGTGTACTCTGGAAGAGCATTTCTTAATACCTCCACTGCTTTTGATAGCTTATGCTTCTCAAGCACATAGGCCAGCCTAACTTCGTTTTTGCCCAATTCTGGAGAAGCGTAAAAACCCTCGCCAGGCGCCATCATTACTGTTGACCCTTGGTATGAATAGTCATTCAAAATCCATTGACAAAAATTATCAGCGCTCTCAACCGGCAGCTCCGCCATTGCATAAAATGCTCCACCCGGCTTAGGACATGTGACACCGTCAATAGAATTTAAACCGTCTACTAAAATGTCGCGTCGTTCCAAGTACTCTTCCTTCACATCTTCGAAGTACGTTTCGGGAGTATTCAATGCAGCTTCTCCTGCAACTTGTCCCAAAGTAGGAGGACTTAACCGAGCTTGAGCAAACTTCATTGCGGCCGCCATTACGTCTTTATTTTTTGATACCAACGCTCCAACACGCGCTCCACACATACTATATCGTTTGGAAACAGAATCCACAATTATGGCGTGATTTTCCATTCCATCAAGGCTTAGTATGGAGTGATGGCTGCGGTCGTCGTAGCAGAACTCTCGATAGACTTCATCGGCTAATAAAAACAGGTCGTTGTCCAGAACAATTTTCCGAAGAGTGTCTAGCTCCTCCTTGGTGTAGAGGTACCCCGTAGGATTTCCAGGATTACAAATAATAATTCCGCGTGTGCGATTATTAATCAACTCGCCAAACTTTTCGATCGGAGGAAGGGCGTAACTGTCTCGTAAATACGTAGTAATAGGCCTTAGGATCACGCCTGCTTCTAATGCAAAGCCATTGTAATTGGCATAAAAAGGCTCTGGTACGATGACTTCATCTTCCGGATTGAAACACGTCATCATTGCAAATATGATGGCTTCAGAGCCACCGTTTGTTACGATGATGTCGTTGTGATCTACATTGATGTCGTTGTTTCGATAGTAATTGGCTAGGCCTTTTCGATAGGATAAAAAGCCGGCACTGTGGCTGTACTCAATTACTTTTTGATCAAAATTCTTGATCGCATTCAATGCCACCTCTGGTGTTTCAATGTCGGGTTGTCCAATGTTTAAATGAATGACTTCAATGCCCGCTGCAGTCGCCGACTCGGCGTAAGGAACTAGTTTCCGGATCGGCGATTCTGGCATCGCAAAGCCTTTATTTGAAATGAATGGCATACTGGGAGATTTTCGGGCCTGATATAGGTACCAAATATATATTCCGCAGAGTTAAGAGCATAAAAAAACCCTGATTTCAAATGAATGAAATCAGGGTCCGATTGAAATTCTCGAAAGATTAGTTTGCCGAAGGTGCCATAGTTGGCTCCTTTGCTGGCATAGCTGAACCATCTGTCTTCGGTGCAGCCTCAATATTTCCTTTGATACGAATCACTTTTGATTTAGAGTTTCCCGCATTCGATGTAATCGTTACAGACTTGTTGATTGGACCAACACGCTTGCTATCATACTTCACTTTGATCTCACCTGACTCTCCTGGAGCGATAGGCTCTCTTGGCCAAGTTGGTACTGTACATCCACAAGATCCCTTGGCGTTTGAAATAATCAAAGGCTCGGTTCCTGTGTTCTTAAAGGCGAACACCGTACTGGCGTCTCCGTGTTGTTTCATCTTGCCGAAGTCGTGGACTTCTTTTTCAAATTCAATTTCTGCTCCTCCAATTGGCGCCTCTTGCGCAATTGATCCAGCAGAGAACATCATGATCGTGCCGAGTGCTAATAGTAATTTCTTCATGGTTTTGCTTTTTAACTACACCAAATGTAAGGGCTGAAAATGAGTCGATCCATCGTTTAACACAACATTAAGAATTCGGCCCATCACATTTCGATGTGATTTGTTGAAGGCAATATATTCATTTATCGTGCCTAAAATTCGATGCGATAAGCGGAATAGGAATTTACCTTTGTCGATTCAAAAAGTGATGGTGAAATGAAGGAATTGTCAAAAAGGTATGATCCCGCAGAAGTAGAGCAACGATGGTATAACCACTGGATGGACATGGGGTTTTTCCGATCCGAGCCTGACAGTGATAAGGAACCATTCACGGTTGTTATTCCTCCACCAAACGTTACCGGAGTGCTCCACATGGGGCATATGTTGAATAATACCATTCAGGACATCCTCGTTCGAAGAGCTCGTTTGCAAGGTAAAAATGCATGCTGGGTTCCTGGAATGGATCATGCTTCCATCGCAACAGAAGCTAAAGTGGTGAAGCGATTGCGGGAAAAAGGGATCAAGAAATCTGACATAGGCCGCGAAGCGTTTTTAGAACATGCATGGGATTGGAAAGAAGAGTTCGGTGGCGTTATCCTTGAACAATTAAAGAAACTAGGTGCAAGCTGTGATTGGGATCGCACTCGATTCACAATGGACGAGAAGTACTATGAAAGTGTCGTTGATACATTCATTCATCTTTACAATAAAGGCCTTGTCTATAGAGGTTATCGAATGGTGAATTGGGATTGTTCTGCGCTCACAGCCGTCTCTGATGAGGAGGTGATTCATACAGAAGAACAAGGCAAACTGTACAGTGTCCGGTATCAGATACAAGATTCAGATGAGTTTGTAACCATTGCCACAACACGACCCGAAACCATTGTAGGAGATACAGCCATCTGTATCCACCCAGACGATGAAAGATATGCTCATCTACATGGGAAAAAGGCTATTGTGCCAATCGTTAATCGAGAAGTACCGATCATCTTGGATGAATATGTAAGCATGGACTTTGGCACGGGATGCCTTAAGGTAACTCCTGCCCACGATACCAATGACTACGACTTGGGCCAGAAGCATAATTTGGAATCCATTGATATCCTAAATCCAAACGGAACGATGAGCGACCAAGCAGAAGTGCTTATTGGCGTTGATCGATTCGATGCAAGAAAGCAGATCATTCCAATGCTTGAATCGTGCGGTGCTTTGGTCAAAATTGAAGATTATGAGAACAAGGTTGGGCGCAGTGAGCGTACCAACTCGATCATAGAGCCAAGGTTGTCGAAACAATGGTTCGTTAAAATGGAGCCACTGGCTAAGCCTGCATTAGAGGCTGTTGAATCAGGTGAGGTTAAGTTTCACCCCGCGAAATTCAACAACACCTATAAGCATTGGATGACGAACATCAAGGATTGGTGTATCAGCCGTCAACTATGGTGGGGGCATCGAATTCCCGCATGGTATTATGGGGAAGAAGAGGGCGATTTTGTTGTTGCTAAAACGGCTGAAGAAGCACTTGAGAAAGCTCGAACGCAGACTGGTAAAAGCTTGGAGTCTTCAGATCTACGTCAGGATGAGGATGTCATGGATACATGGTTCAGCTCTTGGCTCTGGCCGATAAGCGTTTTTGACGGTTTTTATAAGCGCGACGAACTCGATTATTATTATCCGACAAACGACCTCGTTACGGGGCCAGATATTATATTCTTCTGGGTTGCTCGGATGATCATGGCTGGCTACGAGTTTGAAGGCAAACGTCCGTTCGAAAATGTCTATTTCACTGGAATAATTCGAGATAAACTAGGGCGAAAGATGTCTAAATCTTTAGGCAACTCTCCTGACCCAATTGAGCTGATTGAGAAGTACAGCGCTGATGGCGTTCGGCTCGGGTTGCTTATGACTGCACCCGCTGGAAATGATATTCCATTTGATGATAGCATCTGTGAACAAGGCAGAAACTTCACGAATAAAATATGGAATGCGTTGCGCTTAATAAAAGGTTGGGAAGTGGAAGAAAAGCCTCAGCCAGAAGCAAGTATCCTTGCTGTGGAATGGATGCATGAGCGAATCAATGCAGATATAGCGGAGATCAATGATCTCTATAATAAGTATCGCCTCAATGATGCCGCACTTACCATGTATAAGCTGATTTGGGATGGATTCTGTTCGTGGTATTTGGAAGCAATAAAGCCGAACTATGGAGACGCAATTGACCAGAAAACGTATCAGGATACCCTAGAGATTTTTGGAAAGATCATGACGCTTCTTCATCCTATGATGCCATTCATTACGGAAGAGGTCTGGCATGCGATTTCCGATAGATCCGATATGGATTGTGCCATTGTTTCTCAATGGCCTGAAACAAAAGAGTTTGATGCCAAGAAGATTGAATGCTTCGAAACAGCAAAATCAATTGTGTCAGAAGTACGTTCTATGCGTGCGTCAAAAGGGTTGAGTCCAAAGGAAAGTTTAGTGTTGGTCCAAAAAGGACCAAGAGGTGAGTACGCAATTTATGAGGCGATTATTAAGAAACTTGCCAATGTCTCCATGCGATATGATGGGATGGTTGAGGGGCCGTCGGCTTCATTTATCATTGGTGTACAGGAGTTTTCGGTTCCGTTAGATGGGGTGGTAGATACAGCTCAAGAGAAGGCCAAGCTTGAAGAGGAGCTGAAATATCAAGAGGGATTCTGGAATTCCGTCTCAAAAAAGCTATCAAATGAGCGCTTTGTTTCGAATGCACCACCCGCCGTGGTGGAATCCGAACGCAAGAAGATGTCAGATGCCGAATCACGGATTGCGTCCATAAAGGAATCTATCGCGAAACTTTAGAATTTACTTGCTTACGGCATGACGACCATTATCTAAAAAGCCAATGCTCGGAAGCTGTTTATGGGTGTTAAATAAGTCGTAGCCGAGTTTCAAGTCTCGCCACAAGTTTTTATCATTTTCCGAGTGCGTGCTACTGGATAATAGCGCCTGATAATTGGTATTGTTCATCTTCATAGGAAAGACGGTTACTGGAATGCTCTGCTGACCCGCTTCACGTGCTTCAATGCATAGCAGATAGATCTGCTTAATGAGCGGATTTGTCATTGGCATACATCCAATCGTTACGCATTCGCCGTGAATGAAAATATCCCCGCCGGGTCGGGCCTTGTCGCTAAACACACGATCCGATTTGTTCGGATAATTCAATCCCAGAGAAAGGTAGTAACTGCTCGATGGGTTGAAACGATC
>Ga0233432_10002283_pt1 | contig 17864 bp, 19 predicted proteins | sample SI_122_August201_6_FD_179870 | JGI IMG/M metagenome (GOLD analysis project Ga0233432, IMG submission 179870) | Seawater microbial communities from Saanich Inlet, British Columbia, Canada - SI_122_August2016_10_MG | ecosystem: Environmental > Aquatic > Marine > Inlet | place: Canada: British...
GAACTACAGCATTGCGAAATCGGACTACGGCGCAGTATACATTCCAAAAGCGGCGATGAACTACATGAATAGGAATGGGGGGTGTGAAGTAGGGGCGAAACTTGATGGTGAGATAGAATTTACTCCTGGGAGGGGTAAGTTTAATTGGAGGTTGATGCCGAACGGGGTGACATATACATACGCAGAATAAACACTAAAAACAAAAAAAAAGATAAAAAAACCTAAAAAACACAAAAAAATTAGGATAGTTTTTTTATGTAACAATATATATAATGAGAAAAAGATATAGAACAATTAAACGAGGTGGGAAAATGCAAAACACATGTTTAAATGGTCATGCCTGTCCATTAGGGGAAAGAACCTGTTCAATATGTAGTGGTTCTTGTAGAATGAGGAATGTTGCAAATGTTCAATCGCAGCGAGTATATGGTGACGGTTCAACGGTTCGTTCTTCTGAAGAGAAAAAAGGCAAAACAATGCGTAAAAAGAGAGGGACTCCTAACAAGAGAGGGATTCCTAACAAGAGAAGGACTCCTAAAAAGAGAAGGACTCCTAAAAAGAGAGGGATTCCTAAAAAGAAAAAACCACACAAAAATTAGGGTAGTTTTTTATGGGAATTAGTGATCATATTTTTTTGTCTTTACAAAATACTAAATAGTCGTAAAATTATCATAATATTCTATTGGGACAAGTTTCTCAAGTTATCCTAAAAATCTCATACAATCTATTAATTCTTTTATTTATTTTAGAGTTCTTGAGAAAATTTGATGTTCATTAAGTATTTAAGACACACAACAAACAACTCATAACGCTTAGAGTATAACAGAGCTATAAATACTTTCGGACGACTATAGAAGACCAGCTTACAGGTGAAAGAGTAGACGAAGATGTCCCTCCAGCATTTCTTTAAACCCAACGGCACACAGAGAGAGGTGGTGTGGGCCATCATCTTTCGGAACGGGTTCGCCAATGGGCGGCGGTGGGAATTACCCACATTGTTTTCACATACAGACGCAACCACCGGAGCGGACGTTGTGTCTACAGTGCAACGTCTATATCCGGCAAATAACAACATAAAAGACACCATCCGAGGAGCAATCCGAGGTCTCGTTGAAGAAGGGAAACTGAAGAATTGTGGTGTTTCTGGACACCCAATCTACACTACTGCGGAAGAGGGCATCACTTCATGCGTTTCTACACGTGTGGGAACGGGGGCGGACAGAGAACAAGATTATGACATCTTGAGTGATGTGGAAGACTCAACCCCCCTTACATTTGAGGGAGTCGTATACGAACATGACGGGGATGGAGTTGCTGTGTATGATGAAGATGGAGATCATGTGGGTAACTGGGATGGTGAAAAGATTGATTTCCTCAATGCTGGATGGAAGAAGTCTCATGAAGAAAAAGTCAAGGAGATTGATGAGGAACAGGAGGACGCACGTCCCTCGTCGAAGCGCGCTTGTGAGGCTGAGGAGGATGAACGCGCACGAGTCGAGTCACTTAATTCATTTCGCGAAAATCAATGTGCTACTGACCAGGGGCCTGATATGGGAGCCGTGGAGATTGAGGACGATGTTCTTGGATTTCTGAAATCCATCAAGTTGGAGATGTGGGAGACAGAACTCAGAGAAATGGGTTTGACCGATTTGAGTTTCTTAAAATATCTCTGCGAGAAAGACCTGAAGGAAATAGGGATGCCGAAGCTTCACATTAGGTGTATCTTAGAAAAAATAAAAAAAAGTTACTAGAACCAACAATCGTATTGCAATCCACCACACAATTAGGATAGTTTTTTTATTATGAACAGATGTAACTTATATCTTATCACATGTTATCCCCATTATATTATAAAAAAGACTATCTATTAAGAAAACTTATTTCATTAGATGGATGAACATCAGTAATATATTCTAATTTATCTAATAAGTTCTTTTGTAATCCTATCAATGCAATTGATGAAATAAAACTTATAGTGTTTTCTGTTGCAGTTTTTATTTCTATATTTAATATTCTCTCAATATTTTTTTTCAAAAAATTATGTAAATAATACCATATAACTGATACAAAAACCAATTGAATCATTATTTCACCTAAAATTTGTAACTTATTTTCTTTTTTATCTAAATCTTCTTTCAATGAACTAAAAAAATTATCTATTATGGGTGATATTATAATAAGTATACTTATGTATACAATCGTAAAAATAGATATCTTAAATATTATTATATCTTTAATACTAATCATTTATATAATATATTATATTATATTATATACAGAGAGAATAATGAATCTATTCCATTATTTCTTACAATCTATTAATTCTTCATGAGTTCTTGAGAAAGTTTGATAGTAATTACAATATAAAAATATAGAAAATAATTGAATCTTATTCATTAGATAATTTTCATAATTATAAAAGAACTATATTTATCAAGATTACATTTTTATTATAGGTTTTTGATAAAGAAAATAACCTATTAAATATGAACATACAAGACTTACAAAAATATTAATATCATTTGTCTTTTTTGTTACAATATAGTATAATATAGGTGTAGCAACTAAATACATAAATGAGTCTCCTATAACCGCACCATAACTGACACTTTGAGCATATCTTTTAAACTCATCTACAACAATATTTGTCCCATAATTAGTATTTTTTATGATTGTGAAATAGAATCCGAAATCATGTAAGATTTGTATGAATAATACTAAACCTAAAAACTTCCAGAATTGATACTTATCTGTAATATATTTATGATAACTTAGATATTCATATAAAAACTTTGCTAAATAGAATCCTATTATGAATGATAATACATCCAATAAGACAGCAACAATACCTATATTATTGTACCATCTATTAATTGCTATACCTGTAAATGGACTTTTTGTAAAACGGAAGAGATATAACATAAAAGTTTCTATTACTAATGCAGCTGTTAGAAAGTGTAAGAATGTAATCTTATCTATCATTTTATATAATATAATATAATAATATGAAATTAATAAAATTATTACTAAGAAATAAACACAAGATATTTGTTTTAATAATTTTTCTCTTTATTATAACTTTAATTAAATATACATTATATGAAGATTATAATAATTATAATAGTTCAGGTCATGAAGAATTAAAGAATATTTATGGTGAACCATTACAACCGTGTAAAACAGGGACAAAACCTGGTAGTTGGGATAGTGAGGGTTATTGTAGTGAGATTGGTGGTGGTGTTCATCAAATATGTATGAATGTTACTGAAGAAAGCAGTAATTTTTCTGAAGAAACTGGTCAAAGTGATTGGTCAGAATATAGAGTTGGGAATAATCATTGTATGTGTTTAGGTGCGTGGGCTTTATACAAAGCAAAGGGTAAGGGTGATGGAAATGAATTAGTATGTGATTCTATACCTGAAATGTCATTAAATATAGATTATGTAAATAATTGGAATACGTGGAATGGAATTGAATATTTAAAAAAAGATGGAAAACCAAATGATCAAATTATAGATGGTGTAGATAGTTTGGTAGAACAATGTTATAATCAAGGTAAAAATGAAACAAATAGAGAATATGTAAGATCTAAATATGATAATTTAAGAAATCATTATGGTGACTGGGAGAGTGTGATAAACCAAATGTTCTTTCTCAAGAAATTTGATGCTCTTAAAAATATTTGAGATGCCAGCAAACAAATCGCAGAGATGTGGGATTACGGATTTCCATTTGAGGTGTTCTTAGATGTTCTTGTACCTCTCCTTTCTTTAACGGATATCTGTGTCTTAACACAGGTAAATGTTGGGTGGAAGGAGTTGTGTTCTGAGGATGATGTGTGGAGGATTCTCTATATGAGAACTTGCCCAGGGAAGATACTGGACACTAGTGTTCACATTGGACCTAGGGGTGGTAAAGGTAGACGTGTTAGAAATAGAGAATTAGAATCAAGATCTAGATGGAAGAGTTCAAGAGTTTCAAAACCAGTATATTACTCATGTGAACCATTCACATTTTCGACAACTAGATATTGTGTAGATAGCGATTCAGTTCTCTATAACTCTTGGGGGTGTAACTGTATTCCCCAAGATTTGAAGAAAAGTCTGAAAAAATGGAAAGAGATTCGCAGAGATAATCCAGGAGATGATTCTTTCTTATTCAAACAGGGGGGTATGGCTTATGAGAAAGATACTGGAGAATACTGTAGATATATAAGAGATGAGTGGCGCAATTACAATATGAGTAAAAGTATATCAACTACTACACTATGTCAGAATCCGGATCATTACGAAGAAAAGACTCTAGGTATTTCTGAAGAGTGCAAGAGTCACAAATCATACAAGAAAGCTACTCTTTCTGTATACCGAGGGAAGATCAAAAAAGCAAACAAAAAGCGAGAGAGAGAACTGAAAAAGGCGGAGAAAGATTTTGAAAAGGCATACCAGATCATGGTAGAAATGAAGAAAAGAATGGTAGAAAAGAGTAATTGGGTAGAAAAGGGTGAGAAAACACTAGAATCCATACAATACAATAGGGTGTAAAGTGATCTTAGATAAAAAGAAACTCTTGTATATCTTTAACAATTCTTCATACATCTCGCCCATTCAGAAGGGTCATTTTTATTTGGAGGGGCATTAAGGTATTCCCAATCAAATACTCCTGATAAGTTAGGATATTTTTCTTTTATCTTTTTAATTTCATCTAATGCTCTTGGAAAAGAGATTTCATTAAATTGACCGGATTCCATACCCATGACAACTTTTTCAGGTGGATAACCATTTTTTATGATTGAATCATATGTTTCAAATGTATATGAATTATAACATTGTGTATTAAACCAATGAATATATTTACCTTCTTCAGAATTATATAATTCTTTATAATTAAATCCTGCGAATGATGAACCATCGGTAATTAATGTAGATGATACAGGAGCCATTGTGATAATTAAAAAATTACCAAAATCTTTTACTAATTGATTAATTAACATTTTAATATTATCTATGCTTGTATTTTCTTCAACATCTAAATCGATTCCTTTTATCCACGATTTGTCTGTGATTAATTGTTTTAATAGAGGATAATATGTATCAAAATCACTAAATAATTCTTTGTAAGCAAATCCTGCACCACCCATCATTAACATAATAGTTGTACCTTGAGCTGATAATTTTTCGGTTTCCAACCATAATTCATTAAATAAAGGAACATATGGAATATTATCATTAAGAAAAATATTCTTCTTATTATTTTTATCTTTTCCAAAATGAATAGATGAAACAATAATTACATCTATGTCTTGAACGTGATCCATTAAATCGTGTAATCCCACAAATGTTTGATAATAATAAATAGTTTTCATTTAATATAAATAAAGATATTAATTCATTATAATTAACGAAAATAGGAACAAAAATAAATATAATAATAGTTTTATTATATAAATGAATACTTATTTAAGTTCATCTTTACTATGTGCTCCACTGATGATTTCTTTTGGTTATCTCATTAAGAAAACATATCATGAGAATATGATAAAGAAAGAACTAATAAAGAAAGAATTAATGAGAAAAGATTTATTAAGATACAATAAATTTATGGATCCTAAATACAATCCTTTTAAAGATAAAGAATTAACCAATACTGAATACTATCACAATCTTGACAGAGTGTCAAAAACTAAAGGACCATAGATTAGAAGAATCTAATAACTTTTTCGTGAACATTATGAACTTCAAGAATATGTTTTAATATAGATCTTTTATCTATATGATTAAAATCATATTTGAATCTCCATACCTTTCCATTTGTTATATCTATTATACCTGCTCTTTTCCATTTTTTAAATTTTTCAGGTTTTAAGTTAGATGATTTTATATCGGTTATCAAATAACCTGTAACTTGAGATATCCAACCATTATTGAATGTATCAGACATAGGAACTTTTATATCATATAAAGTTTTTTTCTTTATATCTATCATATCAGACCTTCCTATAAGTCCAAAACTTAGGTCATTACACCCTTCTTTCCCCAATTCCGATATAAGTTTTTTATCAGTTATACATCTAGTTGTATGATGTCTACATTGAAAGTCTACGTCATCTATATCATCTATTTCTAGAAAACCTTGAATATATCTTATATTTATTAATATATCTTTTATATCTATTTCTGGTGGATTATTCAACCAAATATTAAGACATGGTTTATAAATATCATCGGTAATTATAGATTGTATTAAAGCTAAGTTCCAAATATCTTTTATTAGTAATCTATCACTTTTTGTATATGAAACAAACTTATTAATAGATGATAGAATTGTTTTATCATTAAAGGAAGAAGGGAGTATTATAGATAATCTTTTACCGATAATTAGTTGAACTTCTTGAACAAGTTTAATGTTTCTTTTATTCTCTTCTATAATGCTTTCAAAATGTTTCCTATTATTTATGGAATGAAGACTATTTGTGTTGAGTTTACTGTCAAAAACTATATTCATAAGATCATTATTATTTGTATAGTGAACTTTTTTATTAATTATAGTATCTATAAATGATAAAGCACCAATTAATTCTTGTTTAAATAGTTCTTCAGTATAATCATATTCCCCACAAAGGTTGTATAAATGTTCTCTAACGAATAAAATCTCACCAAAGTTTCCTAAAATAGGTTGCAGATAGTCTTTATCTACATCAAAATGACACCTGACTTTAGTACTATAAACCAATTTTTTCTTAATTTTTATAATGTTTTCTGGTTCTGTAAACTCATCATGTATTTTAGAAATAGAAATCTCGGGATCGATTGGCATATATACTGGTTTTTCTATATAAGCAATTGTATCACCAAGAGTAGTCGCCGGTTTAGGGTAATAACTATCATTATTGGTGCAGCAAATCCACGGTTTCATGAGAGCATCTATATTTTTTTTATAGAACTCATTGGGGATATTCTCTGGAGTTTCCCAAGAACATATGGCAAGTTTTTCTTTTTTTATTAAACCTAACTTTTTTGGATTATCGGCTCTTACAATATCTTTTATATATCTAGATGGTAGATTATGATTGAATCCTACAAATAAATAATGTGTTGAGCGCGTCATTCCGACATTCAGTGCTGATACTTCAGTTATTTCTTCTGGTTTGTGTAAATGTATGTCAAGTGGCAATGATTTTTCTGATAAACCTATAAAGTATACTGCTCGGTGACCTTTACCTTTATCTCCGTGAATACTGATCATAACAGTCTTAGAACATTCTCCATTTGAATCCATAACATCATCCCAATCTATCTTATTATGAGAGCCGTCCCCCCGTGTTTCAAATATTTTTATATTATCTGTGAATCCTAATTTTTTATAGAGTTCACTTAGTCTTTCATTTATTTTATGAAATGTATGATTACCATTAGATTTTTTCATGATAATACAGATGTCTCCTGGGGTGATCGTTTTATCACAATCCATTAAACATTCAATTGAAGAAGTTATTTGTTTAGCAATTATATCTCCTTCATAGTTACTAGAAGTTTTTGGATGAGTAAACATAATAGGGGTTGTATTTTCTATATCTATTTTCCCTTCAGGTGACTTAGCAATTGGGACATTATAACACTCATAAGCAGTTTGTCCCGAATAGATTTTTTGACTTAATATAGCCTCTAACAATTTTAAATGTGATAAAGGACAACGAAAACATATATTGTTATTAAACTCAGTCGCATCAATATTGTTCCTCCATTCTATCATGGGATGTTCGGAGTTATTAGAAATACTATGAACATATATAGTTTGTAGAATATCTCCATATATGTTCATATATAGATCATATGATTCACATATGGTTATTAAAAGTTTACATCTATCATATTTCATATCTTGAAACTCATCACTATAGATATGTGTACATATCTCTTTTTTTTTAGTAACAATATTTGTAAGTTTACGGGTCTTAATATCTTCTAAGAGTACTTTAGCTTTTTGATCATAATAATCTCCTCTTTCATCTAATATAGGTGATTTATAAGATAATAATTGTGTATGAATAAATCCATCCATACTTGAAATGTTAATTGATATGTATTTATTTTTGTATACATAATGACTACTAATTTTTTTAAAGATTATATTAAGATATTCGGATAATCTATTCTTTATTTCTTCTGTTACAGAACCTGTGAGTGTATTTATACAACCATGAAAAGGTTTAAAATCACACTCCTCAAAGATATTAAGATTGTATGTCTTTATATCACCATATTTGGTGGATTTAATTATCAGTTTATTACTTTGGATTTCATGTAATTTTATTGCGTCATATATAACTTGTTTAACAAGTGTTAATGTCTTCAGTGATCCTGGAACACCATTTAAAAGTTTAAATCTTGATTTATCTTCTATTATGGATTTTTGTTGTTCATAATCATAATTCATAATTTATATTATTTAGTTTCATTTATTTAAATGATATAATGAATAAATCAAATTTAACCAATACTGAATACTATCACAATCTTGACAAAGTATCAAAAATTAAAGGACCATAAATAATCTTATTATTTTTATGAATAATCTTTTGACTTTCTTTGAAACTAATAAATCTCAAAGACTCCTTAGTATCTTTAAGAGGAATATCATTCTTATACTCTCTTTGACGACATTTGAAAGAGTTCCTTGAACCCAAGAGCATAACAACATTATTATTATCATTTCTGACATAGGATGCAATCATTTTATCTGTATTAATAAGATATATCGGAAAATCTTTAAATAATACATGGTAATATGATCTTAAGTTGTCCTAAGTTTGCTATATCAATTCTAAGAACAATATAGTTTTTATCTTTTTTCATATAAATATATGTAAGGTTACATAAATCTCTAAAAGCTGTTACAATTGAGAACTTTTCATAATTAATTTTCTTTTTAAAATTATCGGTAAAAGTTTCTACTGCGAAATAATCATTTTCACAGAAAGTATTCTCACAAGTAATAGATTTTTCTTTATTCTGACATGAAAGTTTTAACTCGTGGTTTGTATTTAAAATCAAATTAAGTGTTTCTGGTGATAATGGGTCCATTTTTTTAAGAGATTCATCGATAATTTGGTTACCCATTCTTAATTCTGAATAATACTCTAATGGATAGCACTTTATAGTTTCTATTTTATTTATATTATTTTCAAAAGTATAGATAGATTTAGTATTCTTTTCATAATTATTAAAACATACTTTCCATAAATAAGAATCTTTATCTTTTATGAATGATAAAATATCATCATTCTGTAAGTTTTTTATAATATCTCTAAACTGTATGAGATTGATGTTCAAACTTACATCATTGGATAATTCAAATAAGTCAAACTGTTCACTACCCATTCTTACATGAAATATAATATTATCATATGAACGTTTTATAAATGATATACTATTTTTAGTAATTTTAAGAGTAATTTCATTTAAATATTTACTGAGTGATTTGAATAAAACTTTTAAGGCACCAGATTGAACAGTACAAATCTTAAAATAAGATAAATAGAACTCATTTTTTAAGAAATCTTCGGTGATAGTTTCACATTGAAGAGAAGTTAAGAGATTTTCTTCATTTTTATTAGGATCATCTTTTTTAATATAATGAGTAATAGGTTTTATTTCATTTTTACATTGAGGACATGTAAATATTTTCTTTGAATCTCTTGGAGGCATATTTATATATTTATATAATTATATAGTCTTATTATTTTAAGTAAAATAAATATACTATAGTATATTATGAGTAGTAACTGGGAAAATACAGAATATAGAAATATTAGACTTGTGAATAATTGTTCTCAGGATATATATGTTGGAACCGAATTTTCAGCGGGGAGCGATGATCCAGAATCTATTGCTGAATGTGATAATACCAATCATGATCTGAATAATCTACCATATTCGGCCATGACTCCAACAGAATTATCTGCAATATCAAGTGATCCGAATAATAAATGTCATAATTTTAGACAAATAATACAGAAAGTTCAAATGGGAGGTGAACCAGTTGATTATAGAATGAAACTTTATAAAAAAGCAAATAATAAATGTAATACAAATGAAGATGAATGGTGTAGAGCTTCTGTCAAAATGTTTCCCATGATAATTGAAGAAACTAATCCTGATATAGCTACAGTTTCAGATAAGTTTATTGGTGCTTCTATAAGTCAAGGATTAACAGAGTTTACATTTGGAGCTGATCCAAAAACTGATGGGACTGCTGGTGATGATAATTATGATATAAGTGCTATTATACGTCAGGGAGCCTGCTCAGCTCACAGCAATCCATATGAGAATGATTATGGATACGCAAATGTAGATGAGCCTGAATGTAAAACAGACCCATTATTATCAGAAGATATACAATTTAATAGGAGTGTTGCTTATGATACAGTAGAACTTGCTACACATCCTGCTGTAGAACTTAACTCTCAAGAAAATGGGTGTAGTTCAAATCATACAAATGGGTGTAATAAAGATCAAACGAATGTTAATTTTTATGGATGTGGTATGCCTCGTATATATACACCTAATCCTCCTAATTCAGATAAGAATTATGAAGTAAAAATGGAACAAAATAAATGGGAATTATATCCTGAAGGAGGGGGTAATAAACTAAATGAACCAGAAAGACAAGAAATATTAGAAGAAATAAGAAAAGAAATATTTAAATGTTCTTATGCTCAAAGTAAAATGAATAAAGAAAATAATCCAGAAACTGTTAGAGATTCAGAATCTATTTTTAACTTTATACCATTTGAGTTGAAAGCGTTGGGCTTAGATGGAGAAACATATAATGATTGTACAAATAAAACAGGACATTTATTATGTGAACCAGCTTCACAAGGAGAACCTTCATCTCTAATAGATAATTGTCAGAGAGGATATAGTTATCAATATGATGATTTTGTTGCGGGTGTTACGTGTAATCCACCCTTAAATAATGGGAATCCTACATATGAGATAACATATTGTCCGAATGGTGATATACCACCCGATCCCGGACCACCCGATCCCGGACCACCCGATCCCGGACCACCCGATCCGAGTGAAAGAGCTAGATGTTCAACATTAAAGTCATGTTCATTTAATATGATATTAGATTCACTTAGAGTAAATGATTATTGTTACGGAGATGAATGTGATAAGAATGTAGATACATATAAATGTTGCAAGGATCCACCAACACCTAATAATAATAATAATGAGATTAGTAATAATGGAATTAGCGATGATGAAATTAGTGATAATACGGGTATTAGAAATAATAGAGCATCATTATCAAATGATAATACAAAGCTCGTATCACAAATAGATGATAGACCAATGTATGGTGGGTCATCTTTAGAAAAAAAAACTTCACATACAAATATAATGCAGTCTTCAAATTATAATCCTGTAGGTATTGATGAGGGTTCAGGATATTCATTCTTAAGTAATATATCATCTAATGTGAGTGAATTGGGCTCAAAGAGTAAGAGTATTGGATTACAACCTAATAATTTTTATTGGTGATAATTATTCATCTTTAGCGAACAAACTCAGAAGTAGGATCTCTGAAAACTCTCATATATTGATCCATGATAAGACCCATCTCTCCACTTGTTCCCCAAATAGTAATTTGATCATACAGAGAAGTTTTCTTTTTTAGGATAACACCCATCATTTCATTAAATCGTTCAGTAATAACTGGACTAGGGACTGCTTGACCCTGGACGAGATGCATCTTGTTCTTGAAAATGAAGAACATACCACGCATAAATGTGCTATCTCTACTGTAAGTCATCTTATTCAGATTATCACAACCTTCTCTCAATCCAATGTAGAATCTAATAACACCTTCAAATGTTTTTACTGCCCTAAAAAGCATATCTTTTCTAGTAATATCTTCTTCTACTGTACTTTCAGGATCATATCCGTCCCAATCCTTGAGTTCCTTAAGTGCTACTTGTCCCGGACGATCATAGTATTTTCCGTCCATAAATATCTTGAGCAATCCTCCAATAATTTCAAAATGAAGGTAGCGTTTGTTAACATAATTGAATCCTCCATCTTTCTTAGATTTCTGGATGTAATCTGAGAATAGATTGGCGAGATAAACAATCTTCTGTTGAAAGAAGTTGTTTTGAGCAGAGTGAATTTCTTCACCCCTAGTAAGTTTCATACCTTCTTGAATGCTTCTGAAGTATTCCTGACAATCATCTTCAGACCAATTAATGGTTTTGATAAAATGTATTTCTTGCCTATCAAATATCCTCTTTTCGGACCCTGTAATATCTGAATAATGAATACCACCACCATCATCGGGGTCTTTATTGAAGATGATCTCATTATTCATAAACTGATAGATGGTTGTTCCTCTATTTTGACCATCAATGAGTTCATAAAGACCTTCTTGAGAGTTGTAGTTCATAACGAATCCAAAGATAGGTCCACGTTTACTGAGAGTTTCAAGATATCTTTGTTTCAGAGCTCCAGTCCATACAAAGTTCCTTTGAAAAGAGGGGATTCTTACAGATCCATCTTCCATCTGTCTCTTGAAATCTCCCAGAGACATACTACCAGATGTGAACTCACCATAAATATCTTCTCCAAAGAAAGTGTTAGCCATAATCTTTAAGTGTTTTAGTGTCTTTTTCTTTATGAATAAATTGACTCTTTATTTGTTTACTTTACAAATATATTACAACATCAAATTTTAAAGTGGTAAAAAAAATATATATATATATATAAATGGCTAGAAGGAATAGTTTGAAAAAGAGAAATACTTTAAGAAGAAATGTTTCAAAGCGTAACAGGAGTGTGAGGAAAATGGCTAGAAGGGTTCGAAACAGAATGAGTAAACGCATGCAAAAAGGTGGTGGGACAAAACCCAGCGATATTTGGACACGCGAGAAAAAAGACCCTAATACTCCTGGAGGGAGTATGGAGGAGGATGTTCGTGAGCTTCCAAAACCACTATATTTATATAATATAAAACCGAAGGAGGAAAGAAATCTAAAAGAGTTTGCTGGGGATCTGACGACGACGAAATCCCCGTGGGGAAATAGCTACATATATGAAATGTATATTTATGATGGAAAACTTTCACAATATCATTATTTATGGTTTAGTTATACAGGATTGGATAATCTGAGCAAAACAATTAACAGAAGAACATGGCCACAATCTGAAGACATCAGTAAAATATACTACGCTAAGACGACATATCAACGTGCCGGTGTCATAGTACAAACACTTGATGATTATTTGACAAGCTTGGATGGGGTGACAATTGATGGGTTATTTAGGGGTAATAATGGAAAGGAGTGGGCCAAAAGAGAAATATATCATTTAAATCTGGGTTCGGATGCCCCGAAGCCGTCCACCGTAGACACACTCGCCATCACAGACGACTCCACACTCAGCGACTCCGCCCGCGGAGCTCCACCCAGAACTTCATCCGGACCTCCACCCGGACCTCCACCCAAGATCCCGCAGCCGCCTCCCGGACCTCCTCCACCACGCTCCATCCTTGACCACGCCGAGAGCCAAAAATCCACTGATTGGTTAATTACCGCCTCACCAATGACTAGTGAAGAAGAGTTTGATCAAAAAGTAGAAGAGTTTAAGGAAATCATTAGTCTTATTGAACAAATACAAACAGTTATGAAAACAGAGGCGGGTGTGCCAGATTTGTCCAAAGTGGATGACACAGAGGGTGAAAGTATACGTGCGGACGGTGAGAGTCTCTTTACATACTATAAACTTGAATCTAGGATGGAAGATATTCTGTTATATTTTAAAACGAATAATACACTGATGATAATGGAAGGAGAAGGCCAGTTCCGTACCGGAAAAGGATTGCCTAATGATACCCTCTTTCGTATACATTCATTTGAGTTTGATGATTTCGCGATGAACGTTACTCTTATACGTAGAAGCGGTGGACGGATTATAAAAGTTATTGCGGAATTCAATCAAATCAGAGTCAGTCCCTTTGCCAAAATCGAAAAGAGATTTAGGGAGTTAAGTGAGCAACTGGCTAGAGTAACTGAGCAACTGACTAGAGAACTCCTAGCTAAAAAGCTCGTGCTGCCACCCGTTGTGCCGCCGGAGGACTAGGAGTGTTTGAGGCGTCGGGACTATCTAAAAAACTGGAACATTCCTATCAAAAAAGTAAATATCTGTAATATTCACATTAGAGAAACCTTCATTTAAGAGATTTTTCTTTTTTTTATGAGTATCTTTATTTATATAATAGTAACGATTACCACATTCAATTCTTATCCAAGGACTTTGGGGAATAAAATTATAATCATGAGGTCTTTTAAGAGTTAATGCTTTTCTATTTTTTTCAATAAACTCTCTAGAGAATTTACAATCTTTACAGAGTTCCCATTTAATTCTGTATGGGGTATATACAATATAGTTAATCTTTTTTATCCATGATTCACCATTTTCTTTCCAGTTTACTCTTTTAGACTCTGTGAAAGTGTGATCTAAAACTCTTGAATAACAATCTGTTGAATGATGGGGTGTATAAATAGTAGATTCTTTGTTCAAAACTTTAGGACTATCTATCCATGAAACAGCTTCATATTCTTTATCTGACTTAATCCATTCATAAACATTGATAGTCCTAGGATTATTTCTAGGTTTAGTCATCAAATGTCTCATTAATTTTTTCTTGTAAGTACTATTGGGTAAGTTCATAGAACTCATTAATATTTTTCTGATATAAGATTTACCCCTTTTTGTAGGTTTAACACTCATTTGCCATTCTATTACACCTTTGAACATTTAAAACGCCGACTGTCTTATTATTTTCAAATATTTTAAATTTTCTTCTTTGGTAACAATATTTGCATTATTTGATAATAGTAATATATAATACCACTCACATTCAGTAATTGGCAAATTACCAAATGTATAATATGTATTGTCAAATGAAAAATTACAAAAATTATACCAATAATCTGGTATTGGTTCTCCAGTATTTTGAGCAAAATATTCATCTTTGAATGTTATATTCTGTTCATATTGTAATGTATGTAATATTCTGTTTGTTAATTCAAACAAAAATATTGATGATGGGTATGACCTCCCTTGAAATAATCTATATTTTTTAAAATTATTATTAAAATAGTCTAACATTTTAATATCTGATAAACTATCTATTTTTTCAAATTCATTTATTTTATAATTCATACTTTTAAACATTTCATCTTCATCATATTTAAAATTATTCATTATATCGATCTCATTTTGAATAATTTTTTTGGTTTCATTTATATTATTTAAATCCTTTATTTTTTTTGGTAAATTCCAAATGTTTTCACCGTTACTATACAATTCTAAATCATATTTATTTATTTTATTTTCAATACATTTATATTCATAAATGCTATTTCTATAATGTGGTATTTTAATAACTTTACAATCAGAATTACAAAATTTAATTACTTCGCTGTTATTTAAAAATCCTCTGTCTTTTTCAATTACTTGTAAAATTAAAATATCAGCATTTTCTATTAACATAATATGTTTATCATGTAATTTGGTATTATCAAAAAATTTCTTATTTTTAATGACATAATCATTCAAATAAATAATTTTTATATTAAAATCTTTTATAAATTTTTTATTCATAAATAAGTATTTATTTATTTCCATTCCGTGACAATCAAAAAATATTACACAATTTTTCATTTATATATATATATATAAATTTTTACAAAAATTTTAAATTTCAGTTCTTATAGTATATAAATGCCTACACATAAAAGTAGTGATTATAAATTATCAGCAGTTAAATACTATTTATCCCATTTAAAAAACCAAGTAGAAACTTGTAAAATATTTGGTTGTTCTACAAGAAGTTTAATGAGGTGGGTAGATAAATACAAATCTACTAATAATATTACACGAAAGAAAAGAGATTATACCTCATATAAAATTACTAATAGTCATATTTCATTCATAAAGCAACAACTCAAACAAAATAAAACTATTACTATGGATGAATTGTTAGTCAAATTAAAAACTAAGTATCCAGATTTGACATTATCAAGAGTTCATTTAGGTAGAGTTGTAAGAGATATTAATATTACATTAAAACAAACAAGATTGCGACATATTCCGAAAACAAGATATAAAAAACCTATTGTAATTAAAAATCAAATTAAAGAGTTTTATAGTAAAGTTAAACAATATAGCTTACATGATATTATATGTATAGATGAAACATCATTAAACTCATTTATGATTAGAAGAAAATGTTATGAAGAACTTGGTAAAAGATGTGTGGTTAAAACTGAGAGTCAAGAAGTATTCAAAAAATATACTGGAATATTTGCTATTTCTATTAAAGGTGTAATAGGTTTTGAAGTATATAAAAAGGGAGGGATTGATAGTAATAGAATGGTTGATTTTATTAACAAATTTATAAATGGGAAATACAAAAATAAATTAATCATTTTAGATAATGCCAGTAGTCATAGAAATCAACTTGTAAAAGATGTAATTAAAAAGGATAATAATTTATTATATACTGTTCCATATCAACATTATACAAATGCGATAGAAGGATATTTTAATGTATTGAAATCACGATTACAAAAGAAAAAGGGATTAACATATGATGAATTAGTTAAAAATGTAAAAGATGTATTAGATGAAATACCAATACATATTTATAAAAATCTAATAAGAGGAGCATATGATAGAAGTGAAAAATATGTAAAACGACCATCAACGAGAAAAAGGAAACCTAAAAAATATTTGGATTAGGTTGGCGTTTTAAATGTTCAAAGGTGTAAAACTTTAGATATTTTATTTTCTCTAAAGATATCATAAATACTGGTATACCAACCTCTAGTAGACAAGGGTTCATTTATATGAATATTTTCTACAATAAGTCTAATTATATCATCTACAGGTAATAATCTTGATAAATACATTATAATCTTATAATAATCTTCAAGAGTTCTTTCTTCAGATAATACTATTTCTTCAGAAATATCTTTTTCTTTATTTAATATTCCCAGTTTTAAAGACCATTGATTTAAATATTCTTTGTATCCATTCCTACGTTTATCACCTTCATATGGTTTGTATAGACGAATCATATAAAGGTATATATAAATAAATAAATATAAAAAATACTTTAAATTATTTGGCATAATGTCTACCAAACTTCATCCATAAAAATACGGAAAATGTAAAACCTAAAAGAAAACCAGCGATGCACTGATCAGGGTGATCTTTCATAAAAGGTCTGGTGATAAGAGGACCTAGAAAAAAAGTGAGAATTGAATAAAAAGTCATAATACCGATGGTAGTAGGATTAGAAAGATGAACCATTATTTATTTATAATTATACATAGAAAATATTAAAGTTCTAATGCGATTGGATCTTGACGAACAACAATTCTTGAATTATCATTTTTATTTTCAGATTGAGATCTTTGGTAAAGAAGGTATAAACAACAGATCATAAATCCCAAGAATAAGAGAACAAATAAACAAGTATAAATGACAGTTTTAATATCTTCAGATTGTCTATATTCCTCCATAGTAAAAGTAATATTGAATAATTATGATTAGTCTTAATCAAATTTAATCTTAAACATACCAATTTTATCTATCTTTTATGTTCTTATTTCTATCAGTATCATGAAATATAAAAGAACTAAATAATCTAAAGATGAGAATGGTATTATAAATATACAATGAGTTTTGAGTATATCAAGAATAGATTAACATCATTACTTTATGGTTTAGATGGGAATTATGATATAGAAGAACAATTTAATGATCCAGATAATATTAATATTAATATTAATATAAAAC
>Ga0233432_10002286_pt1 | contig 17853 bp, 20 predicted proteins | sample SI_122_August201_6_FD_179870 | JGI IMG/M metagenome (GOLD analysis project Ga0233432, IMG submission 179870) | Seawater microbial communities from Saanich Inlet, British Columbia, Canada - SI_122_August2016_10_MG | ecosystem: Environmental > Aquatic > Marine > Inlet | place: Canada: British...
GTTATTTTTTAAGCAGGAGACTTGCAATGAAATTAAAACCTTTACACGATAAAGTTTTAGTCAAAAGAACTGATGAAGAACAAACTACACCCGGTGGAATTGTTCTGCCTGGCTCAGCCACAGAAAAACCTTCTCAAGGAGAGGTTGTTGCTGTTGGACCCGGTAAAAGACAAGAGAACGGAGACCTTACGCCCATCGGTGTGGCTGTTGGCGATCTTGTTATATTCGGTCAATACGGTGGAAATGAAGTAAAAATCGATGGCGATGAATATTTAATTCTCAGTGAGAGTGATATTTATGGCGTGTTCGGTTAAGTCAATTAATTCAAAAAATAAATTTAATTTAGGAGATAGGATATGTCAGCAAAAGATGTAAAGTTTGGAGATTCAGCAAGGGTAAAGATGCTTCAGGGCGTCAATATACTAGCAGATGCGGTAAAAGTTACTTTAGGGCCTAAGGGCAGAAATGTTGTTTTAGATAAATCATTCGGCGCGCCAACAGTGACCAAAGATGGAGTATCTGTTGCAAAAGAAATAGAGCTTGAAGATAAGTTTGAAAATATGGGAGCTCAGATGGTAAAGCAAGTTGCTTCACAAACGTCTGATGAAGCTGGAGATGGAACAACTACTGCTACAGTATTGGCTCAATCAATAGTTAATGAAGGCCATAAATCTGTTGCAGCTGGAATGAATCCGATGGATCTAAAGCGTGGAATCGATAAAGCAATTACAACTGCTGTAGCTTTTGTGGAAAAGCTCAGCGTTCCATGTGCTGATGACAATACCATTGCTCAAGTTGGAACTATTTCTGCAAACGGTGATGTAGATGTCGGTGGAATCATCGCAGAAGCAATGCAAAAAGTTGGAAAAGAAGGAGTTATTACTGTTGAAGAAGGGAACGGTATCGATAACGAGTTAGATGTGGTTGAAGGAATGCAATTTGATAGAGGGTATCTTTCACCATACTTTGTTACCAATCAAGATAGCATGACTACTGAACTAGATAATCCTTTTATCCTGCTTCACGACAAAAAAATATCTAACATTAGAGATATGCTTCCACTACTAGAATCTGTGGCTAAGGCTGGCAGACCATTGTTAATAATTGCCGAAGATATAGAAGGAGAAGCTCTTGCTACTTTGGTGGTTAATAATCTTCGTGGCACTGTTAAAGCTGCTGCTTGTAAAGCTCCTGGGTTTGGGGACAGAAGAAAGGCTATGCTAGAGGATATTGCCATCTTAACTGGCGGCACTGTTATTTCTGAAGAGGTAGGACTATCGCTTGAGGGAGCTACTGTTGAAGATCTAGGTACAGCTAAAAAAGTAACTTTAAACAAAGATAATACAACTATCGTTGATGGAGCTGGAGATCAAAAAGCAATTCAAGCAAGAGTCAATCAAATCCGTGCACAGATTGAAGATACATCTTCAGACTATGATCGAGAAAAACTTCAAGAACGGGTTGCAAAACTTGCTGGCGGAGTTGCTGTCATCAAAGTTGGTGCTGGCTCTGAGATAGAAATGAAAGAGAAAAAGGCAAGAGTTGAAGATGCATTGCATTCTACTCGAGCAGCTGTAAAAGAAGGCATTGTTCCTGGAGGAGGAGTTGCCTTAGTTAGAGCGTTAGATTCTCTTACAAAACTCCAAGGCGATAATGATGATCAGAATGTTGGAATCAACATAGTTCGAAAAGCATTTGAAGCTCCTTTAAGGCAAATAGTTACAAATGCTGGAGAAGAAGCTTCGGTAATTGTTGCAAAAATAAGAGAAGGCAAAGGTTCTTATGGCTTTAATGCTGCAAATGGTGAGTATGGCGATATGATTGAAATGGGAATCCTTGATCCTGCCAAAGTTACACGAACTGCTCTTCAAGCAGCTGGTTCTGTTGCTGGCATGATGATTACAACTGAAGCTATGGTTACAGATATGCCTAAAGATGAAGGTGGTGCTCCTGCAATGCCTGATATGGGCGGCATGGGCGGCATGGGTGGAATGCCAGGAATGATGTAAGAACCAAAGTAATAAAAAAACGGGGAATTTCCCCGTTTTTTTTTGCAAGATATATAATTCATAAATATTCAATATTTAATTATTTAGGAGATTAAAGATGGAAGCATACCTAGGAACAGTTTTAATACGATTTGCCCATGTACTTTTTGGAATTCTATGGATAGGATTGCTCTATTATTTTAATTTTGTTCAAACGGAATATTTTAAAGATTCTGAACCTTCTGCTAAGTCCGATGTAGTTCAAAAATTAGTACCTAATGCCTTGTGGTACTTTAGATGGGCAGCTGCATTCACATTTCTCACAGGCTTGTACTTATTATATTACCTATCAATGACGGTAAATATTTCTATAGTCCTTGGCGCTATAATGGGAACTATTATGGCTGCAAATGTTTGGTTAATAATCTGGCCTAACCAGAAAAAAGTAATTGCTGGAGCTCCTGACGCAGCAGATGCAGGCGCTAAAGCTGGATTAGCATCAAGAACAAACACATTGCTTTCTATCCCAATGCTTTATCTGATGATTAATTCCGCACATGGTTTTGGTCTGCCAATGATTGCCGAAACTTCCATGATGGGTCTATGGGTTGGCTTAGTTTTAATCTTAGCGATTGAAATGAATGCAATATTTGGATCGATGAATAAGATGATTGCTTCAGTTAAAGCTGTTATTCATTCTGGTATTGCTTTAACAGTTATTTTTGGAGCGTTGGTGCACTATTTATAATTTACAGAATACTATTTAAAAAAAGGGAGGATTAGCTCCCTTTTTTATTGATCTTAACTTTAACAATAAAATTTTCTTCTATTTGCAAAATCTCTATCCTGTATAGGCCTAATTCTAGGCAGACATTTTCCTGAGGAATCTGATCTAAGTGATCGATAATTGCCCCATTAATTGTCTTAGATCCGTCTTCATCTAAGTCCCATCCAACATAGTTATTAAGATCGCGTATTTTTGAGTTGCCATCAGCAATAACAGAACCATCTTTTTTTTGAATAAATTCTTTTTCTAACTCTTTTTTGGCAGCTCCAAACTTACCGACTATCTCGTTAAATATATCTTCTATGGTTAGCAATCCCTGGATTTCTCCATATTCATCTACCACTAAGCCTAAATTATTATCTTGTTTTTGAAATTGATTTAACTGCTTTGAAAGAGTTGTACTTTGCGAGATAAATGTTGTCTCTAACAGTATTTTACTTACATCTAACTTTTGCTCTAGCGCTTCAATAAATTGATGTGAGTCCTTGAGATGCAACATTCCTACGATGCTATCAATAGAACCTTTAAAAACAGGCAAACGACTATAGTAAGAGGAGGTAATAACCTTTTGAGCAGCTTCAATGCTTTGATTTAAATCAATCCCCATAATCTCAGCATGAGAGGTCATAATATCTTCAACAGTAAGCTCTTCCATGCCAAGAATAGAAGATAGCATTGCTCTAGATTGATTTGGTATTAGCTCTCCATGCTCATCAAGCAAAGTTCTCAGCTCATCTGAATTTAAGTTGTCATTAGAGGCAGACTCCATAGGGTCCACATTTAAAAATTTTAACAATCTTGAGCTCACTATATTGGTCAACCAAACTAAAGGTTTAAAAATCCAAACCAAACCTTTCAGTATCCACGAAGATTTAATAGCAAAGTTTTCTGGGTGAACGCTCGCAATCGTCTTTGGAGTAATTTCTGAGAAGATTAAAATGATGAGGGTTAAGATCATAGAGCCTAATAAAACATTTCCATCAAAGTAATCAATCATTAAAATTGTCACCAAAGCAGAAGCTAAGATATTTGCAAAATTATTCCCAACTAATATAGATGCAAGAAGAATATCTGGTCTTTTAAGAAGCAGCAGAGCTCTTTTTGCGCCTTTTGATTTTTTAGATAAATTTCGAAGTTTTACCTTATTAGAAGCCATCATTCCAGTCTCTGAACCAGAAGAAAATGCAGAAAAGATCAGCAGTACTAATAGCGCTGTTAGCAAAAAAGATATTGAATTAGTTCCCAAGAAATTATTAAAGGTAGTTAGTTACAAAAATAGAATTAACAGAATAAGCAAGAATCACCATAGCAAAAGATAGCATTATACCTCTAACTGCATATTTAACCTTAAGACTGGCGAACTTCACACCTAGAAAGGTTAGCAGATAGATAATTAGGGCAAAGACAGTAAAAATACCTTTAAAGATTAATTCCAGTGAAAAAGCACTGCTAATAATAATGCCTGACAGGAGAGATAGACTGATGCATAGAAGACCTATCCCAATCAGTTCAAAGATTTCACTGTATTCTTGCTCCACAGATTTTGCATTTGATCCTATCTCACCTTTTTTAATTTTCGTAATGTGTCTTTCTAATAGGGTGGTTTCAAAAAAAGTAATAACTAAAACCGCAACGCTGAAACCAGTAATAAATAGATGAGCTGCCAGAATTGTTAATCCATAAGAATAAATCATGGACCCTGCAATAATTAAAAGAGAAATTAGGAGGCCAGCAAACACCTGTTTGGATGATCCAAGAACTAGTCTAGAGATAAAATATGCAAAAATTGCAATTAATGTGGAGGAGGTGAATGACACTGTATTATTTTTTTTCTATTGTTTATATATTAACACTATCAAATTTATCAAGGTTACCCTAAAATACAAATCTTTTTTATAGATACAAAAACAAAATTTAAAATATGGTAGTAGTTAGACTTGCAAAAAGCGGAGCGAAAAAAAACCCTTATTACTTTATAACGGTTGCCGACTCCAGAAAACCTAGAGATGGCGGATACATTGAACGCTTAGGATTTTTTAATCCCTCAGCTAAAGGTTCCGAAGAAAGATTGAGATTTAATCTAGAGCGTTTCGATCATTGGGTTACTCAAGGCGCCCAAGCTTCAGACAAAGTATCTGAGTTAGTTAAAGATGCACGTCTTTCTCCAGAGGACCTCCAAGCAAAATTAGAAGCTAAAAAAGCCAAAAGAACAGAGAAGAAAGAAATTTTAGCAGCTCAAAAAGTAGCAGAACTTGCAGCTCAAGCAGAAGCTGATGCCAAAGAAGAAGCTGAAGCAGCTCCTGAAGCAGAAGTAGCAGAAGAAGCAGCTCCAGCAGAGGAAGAAGCAGCTCCTGAAGCAGAAGTAGCAGAAGAAGCAGCTCCTGAAGCAGAAGTAGCAGAAGAAGCAGCTCCTGAAGCAGAAGTAGCAGAAGAAGCAGCTCCTGAAGCAGCAGTAGCAGAAGAAGCAGCTCCTGAAGCAGAAGTAGCAGAAGAAGCAGCTCCTGAAGCAGAAGTAGCAGAAGAAGCAGCTCCAGCAGAAGAAGAAGCTCCAGCAGAAGAAGAAGCAGCCCCTGAGCCAGAAGTAGCAAAAGAAGAATCTGAAGCAGAATCTTCAGATGATGAGAAGCAGTAAGTCTCCGGACCTGTCTTTATTTCTTCTTATTGCCAGAATTGGCAAAACTCGAGGATTAAGAGGTGAATTTTTTCTTAGATCCTTTGCAGAGAATCCACAAAGTTTAAATACGTTCACTAAATTTTATACTCTAAGTTCTTCGCTAATGGAAGAGGTTGATCTTGAGTACATCAAAACCTCAAACTCAAATCTTATTTCTAAGATTAAATCTATTGATGATATAGATGCCATTAAGTCATTTGGCCAAAAAGATGTATATATTCTTAGGTCTGAACTTCCTATACTTGAAGAAAATGAGGCTTACTGGTTTGAGTTAATTGGTATGGATGTAATAAATCTTGATGAGCAATCACTTGGTGTGGTTGATGTTGTTAATAACTATGGCGCCAGTGATATTTTAGAAATAACTCCATCATCAAATAGAAAAGAAAAAATACTCATACCATTTATAAGAAATAAATTTATTATTTCAATTAATAAATCTAAAAATTCTATACTTGTCGACTGGGAAGAAGATTACTAGATTAAAACTTATGAATATAAATATTATTACGTTATTTCCAGAAATTTTTTCAGCCTTAAATTCAGGCTTACTAGGCCAAGCAATTGAAAGAAAAGATATTGCAATTAACATTGTAAATCTTAGAGACTATTCAATGAATGAATATGGTCAGGTTGACGATAAACCTTATGGCGGAGGAGAAGGCATGGTCTTAATGGCTGAGCCTCTAGAGAGATCTATACAGAGTATATCAAGGGATAAAAGAGGCAATATCGTTAACTTATCACCTCAAGGTGAGAGGTTCTCTCAATCAAAAGCTCAAAAGCTATCAAAGTTAGATAATTTAACCATTATTGCCGGAAGGTATGAGGGTATTGACGAAAGGATCATTAATCAATATGTGGATGAGGAAATTTCAATTGGTGATTTTGTTTTGAGCGGAGGAGAATTTGCTGCATTAACACTCATAGATGTGTGTGCAAGGTTTATTCCAGGGGTCATAGGTAATAATAAATCAGTTGAACTGGATAGTTTTAGCGCTGGATTATTAAAGGGGCCTGTTTTTACCAGGCCTGAAAAATATAACAATGAGTCTGTTCCAGAAATACTATTATCAGGCAATCATGCGCTAATTCAGGAATGGAAAGATGAACAATCTTTATTAAGAACCCTCGAAAGGAGACCTGAACTGCTAAATAATATAAAATTAACAAAAAAACAGAAAAAACTCTTGGAAGATTAAGCTTCTAAGCGTATCCTGTATCACATTTTTAGGCAAAGCATCACATTTTTAGGCAAAGTCATGGCAGATAAAGATAACGAAAATATGGAAAACACAACGGAAGAAGTGGTTGAAACCAATGAAGCTGTTTCAGAAGATGCGGTGGAAGTAGAAGAGTCTTCAGAAGCTTCTGCTGAAGTCATAGACGAGACTACAGCAACTGATGATGTTTCATCTGATGATGAGCCGGAAACTGAAGAGCTTAGTGCTGAGGAAGCTCCTGAGGAAGAAGTGCAAACTGCTCCTATAACTGTTGATGAAAAATCCCCCGCTCAAATTATTAATGCATTCGAGTCGAATCAATTAAAAGCTGATATTCCATCATTTAGACCTGGTGATACTGTTGTTGTTTCGGTTAAAGTCCAAGAAGGTGACAGAACCAGATTGCAGGCATTTGAAGGTGTTGTTATGAATATCAAGAAAGCCGGCTTAAATTCTGCATTTATTGTTAGAAAAATTTCAAGCGGCATTGGGGTGGAAAGAACATTCCAAATGCATAGCCCACTTATTGATTCTATTTCAGTCAAGAGAAAAGGTGATGTAAGACAAGCAACTCTTTACTATCTTAGAGAAAGATCAGGTCGATCAGCAAGAATCAAAGAAAGACTAGATTAATCTCATGTCGTCTGACCACAAAAGGAGCCAATACATTGATTCCTTTTTGGCAAGCCTCCGCCTAGAAAAAGGCCTTTCTACAAATACTATTAATGCATATGCAAATGATTGCAGATCATTTCTTAAATGGGCTAACAGCCGTGGAGATATTAATATATTGAGCCTACAAGAAAGCCAGGTTGAAAAATATATTAAAAGTTTTCAAGATCAAAACCTTACAAGCTCATCTATCAATCGAAAGATATCTTCTCTAAAACACTTATATCTTTTTTTGCATAAAAAGAAACTGGTTCAGGTTAACCCCATAGCAAATTTTTCTGGTCCAAAGAATCTCAGACCATTGCCAAAATCAATGTCTCAACTTGATGTCGAAAGCCTTATTCAAGCCCCAGATTGCACAAATTTTATTGGTCTAAGAGACAGAGCTATGCTGGAGTTACTTTATGCAACAGGCGTTAGAATCTCTGAATTGATTAATCTGCAATATACCAACATTGATTTAAACAGATCATTTATAAAGGTTATGGGAAAAGGTAACAAAGAGAGATTGATACCTTTTGGAGAAAATGCATTATCAAGCTTGTTTGATTATATTAATTATCGCAGAGAGAATAATTTATCTTTGAACTCAAGAGATTTTTTCATTAGTCAGCAAGGTAACAAAATTACTCGCCAAGCATTTTGGCATAGAATTAAATCATATTTACAACAAACAGGATTGCCAATTGATATTTCTCCCCATACTCTAAGGCACGCTTTTGCAACTCATTTACTCAATAATGGGGCAGACCTAAGATCTGTACAAATGTTGCTTGGACATAGTGATTTATCAACGACACAAATATATACTCACATAGCAAAACAGAGACTTAGTGAAATGGTTAAAAAACATCATCCTCGTGGCTAATCAATATGAAATTCAATAGATGCTTAATCATGCTCTTTTTAGCTTTCTCCCTAGATGGAATAGCCAATGAGACAGAAATAGTTACAAAAATTAATCAAGTGCTTCCTACTGGAATGTCTGTTAAAGGTATTAAACAGTCTCAGGTAGAAGGTTTGTTCGTGGTTGATATAGGTGACTTACAGCCTATATACGCTTCCAAAGATGGTAATTTTTTCTTATATGGCGAGATGTATGCCATTAAGAGCGGCGAATTATTAAATACAACCAAACAAGAAATTAGCTTGAACAGAAAAGCTATTTTAGATTCTGAGCTTCTGGAAAAAGACTTTATCACTTTTGCAGCTGCAGATGAAAAACATGTGATTACAGTTTTTACTGATGTTGATTGTGGCTATTGCAGAAAATTTCATGGTGAAATTGAAGATTACAATGCTCAAGGAATTACCGTAAATTATGTCGCATTTCCTAGATCCGGCCTTGAATCAGAGTCTTACAATAAAATTGTAAGTGCTTGGTGCTCTAGCGACCCTAAGGGAACGCTTACAGCTCTCAAGGAAGGAAGAGATCCAGCATTAAAACTTTGCCAAGACCATCCAGTTGAGGATCATTACTTGCTGGGACAAAGAATAGGAATTACTGGAACTCCTGCAATCATTTCATCTTCAGGAGATCTTCTTCCAGGTTATTTGCCTCCCATGGAGCTACTAAAAAAACTAAATTAATTATGACTAAATTAAAAATTGGTATTTGTGGGTGGGGCAATGTTGCAACAGGTTTGTATGAGCAGCTCATTTGCGGCAACGAATTATATTCAAAGTGGGAATTAGTTTGTATTGGTGCCCGCAGAGATAATCCAAGGTGCAACCCTGGTGACACCAAAATAGTCAGAGATATTTTTGCAGTGCCAGACGAGGACATAGATATTCTGGTTGAGCTCATTGGGGGAGTGGAGACAGCCCGAGAACTTATTTTAAAAGCACTTAATGCTGGCAAGCATGTAGTTACTGCTAACAAAGCAGTTATTTATGAGCATGGCGAAGAACTTATCCAGGTAGCAATCAAAAATAATGTAAAAATTCTATTTGAATCTGCAGTTTGCGCTGGAACTCCAGTTGTCAAAATGCTGTCTAACGACCTTGGTGCAAATAAAATATCTAAGGTTGCCGGCATGCTAAACGGGACAACAAATTTTATATTAAGCAATATGGAAGAGGGCGCTAATTACGAAAATGTTCTCCAAGAAGCTCAAGAGAAGGGGTATGCAGAACCTGATCCCAGTCTAGATGTTAATGGAACAGATGCTGCTCATAAAATTGGAATTTTAGCTTCCCTAGCTTTTAACAGCGGGCTCCCTGCAAGTACATTCCATATAGAGGGGATTGAGGATATTACTTCACAAGATTTTAAGTACGCGCATGAATTTAACCTAACGGTGAAACATTTAGCTGTTGCACAGCTTCAAAATCACGGCATTGAGCTAAGAAGCCATCCTGTAATGCTATCAAAAGAGTCTAGCCTTGCCGGGCTTAAAGGAGTTAGAAATGGCATACAGATAAATACTGATCTCCTCGGTGAATTTCAAGTTGCAGGCTCTGGTGCAGGAAGAGAATCTACTGCATCTGGACTTATCTCAGATTTGATTGCGCTGTCAAAAAATCAAGACATTGATCCAATGAGATACCCAGACTTTTCTAAGAAACCAAACATTATTGATTTTAATGAATTGAGCTTTAAATATTATGTCTATCTTGAGGTAAAAGATGAGTCAGGGGTCTTAGCATTAGTAAGCAAAATATTTGCAGACCATAAAATTAGCTTTGATAAGGTCATACAAAAAGATCAGCTGGATAATGGAAATGTTCCCATGGTAATTTTTACTGACCCTGTTATTGAGAGTGAAATGCAAATTGCATTAAAAGACTTAAAGAGTAACTCTGTTATTCATAATTCAAAGATTATTAGAATCGAGGATTCGTAATGCTTTTTCATTCAACCAGAGGGAATGACTCTGGCAAAGATTTTGCAACAATATTAATGCAGGGACTTGCAGACGATGGCGGTCTCTTTATGCCAGACCATTGGCCGCAAGTTGATTTAGAAGCAATTAAATCGAAAACATCATTCATCGATGTTGCAAAGTGCATTGTTCCTCTGTTTACTGCTTCTTCTTTCTCACACGCAGAGACTATTAAAATAGTGGAAGATACTTGGCACGATTTTGAGCATGCAGACCTTGTAGGCATTCAAACTTTTGACGACGTTTCAATCTTAGAATTATTTCATGGGCCAACAGCAGCATTTAAAGATTTTGGTTTGCAGCTAGCAGCTGCTTTTTTTAATGAAGTGTTGGAAAGTGAGAACAAAACAGCAATTGTTCTTGGTGCAACATCTGGTGATACTGGTTCTGCTGCAATTGATGCATGCAAGGCTTACAAGAGAATTACAAGCTTTATCATGCTGCCAAATGGCAATATGTCTGAGGTCCAAAGGCGACAAATGAGTACGATTGATGCGGACAATGTTTTTGCTTTAAGGATCAATGGAACGTTTGATGATTGCCAGGATTTAGTTAAACACGCTTTTAAACAACGTGATTTTTTAAATTCAGACCAATATCTTCTAGCAGTGAATTCAATTAACTGGACTCGTATTGTTGGCCAAATTTGTTACTACTTTTATGCTTTCAATCGACTGCACTCTAAGGGAGATTTAAATTTCTCAGTGCCTACAGGTAACTTTGGCAATGTTTTTGCGTGTTACTCAGCTCATCAGATGGGTTTGCCAATCAATAAAATTTCAGTTGCAGTCAATGACAATGACATTTTGCATCGTTTTTTTAGTGAGAATGATTATTCCAAGCAAACAGTACAAGAAACTATTTCACCAAGCATGGACATAAGCGTTGCGAGTAACTTTGAAAGACTTGTGTATGATTTTTTTCTTGATAGAGATGCTGGTGAATGTGCCAAACTGTTTACTCAATTTCCCGTTCATGCAATCGAGCTAAATGAAGATGTGTGGAAGAAAAAAAATGAGTTATTTTCTTCAAGCAGAGTAAACGATGAGCATACGCGGAAGTTAATTCAGGAGACATATGCTGCTCATGATTATGTCCTAGATCCTCATACTGCAATTGCGATGGAGGAGGCCTTGAAAATGAGCAATGCAAATAAGCATTACATCGTTCTGTCGACTGCTCATCCTTCTAAGTTTCCAAAAGTATACGAGGAACTAGATATCAATATCCCAAGTACTCCGAAGGCATTAATGGGCTTATATGATAAAACAGAAAAACTTCATACGTTTGATGCTCAATATGACCAGATCGTTAATTTTATTAACCAGAATAATCTAGAGGTAAATGTATGAATGTTCCTGAAATTGTTACAGCAGACCCCAAAGATCTTGACTGCATCAAGGGTGTTTTAAAGCTTGGCTTTGCTTCAGATGCTTTGCTTCGATGGGTTTTCCCTGATGCAGCTAATTATTTAAAAAGTTTTGATCTATGGATGCAAGAATTCTCCAAAATTGCATACGAGAATGATCTCGTATATTCAGAGAAAAATTTTGCTGGAGCATCTATTTGGCATCCACCTGGAGCAGAATTTGATGAAGCTGTTCTAGAGCCTACTTTTGGTGCAATTCCTGAAGAGAGGTTGGAGACTGTAGCAAAGTTCTTCGAGGAGTTTGAAACATATCATCCAGATGACGCGTGGTATCTAGCTTTTATTGCAGTTGATCCATCGCAGCAGAGAAAAGGTATTGGTTCTTTGTTATTGCGGGAAGCGTTGCAGGCGATTGATCAAAGAGGGGAAAGAGCATATTTAGAGGCTACTAGCGAACAAAATAAAGCTTTGTACGAGAGGCATGGATTTGTTGAGATTGGAAAAGTGCAATTTCAGGATTCTCCTCCAGCATTTCCTATGATAAGAGAGGCAAGGTAACTGTATTACAGGTCAAAAAGGTATTAGAATGCGTGACTATGGAAACAGGCGAACTTAAATCTAATCTACTTAATCTCCGAGATCGTATGACAGATCTCCGGGGGTATCTTTGACGTTTCCGCAAAAGAAGATTCTTTAAAAGCAATTAATACTCAGCTGGCAGAAGAAGCCACCTGGTCAAATTTAGAATTATCCCAGTCTCTCAATAAAGAAAAAACTGAGTTAGAAAAATTTCTTACCAATTTTTTATCGGTTGATATGGCCGTAAATGATAATCTTGAACTGCTAGATATGGCCATAGAAGAGTCAGATGAAGGATCTATTAATCAAATGCTAGAAGAAACCAATTCTCTTATGTCATCGGTGGAAGATTTAGAGTTCAATCGGATGTTCTCTAACAAAATGGATCCAAGTTCTGCGTTCATTGATATCCAATCAGGATCAGGTGGAACCGAGGCTCAAGACTGGGCTGATATGCTTTTAAGAATGTATACAAGATGGGCCGAAAAGCATGATTTTTCAGTTTCCGTTATTGAACATTCTCCGGGTGAAGTTGCTGGAATTAAATCTGCATCCTTATTGATCAAAGGCAGCTATGCCTATGGTTGGCTTAGAACAGAAACAGGTGTTCATCGCTTGGTAAGAAAGTCCCCGTTTGATTCAGGTAGTAGACGTCATACTTCATTTGCATCTGTTTTTATCTCTCCTGAGATCGATGAGTCTATTGAGGTCGAGCTAAATCCTTCGGACGTTAGAATTGATACTTACAGAGCCTCGGGAGCTGGTGGACAGCATGTCAATAAAACAGATTCAGCCGTTCGACTAACTCATGCGCCTACAGGAACTGTAGTTCAATGCCAAAGCGATAGATCTCAGCATAAAAATAAAGATAATGCATTCAAGCAACTTAAATCAAAACTTTATGAATTAGAGCTGCAAAAGCAAAAAGATGAGCAGCAATTATTAGAAGAAAGTAAGTCCGATATTGGCTGGGGCAGTCAAATTCGCTCATACGTCCTCGATCAATCTCGAATTAAAGACTTAAGAACAAACGTAGAGAGTGGTAACATCTCTGCAATACTAGATGGCGATATAGATATTTTTATTAAAGCCAGTCTAACGCAAGGAGTATAGATGACTGATTCAAATACAGGTGGGGAAGCCACAATTCTAGAGGAAAGACGAAGAAAGCTAGAAGAGCTGAGAGCAGAAAATAAAGCTTACATCAATGATTTCATTCCATCTGAGCATGCGCTTGATCTGCATGAATTGCATGGAGCCCTTTCTAAAGATGAACTTGAGAAAGCTCAAGTCAAAGATTTAGCATTAGCAGGCCGAATAGTTTTGAAGCGCGTCATGGGAAACGCAAGTTTTATTACTATCAGGGATGGCTCAGGCGATATTCAAATTTATGTAAGCAAAAATAATATAGACGTTGATTTATATAAGAATTTTAAGACCTGGGATTTGGGTGACATTATCGGCGTGACAGGCAAGCTTTTTAAAACTAACACTGATGAACTTACAGTTGAGGCTAACTCAATTGTGCTTATAACTAAGGCTCTTAGGCCTATGCCAGAAAAGCATAAAGGCTTGGCAGATATAGAGACTAGATATCGCCAAAGATATATCGATCTGATGAGCAATCCAGAGTCAAAAGCAATCTTTGTGAAGCGTTCGAATATCATTGCTACTGTTAGAAGCACAATGCTTCAAGATGGCTTTTTGGAGGTAGAGACACCCATGATGCACTCCATCCCTGGTGGAGCTGTGGCTAAGCCATTTATCACTCATCATAATGCCTTGGACAGAGAGCTTTTTCTAAGAATTGCACCTGAATTGCATCTCAAAAGGCTTCTTGTTGGTGGATTTGAAAAAGTCTTTGAAATTAATCGAAGTTTCAGAAATGAGGGCTTATCAACAAGACATAATCCTGAATTTACTATGCTTGAGTTTTATGCAGCGTTTGCAACGTTTCAAGGCACCATCGATTTTACAACAAAGATTATTCAATCAGCGTCAGAGGCTATTGGCAACAGCACTCAAATAGAATGGGATGGAGATCAAATTGATTTAACTTCCTTTCATACAAAAACTCTTGCTGAACTTGTGTTGGCAGAAAATGCAGATCTATCTAATGAAGATTTAAGTAATATTGAAACGTTACGAACATATGCATCAGATCAGAATATTTCCTACAAAGATTCTTGGGGTGCAGGCAAAATATTGCTTGAGATCTTTGAAAAAACAGTTGAACCTAAACTTATTCAGCCAACCTTTGTGACAGAGTATCCTGTAGAGGTATCTCCGTTATCTAGACGTAATAATGAAGACTCATCTATTGCAGATAGATTTGAGCTTTTCATTGGCGGCAAGGAGATTGCAAACGGATTCTGTGAGCTAAATGACCCAGATGATCAAGCGGATCGATTCCGCGATCAGGTCAAAGCTAAGGCTGATGGAGATGATGAGGCCATGGGTTTTGATGAGGACTACATAGCAGCCCTAGAGCATGGTATGCCACCAGCTGTGGGTGTTGGAGTTGGGATCGATAGATTGGTAATGATGTTAACAAATCAAAGCTCAATCAGAGACGTAATTTTATTTCCACAACTCAAATCATAATCAGTAATTGATGATCATCACTTTGCTTATAACCATTGGAGCGCCTCTCGCCATCGTCTCCTTTATTATTTATTCAGATAAATTTAAAGAACCATTAGATTTAATTCTAAAAACTTTCGTTCTAGGCATATTTTTATGTATTCCCGCTGGTGAATTAAACTCTTGGCTTATCCAATCTCCAGATCAGTCTTACTTTGCTGGGCTTACGGAAGAGAGTCTAAAATTTATTGTTCTATATTTCTACATTAGACCGAAGACAGCTTTCAATGAACCAATGGACGCAATAGTCTATGGAACCATAGCTTCCCTTGGATTTGCGACGCTAGAGAACCTCACATATGTCTATACAGGCAGTCCAGATGCGGATTCTTTTACTATTGCAATAATAAGAGCGATTAGTGCAATACCATTACATGCTAGTTGCGGAATTATCATGGGATACTATTTTGGCCTATATGCTTTTCTAGGCTCAAAATCAGCTTTGATTAAAAGCTTAATCATTCCAATTTCAATTCATGCCACTTATAACTATTTAACTGGATTTGGTTTTTTATGGTTTTATTTTTTATTTGCCGTCATGTTTTATGCGCAATCTCTTCATAAACAAGTTTCAGATTTACAGCAAACTAAATTAATGGAAAGAGAAAATTAGACTATTTAATTTTCTTTACCATCTAAACTTTTCAAAGTTTTCTGGGTTAGCCCAGCCATCTGCATTATTCCATCCTCGTTTTTTGTTGTAGGTTTGAAGGTTATATGAATATATTTTCTTAAAAGATATTTCTGGATCATAAGCAAAGCCAAGCTCCAGAAAAGATTGATGGTCTATGTCATCTACAGACTCTCTAATAACTAGTATTTTTTGAGCTACAGAATTTTTAATGAGCCCAAGTTGAGTTTTAGAGACCTCGATGTCTTCAAGGACAATACACATGTCAAAGGTTTCTTGTAAATTTACATCACCTGTCGGAATCACTGTAAGTCTATCTAGAGACTCTTCAAGCTTTTCTATCAAGTTGCTGAGATTGCCAGAGGATAAGACAAGAACTGATTTAGTGTCCTCGGAACGAATAAGCTCTGCAAGGAATTGATCTGGTCCCTGTTTGACCATTTATTTTAGCAAATCTTCTACAGCCGCTCTTTCTTCTAAGAGCTCATTTGTTGAGATTTGAATTTTTTCTTTTGCAAATTCTGACAAGACAATATCTTTTACAATTTCAATGCTGCCATCTTCTAGCGTTCTTAAAGGCATACCACAAATAATGCCATCAGGTAGATCATAACTTCCGTCTGTTATTACCGCAGCACTAAAGCAATCTCCTGGCGAGGTTGGATTCTCACATGCAACAACTGTATCTAACGCAGCTTTTGCTGCTGAGGTAGCTGATGATGCGCCTCTTGAATCAATGACAGCTTTGCCTCGCTGTTGAACAGTAGGGAGAAAGTTATTATTAATCCAATCCATGTCTAAGATTGCATCTTTGCCAGATTGTCCATTGCAATCCATGTTCTCAAAATCAGGATACATAGTAGGGCTATGATTGCCCCATATAATCATTTTGCTTATGTCTGCTACGCCTGTGTTGAGTTTCTTTGAAAGCACAGATTGCGCTCTGCTTGAATCCAGCATGGTCATTGCCATCCATAATTGAGATGGATTATTTGCAGCATGTCTTCCAATCAATGCATTGGTATTTGCTGGATTGCCGACCACCAATACTTTTGCATCTGACTTACCATGCTCACCAATAGCTTTGCCTTGACCTACAAAAATACCGCCATTAATTTGCAATAAATCAGCGCGCTCTTCAATTTTCTTGCCGTTGTAAACAATGCCACGTGGAATGCTGCCTACGAGTAAAAACCAATCAGCACCTTTTGCTGCAGCCTCAAAATCTGATGTGTAATTCACATTGCCCATGTTTGGAAAATTAGAATCCTCTAATTCCATTACTAGACCCTCTAATTTTTCTACCACTTGAGGAATTTCAACAAGCTCAAGATCAACGATTTTATCGCCGAAGGTATGCCCATCTACCAGCCTAGGGATCAAGGAATAACTTATTTGACCTGCTGCACCAGTAACTACAACCTTAACTCTCTCTTTCATCGAAAAACTCCTTTGATTAATTTTTAAACATTATATTCCGAAACGTTAAATTAATTCTCGGACTGATGAATTTTTTAGTCTTTTTTATTGAATGCTGCCAATATTGTTGAGTTTGTCCGTCGATGATGATTAGCGCACCACTAAGCTGAGGAACGGCAAGAGTTTCTTTGGATAAAATATTCTTAAATACTAGATCGCGCTCACCGCCAAACGATAATGCTGCAATTGTAGGATTCTTACCCAACTCCTTTTCGTCATCTGCGTGCCATCCCATTGAATCTTGCCCATCTCGATAATAGTTTACGAGGACAGAGTTAAACTCTAAGCCAGCTTGCTGACTAATTTTTTCTTTAATCATTAGCAGTTCTTTGGTCCAATCTTGTCGATGAAGCTTTTTACCAGAATAGCTGTAATCACAACCCTCATCACCAATCCAGCATTGCAGTCTTGGTATAACAACATCCCTGCCAAACATTTTTATTTTCATCGACTCCCATGGCAATGCATCAATAAAATTCTCAAGTAATTTTGTTGACTCAACAGGTGTAAAAAATCCTTCTTGGACTCGAATTTTTAGATCGTTGTGAGCTACAATTTCATTCTGCATAACAGAGTTAGTATAAATATGTTTTTATTAAATCCAATCACATAAACCTCATGAGTAAAGTCATAATTATTGGGGGAGGGCATGCGGGTGCTAATGTAGCATTTAGTCTTCGAAAAGATGGCTTTGAGGGCGAAATTGATATTTTCTCAAACGAAGAATTTCTGCCCTATCATCGACCGCCACTCTCAAAAGAGTTCTTAAAGAAGAATATGGAAACCGAAAAGCTATTTTTTAAACCCGAGAGTTTTTATCAAGAGCAAAATATTTCTTTTCATGCCAGTGCATTGGTTAGCTCCATAGATACTAATTTAAAAGAAATAACGGCTGATACTTCAACATTTTTATTCGATTATTT
>Ga0233432_10002288_pt1 | contig 17844 bp, 16 predicted proteins | sample SI_122_August201_6_FD_179870 | JGI IMG/M metagenome (GOLD analysis project Ga0233432, IMG submission 179870) | Seawater microbial communities from Saanich Inlet, British Columbia, Canada - SI_122_August2016_10_MG | ecosystem: Environmental > Aquatic > Marine > Inlet | place: Canada: British...
TCCCAACCTGAACGATTGTAATTTTCCCAGCAAGGCGCTGGCCGGTGTAGGGGTGGTTTTTTATCTGATGTCAGCTTTGCGCGTGGCTTTGCGGAAAGAGAACTGGTTTGAATCCTGTCAGATTGCGGAACCCAATCTGGCCAACTTTCTCGATCTTGTTGCTCTGGGTACTGTCGCTGATGTAGTGCCACTGGATCAAAATAATCGCCGTTTAGTGAAACATGGTCTGGGTATTATTCGTAGCGGCAAAGGTCGTCCGGGCATCAGGGCCTTGCTGGAGGTAGCCGGTAAAAACCCGCAAAGTGTTGTCGCAAGTGATCTCGGTTTTGCTGCGGGGCCGCGCCTGAATGCCGCAGGGCGGCTGGATGACATGTCCCTCGGCATTGCCTGCCTGACTGAAGATAATCCTTCCAGGGCCCGGCAAATTGCACAGCAACTGGATGCCTTGAACCGTGATCGCAAGCAGATTGAAAATGATATGCAGGCCCAGGCAATGCTTGCACTTAGCCATCTTGAGATCACTGAGTTGGATCAGTGTGGTATTTGTCTGTATGACCCAGGATGGCACCAGGGTGTGATTGGAATCCTGGCTTCGCGCATCAAGGAGAAATATCATCGTCCTTGCATCATCTTTGCCGATGCTGGCGACGAGGAAGAGGGTGAAAAAATGATCAAGGGATCTGCTCGCTCAATTGATGGCTTACATATTCGTGATGCGCTGGATGCGGTGGCGACAAGTCATCCGGAAATACTCAAGCGCTTTGGCGGTCATGCCATGGCTGCTGGTTTGGCGATCAAGGCGAAGGATTTCCCGGATTTTGTTATGGCATTCGAAACAGTCTTGTCAAAAGAATTAAGTGAAGATCTCTTGCAGCAAAAAAAAATGATTGATGGGGAGTTAAATGGCGATTGTTTTTCGCTAAGCTTTGCCGGGGTTTTGCGTGACGCTGGACCCTGGGGGCAGCATTTTCCAGAGCCAGAGTTTCTGGGAGAATTTTTAGTAATTAACTCTCGGGTGGTAGGGGAGAAGCATTTGAAATTGACTCTGCAAATACCTGAGTCAGAAAATTTAATCGATGCGATTGCTTTTAATACTGCCCCTGAATTGCTGGAGAACGAGCTTGATACAATCACTCTGGTTTATCGATTGGAGATCAATGAGTTTCGCGGTAACTATAATCCCCAATTGCTGGTTGATCAGGTGGTAGGTTTCAGCTTGGCCTGAAGGCAGCAAGAAATAGACTTCCTGGCAAAATCGCAGGCAATAAAAAACCCGGCAATGGCCGGGTTTTTTTATAAATCATATTTTTAAAATATGTCGTCGGGCCTAGTCTGCCAGGCTTTTGATGTAGGCAGCTACATCTTCAATGGCCTGTTCTGTAGGCAAGGTCATTGCCATAGGAGCCATCTGCATGCCAAAGATATCTTTCGGGTTAGTACCACGAATTCCATTCTTGAAATTTTGCAGCTGACGAATGACATACCATTCTTCCTGACCAGCCAGGGATGGGGCATTTAGTGCCTGCATGCCTTCACCTTGAGCGCCGTGGCATGCGCCACAGGTAGCATAAAGGGTTTGACCACGTGCTGCGTCTCCGGCTGCGAAGGCACTGGATGCAAACAGTGAAACGAGTGCAGCAATTGCGAATGTTGCTTTCAACTTCATTGGATTACTCCTGATTTAAGATTAGATTATTAAAACCTTGTTTAACTGAACATCAGCTGAATTATTTTTGAAACGCGCACCTTAGCTTTGGGTGTCCTCTAGCTATACTTTACTTTTCGAAACTTTCCAATTTAAGGAAGAGGCGATAGTTGCCTCTGAGTTGCCTCTGAAAAGACTGTAATAACTAGCAAATAGGAAGTTTGCTTTGTAATTTATCTCAGGCTGCTTGGACGGGGCGGGATTATAGCAACATTGCACCAAAATAAAAGTGGGTGAATTTGCTATTTACGCGTTATTACACGTGGTGTCTTGGTCAGTTACACAGTAATATTTGCTGTTTTTTAAACAAGGGAAATAAACATGACAATCAAGTCTGATAAATGGATTCGACGCATGGCGCAAGAGCATGGCATGCTGGAACCGTTTGAGCCTAATCAGATACGGGAAGTAAATGGCAAGCGCGTCATTTCATACGGGACATCCAGCTATGGCTACGATGTTCGTTGTGCCTCTGAGTTCAAGATTTTTACTAATGTGCATACTTCCAGCGTGGTAGATCCAAAGAATTTTGACGAAAGCAGCTTTGTCAGCATCAATGAGGACACCTGTGTCATCCCTCCCAATTCCTTTGCCCTGGCCCGGACAATAGAATACTTCCGTATTCCATCTAATGTGCTGACGGTTTGTTTGGGTAAATCCACCTATGCCCGTTGCGGCATCATTGTTAATGTCACCCCACTAGAACCCGAGTGGGAGGGACATGTGACACTGGAGTTTTCAAACACCACACCGCTTCCCGCAAAAATATATGCCCATGAAGGCGTGGCCCAGATGCTGTTCTACGAATCCGATGAACAATGTGAAGTCACCTACAAGGATCGCAACGGCAAATATCAGGGACAGACCGGAGTCACTCCGCCTAAATCCTGAACAGGGCAGGGACGTTTCTTGATCAGTGCCATTTATTTGCACCGTTAAACGTCACTATCTCATTGATTTTTCGGTATAATCGCCGGCCTTTAATAGCTTGTAACTGTAAGTAGGCGCCAAACATGCTTGAAGTACACGGCCTGTATTGTGAGCGGGATGAACGAATTCTATTCAAGGATTTGTCGTTTTCTATTGCTCCCGGCAAGGCCCTGCAGATACAAGGTTCAAATGGAAGCGGTAAAACGACTTTGCTGAGGATCCTTTGTGGTCTGAACAGTGATTTCTCCGGTGAAATTCTCTGGCAGGAAAAACCAGTCAAGCAAGTGCGCAGTGAATTTTGTTCTGATGTTTTTTATCTGGGGCATGCGCCAGCTATCAACCGGACATTGAGTCCCAGAGAGAATTTACGCTGGTTTAGTGCATCCCAAGGCAAAACTGGAAATATTGATATCTCGACAGCTTTGGATGAACTGGGTCTGGCCGGATATGATGATGTGCCTTGTTTCATGATGTCTGCCGGGCAGCAGAGGCGTGTCAGTCTTGCCCGCATGAAACTTACCTCTGCCAGGCTGTGGGTGATGGATGAGCCCTTTACTGCGCTGGACAAGCGCGGTGTCAGTGAGGTGGAGCAATTGCTGTCTGATTTTGTGAATGCCGGTGGCAGTCTGATTCTGACGACTCATCATCCCTTGCAAATAGCGTGTGATATAGACGTAATCAATCTTGATTCCAGAGTTCAGGAGTCTGCGCCATGAACACAGACATGAATAAGGCTTCCAGTGAGCTTGGCTTGCTCAGCGTGATGGGAGCAACAGTCAGGCGGGAAATGTTGCTGGCCTTTCGCAACCCCGGGGATGTAATTAATCCGCTGATGTTTTTCGTTATCGCCGTGACCTTGTTTCCACTTAGCGTGGGTACAGATGAAAACTTCCTTAGCGCTATCGCTCCGGGGGTTATCTGGGTCACCGCACTGCTGGCAGTGATGTTGTCGATGGACAGTTTGTTCCGGGCTGATTTTGAAGATGGCAACCTGGAACAGTTGCTGATGAGTCCTCAGCCTTTATATTTTCTGCTGCTGGCCAAGATTTTCAGTCATTGGCTGGTTGCCTGCCTGCCAATTATCCTGCTTGCGCCGGTGTTGGCAAGCATGCTGTTTATGAGTCCTGAGGGCATGCTGCCACTGGTCTTGAGCTTGCTGCTGGGAACGCCGGTATTAACGCTGCTGGGTGGGATCGGCATGGCACTGACAGTAGGACTGTCCAGGAGTGGATTATTGCTGGCTGTGTTAATATTGCCTCTCTATGTGCCGGTGTTGGTATTCGGTACCGGGGTGGTTCAGGCAGCTATCAACGGAACAGCTTTTTCCGGTTTGCTGGCGCTGCTGGCAGCCCTGTTCGCACTTGCTGTCAGTCTCTCACCACTGGCAATTTCGGCAGCTTTGAAAATTAGTATTAATTAGCGGATTTGTTAATAAATGTGGCAATGGTTATATAAATTAGGTTCACCAAAATGGTTTTATACCATTGGTAACCGTGTGTTGCCGTGGTTGTGGGGCGTCACTGGCCTGTTGCTGGTCGTCGGTATTATCTGGGGCCTGGGCTTTTCCCCGCCGGATTATCAAATGGGGGATAACTACCGCATTATTTATCTGCATGTTCCTGCCGCCGGTCTGATGAAAGGCAGCTTTTACATGATGGCTCTGTGCAGCGCGGCCTTGCTGATCTGGAAAATTAAAATGGCGGACATAGTAGCAAAAGCGGTTGCACCAATCGGGGCAATGGCTACGCTGCTGATGCTGGTGAGCGGCTCGCTTTGGGGAATACCCACCTGGGGGACCTGGTGGATATGGGATGCCAGACTTACCAGCTCCTTGCTACAGTTTTTTATTTTTGTGGGCATTATTGCTCTGCGCTCGGCTATCGAGTCGCGTGATTCTGCGGCGAAGGCCTGTGCTGTATTGACACTTGTGGGTCTGGTGAATATCCCGATTATCGAATACTCCGTGGAATGGTGGAACACTTTGCACCAGGGTGCCAGCGATCTGTCCTTGCGCGATTCATCGGCCAATCCGCCAGAAATCTGGATTCCTGCGTTTTTTACTGGTTTCGGCTTTATTGGCCTGTTTTTTATAGGTCTTATTCTGCGCAGCCAGAATGAGATTTTATTGCGAGAAAGACGCTCTCAATGGGTAAAGGACTTGTTGTTAACGGATAATGCGAAAGCGGACACCGAGTCAGGGATAAATACCAATGCCTGAATTTCAGTTCAACAGCCTGGCAGAATTACTCAACATGGGCGGTTATGCTCAATACGTATGGCCGGTGTATGTGTTTTTTTTGCTATTTTGTCTGTTTACGGTAGTACCACCTGCATATTCCCGACGTAAGATAGTAAAACAAATCAAAGCTCGTCTAAGACGCGAGGAGAATCAGTAATGTTAGCTCATCGACAGCAGAAGCTGGCTATAGTGCTATTTATCATTTTTGGCTCAGCACTGGCCATAGGTCTCGTCTTGTTTGCCCTTAAAGAAGGCATCAATGTGTTTTACACCCCAACTGAAATATCTGCGGGAGAGGTGGGCCAGGGGCAGAGCTTTCGAGTCGGCGGCATGGTGAAAATGGGCAGCCTGGTCAAGGAGGGTCTTGAAGGGGCAGAGGTGAATTTTCTTGCCACAGATTTCTGTAATGATGTGCTGGTGAGTTATACCGGGCCGTTACCAGACCTGTTTCGGGAAGGTCAGGGCGTTGTCGCTGACGGTTCCCTGGATAACGCAGGGACATTTAAAGCAACCCAGATTCTGGCAAAGCATGATGAGAATTATATGTCCGCAGAAGTAAAAGCATCACTTGATGCTGCTGAATCAGCATCTATAGAGGTATGTCACCAATGATTCCTGAACTGGGTAATTTTTCCCTGGTACTTGCTTTAAGCCTGGCTTTTTTATTGAGCGTTCTGCCGATGGTAGGCGTTTACCGGAATAACCAGATGCTGATGACCTTATCGCGCCCCTTGTGTTCTGGCATATGGGTTTTCATGGTGATAAGTTTTGCCTGCCTTGCCTGGGCCTTTCTCCATGACGATTTTTCGGTTGCCTATGTTGCACGAAATTCAAATACCTTATTGCCCTGGTATTACAAGTTCACCGCTGTCTGGGGAGGCCATGAAGGCTCACTTCTGCTCTGGGTATTGATGGTGGCGAGCTGGACCTACGCTGTGAGTTTGTTCAGTCGTAATTTGCCTCTGGATATTCTGGCAAGAGTGCTGGCAGTGATGGGTATTATCAGTGTCTGCTTTTTGATATTCATGCTACTGACGTCCAATCCATTTGATCGTTTGATGTTAAATACTCCGGCAGAGGGAACAGACCTTAATCCCTTATTGCAGGATTTCGGGCTTATCGTGCACCCGCCATTTTTGTATATGGGCTATGTAGGTTTCTCGGTGGCTTATGCTTTTGCTATCACAGCTTTATTAACCGGTAAACTTGATGCTGCCTGGGCACGCTGGACCAGGCCCTGGACTAATATTGCCTGGGCTTTCCTGTCCATAGGTATCGCATTAGGTAGCTGGTGGGCATACTACGAACTGGGCTGGGGCGGCTGGTGGTTCTGGGATCCAGTGGAAAATGTTGCCTTCATGCCATGGTTGGTAGGTACCGCACTGATTCACTCCCTGGCTGTCACGGAAAAACGCGGGGTATTTAAAAGCTGGACAGTATTGCTGGCAATTGCTGCATTTTCACTGAGTCTGTTGGGAACCTTTATCGTGCGTTCCGGACTACTTACTTCAGTGCATGCCTTCGCTGTAGATCCTGAAAGGGGGCTGGTACTGCTGACCATCCTGCTGCTGGTTATAGGAGCATCGCTGTTTCTGTATGCCTTACGCGCTCCAGTAGTAAAAGGGAATGCCAGTTACACAGCAACTTCCCGGGAAGTATTTTTGCTGATTAACAACATTCTTCTGGTGGTTGCTACTGCGGGTATTCTATTGGGAACACTCTATCCGCTGATTCATGCAGCCATTAATGGTGAAGATCAACCGGTCTCGGTAGGGGCTCCCTATTTCAACACTATTTTCCTGCCCTTGATGGGAATTCTTGTTGCTTTCCTGACGGTGGGTTCGATTTCCAGATGGAAAAAAACATCATTGGCTTACTTAAAACAACAATTGGTGAAAGTCGCCGTGGCAAGTGTGGCCCTTGGAGTCCTGGTGCCATTGATTGTTACACGCGAAGTCAATATCGGGATTTTCGTGGCAGTAACGCTGGCCTTCTGGATAGTGATGGGCATCGCCCGTGATATCCAGGTTAAAACGTCAAACAAGGAGTCGCTGTTACAAGGATTGAAAAGCCTGAGTCTGAGTTATTACGGTATGCAGATTGCCCACTTTGGCATGGCGGTGATTATTCTGGGGATTTGTCTGACCAGCCACTACAGCGTAGAGCGTGATGTACGCCTGGCCCCTGGAGAAAGTATTGAAATTGGCAGTTACGAATTTATTTTTGAAGGCGTCTCACCTATACAGGGACCAAATTACACAGCGGATGCCGGTGAAATTACAGTACTTAAAAATGGTAAGTCGTATTTAACCCTGACTCCTGAAAAACGTACTTATCGTGCGACAGGCAGTGTGCAGACTGAAGCAGATATTGATGTGGGATTTTTCAGAGACCTTTTTGCTGCATTGGGAGATCCCCGCGGTGATGGTGCCTGGGTAGTAAGAATTCATATGAAACCTTTTGTGTTCTGGATCTGGCTCGGTGCTTTCCTGATGGCGGCAGGTGGGTTTACCGCCATCCTTGATAAGCGCTACAGGGTAAAGGAAGTAAAGGCAGAAAAAGAGCAGGTCACTCAAGCCAATACTGAAATCGATGCCGCGCCTGACCTTGCCGGTGAGACGGGGTAAAAAAAATGAATAGACGCGTAAAATTATTCATTCCTGTTGCGCTGTTCCTGACCATGGCAGGGTTTTTAATGTTTGGCTTAACCCGTGACCCGAATGTTGTCCCTTCTGCCTTGGTGGACAAACCTTTTCCTGAATTTAGCTTGCCCAGTCTTTATGCTGAGCAGGGTAATTTCTCGAGAGAGGATATTCTGGGGGAAATTCTCATAGTCAATATCTGGGGTTCCTGGTGCATACCTTGTCATATAGAGCATCCTTTTTTACTTGAGATGAGTGAAAAAGAGCCGGATATCACATTTATAGGTATCAGCTATGATGACTCCATTGCAGAAGACCGGCTTTTTTTAGAAGAGCGGGGCAATCCTTTTGATCGTAATGTCGTAGATTCTGGCAGCTCTTTAAGGATTGATCTTGGAGTTACAGGTGCCCCTGAAACATTCCTTGTTGATCAAAATGGCATGATTCTATACCGACATATTGGTGCTATCGACAGAGCTGTGTGGGATGACACGTTTGAACCTCTGTTGGAACAGATTAGGTAATAGTTACAAGGTACAAGGTACAAGGTACAAGGTACAAGCGTAGGCTGGATAAGCGCGGTGCCATCCGGCAGAAGTTGAAAGTTAAAAGTTAAAAGTTAAAAGTTAAATATGATATTAAGAAAATTCATCTGTGCGTTTCTCCTGCTGCTTTTTGTTGCGCCTGTTTTTAGTGCGATTCAGGAATATGCCTTTGAGTCCGAGCAGGAAGAAGATCGCTTCAAAAAGCTCACTTATGAAATGCGCTGTCCGAAATGCCTGAATTCCAACCTGGCGGGATCTGATGCGCCTATTGCGGCTGATTTGCGTCAGGAAATATATAAGCAGATTACTGAAGGACGCAGCAATGATGAAATAATTGATTTCATGAGTAGTCGTTATGGTGATTTTATTCTTTATCGTCCCAGGCTTACCCTGGCTACTTTTTTTCTCTGGTTTGGGCCAGCAATCTTGCTGGTGGCAGGGCTTTTCATCGTCAGGCGTATGTTGCTGGCCAGTGCGTTGGTGCAACAAAATGAAACAGCTCTATCCACTGATGAACAAGAAACCCTCCGCAAACTTCTCGAAACCAAATCGGACTGATTATTCATGACTACCTTCTGGTTATACAGTGTCATTCTGTTGCTCATTGCCTTGTTGTTTATTCTTGTTCCTGTGTTGCGATACCGGCCGGTGATAAAAACGGCTGACAGTGAAATACGTAAACAAAAAAATATTGAAGTGTTTCAGCAAAGTCTTGCCGAGCTGGAGCAGGACAGAAAAGAAGATATCATCACTGTCGATGAATTCGAAAAGCTGAAAACAGAATTGCAGCGTAGTTTCATGAGCGACATGGATGATGAGAAGTCCAGACTGCAGAGCAATTCGGGTAAAACGAACAAGCTCATACCAATGTTGTGCCTGTTGTTTATTCCTCTGTTCAGTTATTCCCTGTACGAAGTAGTGGGTTCTGCCAGAGATCTTGAATTGCCACAAATTCTGCAGGCACTTGGAGAGGCAGAAACAGCGGAACAACAGTTGCAGGGCTTGAATCGTCTAGCAGAGGTTTTGCAGAAGCGCTTTGATCGCCATGATGATGATATCCAGAATGGTTATATGTTAGGGACTTTATATCTGGAGCTGGAAAATTTTCCCGGAGCGATAAGAACGTTTCGTGCCATGACAGAAGTGATGGAAGCCAGTCCTGATAAAGCGACAGTACTGGGACAATTGGCGCAGTCCATGTATCTGGCTGCCGAATCGCAGATTACAGCGGAGGTTCAGCAGGTCATTGATCAGGCCTTGTCGATGAACCCAAATGAATATGCAGTGATGAGTTTGCTGGCCATTGAATCATTTATTAATGAAGATTTTGCCCAGGCTTTGACCTATTGGCGCAGGCAATTAATACAAATGGATGCCAACAGTCAGCAAGCCGTAGTATTAAGAAGTCGCATTGAGCAGGTTGAAGCCCTGTTGCCGGAGTTTGCCGCTAGCGGTGCTTCGCCCGAGGCGGCTGATGGTCCATCCGTGACTCTGCTTATCGATATAGATGATTCCGTCAAGGATTTGGTGGATGATTCCATGCGGCTTTTTGTTTATGCACGAAATCCTGCTATGCCAATGCCGCTTGCTGCGGATAATCTTGCATTGCCTGAGTTTCCCTTTGAAATCACACTGGACGATTCCATGGCAATGATTGCCAACATGACTTTGTCCACTGCACAGAACGTTTTGGTAGGCGCACGACTTTCACGCTCAGGAGGGGCTATAGCCCAGCCCGGGGATATTCAGGTAGTTTCTGAATCTTTTGTTCTTGCGGATCAGACAGGGCCCATAATACTGACGATAAAAGACATCGTTCCTTGAAATTCTCAATATAGTTTTATGAAGCTTCTTTATAAAACTGTTTAAATAACCTTGCTTCGAAAAGGATAAATATCTGCCCTATGTCGACTAGGTCAGCAGGTAAATTTTCATCGCTGCGCTCTGCTTTCTCTAATCGTAATTATGCGATTTACATGAGTGGAAACAGCATTTCTCTGATTGGCTTCTGGATGCAGCGATTGGCTGTATCCTGGCTGGCATGGGTGTTGTCTGAATCTGAATTCTGGGTAGGGGCGGTTGCCTTTGTTGAAATTGCCCCGCTGATTTTGATCACACCAATGTTTGGTGTTTGGGCTGATCGCTTTGACCGCAAGACCATGGCAGTGATTGCCCAGATTTTGATGATGTTGCAAGCATTTGTTCTGTTCTTTCTGGCCTGGCTTGATTTGCTCACCATTGGTTTATTATTTTGTCTTGCCCTTGCTGAAGGTGTGCTTCAGGCGGCTTACCAGCCAATTCGGTTGTCAATTATTCCCAACCTGGTCAAGAAAGAAGATCTGGTCAGTGCCGCTGCATTTACGGCGGTAGCATTCAATGTGGCCCGCTTTGTCGGGCCGGCTTTGGCCGGAGTAGTGATGACCTTGTCCAGCCCGGCAATGGCGATATTGTTTAATGCAGTGAGTTATCTGCTGATTGTTATTGCCTGGTGCTTTATCAAGGTTCCTCTGCGGGTTAAAAGAACCGAAGCCCATTCATTTACCGGTGATATTCGTGCCGGTTTCTTTTATGTGCTGGATAAAAAAGCCCTGTTTTATTTATTTGTCCTGCTCACTGTGGTTTCCCTGTTTATCCGCCCCGTGGCATTTATGTTATCGGCATTTGTAGGTGCTGTGTATGAGTCTGGCGAACTTACTCTGGCTCTATTCACTTCTGCTATGGGTATTGGTGCAGTGCTTGCAGGCCTGAAACTCTCGATGGACGGTCAAATCCGTGGTCTGGTCAGGGATATCCTGTTGATGACACTGCTGGCAATAATTGCCCTGATTGCTTTTGCTTCCATAAAAACAACGTGGCTGGCAGCAATTTTGCTGTTTGTTTTCGGTTATGCGGTCACTATTGGTAGTGTGGCAGGACAGACACTGGTGCAAAACAGTATTGATGATGAAATGCGTGGCAGAGTACTGAGCTTGTGGGCAGCCTTTACACGTGGAGCTCCGGCAATAGGGGTATTGTTAATAGGCTGGTTCTCAAATCAATACGGTTTGATGATTCCAAATATTATTGCGGCATTGCTTTGCTTTGTAGGCTTGTTAATCATGATGGGGAAAAGACGTGAGATGCGTGCTTTTTTCGAAGTATAAAACGGCAAGTCAGGCAGGCAGAATTTGTGTATTATTTTGCAGAACCAAGCTCAGGTAAACATTATGAATCATAGATCGGCTTTTACCCCGTCACGCATCAGAATTCAGAGAATCACATTCCTTTGTTTTTTATTGGCCAGTGTTGTTTCGCAGGCGCAGGAATGGCAAGTGGGAAGGTCATCAAGTGGGGCAGTAATATCCGCGATTGGTTATCAGGTCGATGAGCAATTCAGACCTACTGTTGTGCTAATCGGTGGCCTTGATGGTGGCGGTGAATCAAGTACAAAAGTGCTGTCTGAATATGAACGTTATCTGGAACGACCCAAAGCAGAGCAGTCTTTTAATCTAATAGTTATACCTGATGCTAATCCAGATGCTGAGCAATTGCAGTTTCCTCCTGTTGGCAGGGGCTATTCAGATAATCCTGTTTCTTTTTCACTTTGGCGCTGGCTTGGCACTCATGGCCCGGACCTTGTGTTGATTGAAAGTGGAATTGATTTTGATCTTGCTGATGCCTTGAGCAATACAGTGGTTGCAGGTGTTGGTTATGTACCTGCTCTACATTTGTACAATAAGCCTGAAGAGTTGAGCATGATCATGGATGAGCTGGATAATCTGCCATATTCTGCGGCCCATGAAATGCTTGATCAACGTCTGATGCGCTCACCCACACAGTTTGCAGAACAACTTGCCCGTTATTATGGGCATGATTTTTCATGGCCCGTGTACATTCCAGGTATGGCGCTGATTGGCAGAATGCGTCTGGGTTATCTTGCTGACGTTACGCAGGTCATCAGTCCTTATCTGAACGGGGAAGTCATCAATATAAATTCATCACTGGTTACAGCCGGTCATCTGGTGTTTGCCGAAATGGCCGAACGTACCGGGGATCAGGCATACCTGGCATTGGCAAAAGGTGCTGCTGATATGGGTTTTGATGCTGACGGCAATATGCTGGAAGCGATGCCTATGCATGGAGAGATGAGTGATGCCTATTTTATGGCGACCCCTTTGCTCACCAAGGTGGGAAAGCTGACTGGCGAAAATAAATATTTTGATCTGGCGATACGCCATATTCGCTTTATGGAAAAGCTCGTTCATCGCCCTGACGGTTTATACCGTCATTCACCGCTTAGCGATGCGGCATGGAGTCGGGGCAATGCTTTTCCCGTCCTGGGTCTGGCGCTGGCCTTGAGCGACTTTCCAGAGGATCATGCGGATTACCCTGAATTGAAGTCCCTATACCAGTCGCTGGTAGAAACCCTGGTGCAATATCAGGATATGGATGGCATGTGGCATGAGGTGATTGACTATCCTGGCTCTTATGCAGAACTTAGTGCTACGGCCATGATTGCCACTGCGATTAAACGGGGTGTCTCAAGGGGCTGGCTGGATGAAGATTATTTGCCAGTAGTGAACAAAGCCTGGCGTGCTGTGCTGATGCGTAGCAGTTCACAGGGCTATTTTGTCAATGTTTGTGAATCGACAAATAAGCAGGAAACGCTGGAAGATTACTTGAATCGGGAAGCCTTGACCGGCCCCGATGAAAGGGCCGGAGGCATGCTGATGATGTTTGCCACTGAAATGGCAGAATTGCGTTAGGAGCTCTCTCTTAAGTATCTGTTAAAGAGTTTTTCCGCGTCTTATAAGCTTATAAGCTCAATTTACCTTTGGCTTTATTGATCACTTTTATAAAAGATTCAACCAGCGTTTCATTTTTAAAATCAGCAAATTCACCGGCATCCATAAACATGCCATGTTCCTCGCAGACTTCATATTGGATGTGCTGCTGATCAGGAAAGCTGTCAGAGGGGATCTCAGAGCATGAAAGATTTGTATGCTTGTATTCATATCTTGACACTTTAATTAAGCAAAGGTTTGCATACAACAGGCAATTCCCCTTTATTGCTAATGCTCAATAACTGGTTGAATTTAAAACACTATGTCTGGAATAAACAGGGAATAAGACTTACCATTGAGTGTCAAATTTAATACGTTTTTTTGCACATTTTTTCAATGAAGCGGAATTAAAATATAAATACAGGTCCAGGTGGCGGTCTGTTTCGTAACCACTTGAATAAAAACAGTTATTTTGTCACTGTCTCGGCAAAATCATGACATTCTTTACTGTCTGATTGATAAGTAATTATGGGAAAAAGATGAGAATAATACTCAACATAATCACCATGACTGTGCTGCTAATGTCAGCGAGTAGCTTATTGGCGGCAGAAAGCTTCAGCATTTCCAGTATTTCTGAGCATATTTATCTGGTGAAAGGGCCTGGGGCGAATACTTTAGTGGCGGCTGACACCGACGGTCTTATCCTGTTTGATGGTGTCCCCGCGCAGTATGCTCGTGAATATCTGGGTTTTGTCAGGGAAGAGACCGGTGTCGACAAAATCAAGACACTCATTCTTAGCCATTGGCATCCCGAGGTGACTGGTTTGAATTCGATGCTTGGACCCCAGGGAGTAGAAATCATCGCCCACGAAAATACCAGGCAGTGGCTAGGCACAACTATCAGGGAGAGAGGTGAGACAATCGTTCACACGCCTATGGCTGCAGAGCAATTACCTAATCGCACTTTTTACTGGGGAGAACTAAGTGTTCCCTTCAGGGATGACATAATTGAAATTGCCTATTTACTGCAATCACATACTGACGGCGATATTTATGCCTACATCAAGGACGCCAATGTGCTTTATACCGGCCCGGCAATTCTCGCAGATAGCTGGGCTGCAGTGGATGAAACCACCAATGGCTTTATTGGCGGCCTAACGGATGCCTATGACACGCTGGGAAATCTAATTGATGAAAATACGATCATTGTTCCAGCCAGTGGCAAGCTGTTAAACAAAACGGAATTTGATGACCAGGATGCTCTGTATGAATCCCTGAAAGCCGAAATGGTGACTTTACTCAGGCAAAGCCGCAGTGCTGAGGAAGTCGTCATCGCCAATCCTGCATTGGGTCTAAAACCGGAGTGGGGCGATCCCTCGGAATTTCTGGACGAAGGCTTTCGAAGTTTTTATGGGCATTTGAGGAATGGGCGGCAAATTGGTGGAGGTTTTCCCTGAAAGCTAAAAGCTAAAAGTTAAAAGTTAAAGAGAATAATTTCTCAAATAGCAGGGCAAGAGACAATTACTTTATGAAAGCAATATTTGCTAAAAACAATTTATTCAAACTATCAGTGATCACAATGATGGCACTGCCATGGACGAGTATATTTGCCGCGGCCACCGATGAGGCTGTTGAAATAGCTCACAGCTTTGAGCGCTTTAACGAGTCAGATGAATATTTTGGATTTCTGCAAGGCAATTGCATGGATTGCCATAACTTTGAAGATTGGGCGGGTAGTCTTGCCTTTGATCTGATGACTGCAGAAGAAGTGGCAGATAATGTTGAAGTCTGGGAGAAAGTTGTCCTGAAACTGCGTGGACGCCTGATGCCGCCTGCAGGTGGAGACAGGCCTGATAATGCAGACACCGACGATTTTGTCAGCTGGCTGGAAAACTACCTTGATCATGCCGGTGCTCAGGAAAAACATGTTGGTCATGTAGGTATGCATCGTCTGAATAGAAAAGAATATGCCAATGCGATTCGTGACCTTTTAGGAATTGAAGTAGATGCAAGCGCTTTACTGCCAAATGATGACTCAATAGAAGGCTTTGATAATGTGGCTCAGGCTTTGAGAGTTTCCCCGGCTTTTCTTGAGCAGTCGATAAATTCTGCCAGGGTGGTGGCTACCCAGGCAATTGGAAATCCCAATGCCCGGCCAGGTGGGGCGACATATCGTGCAAGGGGAAATCAGTATGCCCATCTTGACGGTTTGCCCCTGGGAACTCGCGGTGGCCTTGCGGTTGAACATTATTTTCCGGCAGATGGTGAATACATGCTCAATATCAGTAATCTGGCTGCCAGGCTTTGGGTTTTCAATCAGGAATTCTCCCATACTGTTATTGCTACTTATGATGGTGAAAGATTCTTTGAATACGAAGTCGGTGGCGGAGAATCTCTCAGAGCGATTGATCAGATTGGTGATATTGCGGTAGATGCGATCAATGCCAAGCTGAAAAATATACCGTTTAACGCACAAGCGGGCCCACACACCATAGCAGTGACATTTATTCATCGATCTTTTGCCGAATACGAAGGGCGCCTGCATCGCATGCAGCCTTCTGCTGTTGGTGAAAACGTGATTGAACTGAATTCATTTGAAATTCAGGGGCCGTTCAGTACTTCTGGCCTGAGTGCGACGCCAGCACGAAATCAGATTTTTTCCTGCTATCCGGATGACTTTTCTGAAGTAGATAGCTGTGCGCATGAAATAATCAGCAGCATGGCAAGAAAAGCATTCAGAGGGCAGTTAAATGATTCTGATATGGACAAGTTATTACAGGTTTTTAACGAGGCTAATCTGAATCAAGGGTTTGATATCGGTATTCGCCGAGCCCTTACTGCGGTCATTGCCAGTCCAAAATTTCTTTATCGGGTTGAACAGGTGCCAGAAGGCGCCTCACCTGATTCAATTTATGCCCTGAATGAATATGAATTAGCCTCGCGTTTGTCATTTTTCCTGTGGAGCAGTATTCCGGATGAAGAATTGCTCGAGCTTGCTGATGCGGGAAAATTGTCGAATGAGAAAACATTATCAGCCCAGGTAGCAAGAATGCTAAGGGACCCAAAAGCGGGAACCCTGGCGTCCAACTTTGCCTATCAATGGTTGAACATGGGGGGGCTGGATGAGATTGATCCAGATCCGGTCATTTTCAGAGATATTGATTTTGGTATCCGTGATTTGTTCAAGAAAGAAATTGAGCTTTTTATCGGCGATATCTTCCTCAATAACCGGAATGTCACTGAAATGCTCAGTGCAGATTACACCTACATGAATGAACGCCTGGCATTACATTATGGTAATCAGACGGTAAAAGGTGATGTCTTCAGAAAGGTACCTGTGCTTGACCCGGATCGCTATGGACTTCTGGGCAAAGGCGGCGTGTTAATGGTTTCAGCCTATCCGGATCGCACCTCGCCAGTGCTGCGTGGGGCTTACGTGCTTGAGCATTTAACCGGTACACCGCCACCCCTGCCACCGCCCAACGTGGAAGCATTGCCCGAAAACAAGCTTGGTGATCAACCAAAAACAGTGCGGGGTCGCCTGGAAGCCCATCGTGATAATCCCAGCTGTGGTGGGTGTCATGGCATTATCGATCCGCTTGGCTTTGCTCTGGATGGTTTTGATGCAGTAGGCCGAAGCAGAACAGTAGACCGTATGGCAGGAATACCTATTGATACATACGGAGTATTACCCGATGGTACTGACATTACTGGCGTGGAAGACTTGCGTAATGCGCTTTTGGAACGGCCAACACTTTTTGTGCAGAACCTGGTAGAGAAATTACTGCTTTATGCACTGGGAAGACCGATAGAGGCTGAAGATATGCCGGCAGTAAGACAGATCGTTCGTTCAGCTGAAGCAAACAATTTTGAGTTTTATGATATCGTTCAAAGCATTGTGAGTACGGATCAGTTTCGTTATAAACAGGCGCCTGCAGCAGTAGACGGTGCTGAAATAGCCCTTAAGTAATAGCTTTTAAGTAAAAGCAGAGAGTAAGAGACTGGGAGTAATATCCCGGCTTGTACAAAAAATATTGAAGACGGGGAGAGACCCAATGTTCATTACCAAAAAACATTTATCACGTCGTAAGTTGCTTAAAGGTGCAGGAGCAGGAATTGCCCTGCCGTTTCTGGATGCGATGATCCCGGCGGCGACCGCTCAGGAAGCAGCAAAATTACGCCTCGGCTTTGTCTATATCCCGCATGGCGCGGTATATGACAGCTGGACACCGTCAACCACAGGGGCTGACTTTGAAATGAGTTCAACCCTGGCATCCCTGGCAGACTACAAAAACTATCTGACTGTAGTGAGCGACCTGAGAAATAAACCTGCTGAAAGTCCTGACCCTCATGCGATTACCGCAGGGACCTGGTTGCGTTGTGTGGCACCAGAAGGGACCAATAATCCGGAAGATGGCATCAGTGTTGATCAGCTTGCCGCCCGTGCACTGGGCACTGAAACGCCTTTTCCTTCTCTTGAGCTTTCTACCAGCGGTGGTAATGGTGGCAGCTATTCTTCAACCATAGCCTTCCGTACACCAACCCAGCCATTGCCAATGGAGTCGGATCCTCGAAAATTATATTTCCGTATGTTTGGACAGGGTGATACTGCTGAAGAACGCAATGCAATTTCAGGAGAAACTACATCCTTGCTCGATCTGGTAATGGAAGATGCTGCATCATTGAATAAGGAGCTTGGCACTACTGACCGAATTTTAATGGGTGAGTACCTGGAGTCGGTGCGGGAAATTGAAAAGCAGATGGATAAACTGGCAGAACAGGATCTTTCACATATTGAAATCCCTGATGCACCGGTAGGCGTTCCAGGCAGTTTTCCAGCGCACATGGATTTGATGTATGACTTGATGGCGCTTGCTTATCAGGCTGACCTGACACGGGTCGCTTCCTTCATGACTGATCGTGAGGTCAGTATGCGCACCTTCAATCATATTGGTATATCTGACGCCTTTCATCCACTTTCACATCATCAGGATGATCCAGCAAAAATGGAACGCTTGAG
>Ga0233432_10002291_pt1 | contig 17828 bp, 11 predicted proteins | sample SI_122_August201_6_FD_179870 | JGI IMG/M metagenome (GOLD analysis project Ga0233432, IMG submission 179870) | Seawater microbial communities from Saanich Inlet, British Columbia, Canada - SI_122_August2016_10_MG | ecosystem: Environmental > Aquatic > Marine > Inlet | place: Canada: British...
GATTTCTTGAACTTAGAGCCCTAACGGATTCTACAATATAATCCAAGGAGCTCACCGACCTTAGCTTTCATAGAAGGCCTTCCCTCAGATGATACCCACGACTCATTCTCTTTCTCATTCTTAATCATGTCCTTTGAACCTCTCAGCCTAGAGAAACTCGAGTCCATCCCCGAGGATCAGCGCAAGGGAGCCGTTGCTTCTCTTCTCAGCGCACCTGATTCTGAAGCGGCGAAGAATTCACTTGCCCAACTTTATTTAGAATCACGCTCGAAGGTTGGTCAACTTTCTCTGTCGAGCCTCGAGGCTCTCTCTTTGCCCACCCCCCCTAGCTTTCCCATATCCATCACAGAAAAAATAGAAGACTTCCGTGAAGAACTCCATGCACACCTTCAAGCCACCTATGGTGGACACCCTCGAAAACTTCACGCTATACTCTACAGCATGGGATTCCCAACAGATGTCGGTTGCGGATAGACGATTCAAATATCCTCATTCCCTCTTATCTTTACAGAAATTTGACGAGCATCGCTAGACTAAACTGATCTATGACGTGACGGTGCTAAAAAAAATCCTCTCCCCTAGCTGTTCCTTACGACGACTCTTTCTGGTCGAACTCTGATCAGTAACCCAATCACCTTTATCTAACTCTACTCTTAAATCCATGCAAACACAACGACGAAGCAATTGGCTTGTTGTAGCCCTACTCCTCACCAGCAGTGTTCTCCTTCATGCTCGAGGCCCTAAGGTTCATCAGTTCGGCCCCACCGGATTCCTAGGAACGCTTTCCGTCAACACCATTACAGTCACAAGCGTAGAGAAGGGGTCCCCTGCCGATGGCAAGATCAAAAAAGGGGATCAGATCAAGGGGATTGGAGGAAAGAAGTTTTCTTCGCATGTAAGACGCGAAGTCGCCTATGCGATCAATAGGGCCGAAAGTGAGAAGGAAGGGGGAAAACTCAATATCACACTCAAAGGCGACAAGAAGATTGAACTCGCACTCACCGTTCTTGGCAATTACAGTGAAAGAGCTCCCTACGATTGCCCTAAGACCGATAAAATCATCCACCGAGCAGCAGAGCACTTGGTCAAAACTCAGAAATGGGCTCCTCTGCGCATGGACCTCCTTGGACTTTTGGCTACCGGAGAACAAAAATACATCGACGTCGTCAAAGAGGTCATTCACTCCGACAAGAACAACACCAAAAACAGGTGGACTCAACCTGACCCCGTTTTTATGGGAAATGTTCTCAAGGGAGAGCAGGCCGCCGGCTACGTCACTTGGGGCTGGGGCTATCCTTTGATTCTGCTCTCAGAGTATTATCTCCTCACCAAAGATGAATACGTTCTACCGGCCATCAGAAATTACTCGGTAACTTTAGCCAAAGGTCAGGATGCCGGTGGCATCTGGGGCCATCGCATGATCAGTGAGGGTCGCAATGGAAGACTTCCGGGCTACGCTCAGATCAATCAACCCAGCCTCACAGTTTTTATGGGCCTCCTACTCGCTAAAAAATGTGGCATTGAAGATCAGGACCTCGAAAAAGGCATTGAGAAAACCAATACTTTTTACGAGAGCTTTGTTGGGCGAGGCACCTTCAACTATGGCGTCCACGGCCCCAACGCTCGAAGTTGGAACAACAATGGCACCAGTGGCACCGGCGCACTCGACATGGCCTTCATGAACAACCCGAAAGGAGCTTCGTTCTTCTCAAAGATGTCAGCCACCTCATACGACGGGATCGAAACCGGGCACACCGGCCACTTCTTCAACGTGATGTGGACTCCTCTTGGAGCGAATCTTTCGGGCCCTGAAGTCACCCAACAATTTGGCAAGAAGTTACGATGGCTACACACACTCTATCGCAGCTGGGATGGTCGCTTCACCTTTGATGGAGGAGAATACAAGCGCTGCAGTAGCACGGGTTCTGCCCTCCTAACCCTATGTCTTCCCCGAAAGGCTTTGTTCATTACAGGAAGAGAAGCTGACTCCTCTATCTGGCTGAATAAAAAAGAAGCCACCGAAGTGGTCCAAGCCAGCCAAATCAACTACAAGAGCAAGACGACCGTGGAACTTCTTGAGCTGGTCAATCACCCCATGCCCCAGGTCAGAAGGGGTGCAGGATGGAATGCCCGCGAGAAAAGAGAAGAGATTCTCCCAAAACTCGACAAGCTCCTCTCAGAGGGAACTGATCGAGAGAAAATCTTCGCCCTTGGCTTTCACGGATGGCCCCAGGAAAAAGAGCTCAGCCTTCCTTTTCTCGATAAGATGGGAGCCGTCCTCAGAAACCCCAAAGAAGACCCTTGGGTTCGCTCCAGTGCCGCCAGTGCTATTGCTTACCTCAGTGACCCCAAAACCAAATCTTACCCAGGGGGAAAGTACTACATGGATATTGTTAACCTGATCGCCGAAGAACGAACTTGGGATCATTTTCAAGATCTGGATTGGGAACTCGGCAGCAGCCTAACAGCTTTATGTGACAATGCTTTCGAAGCAGGTTTGGTCACCAACAAAGACAACTTCTACAAAGCCGCCAGAAAACTTCTGAGCCACAAAAGACAGCACCCCCGGGCCTATGGAGCAAAAATGCTTCGTGGCATGCCCGTTGAAGACTTCCGTCATATCTCCGACATCCTCATCCACGTCATTGAAGACAAAGACAGAAGCTACCACTCCTATCACAGCCCAGGTGGCCCCGTTGGAGGATGTGTTTCCATACTCGCCCAACTCAACATTAAAGAGGGAATTGATTACGCTCTAGGGATCCTTGATATCAAAAGCGGAAAAGGAAGTTTCAAACTTCGTGCCGTCATGGACTCTCTCGCAGCCTACGGCGGAAACGCAAAGGAAACCTTAGAACAGCTCAAGAAAGAGGAAAAGTGGAAAGGCGTACCGACCAATCGAAAATTGCGCGGCAACTGGAATCGAATGGTCTCGGCCATCGAGGCAGACAAGAACCCTCCAAAAATGCTATCACTCAAAGAAGCAATTGAGGCTGGTCACGCCAGAAAATAGCTGCCCTTCAAAAGGGCCGTTTTTCTTATTTAATAATCTTATAAAGAACCAGATCACTATTCTCTGGCAGAGGTTCTTTTCTGGGTCGGTCTCGATTCGTCCCTAGGCTTTCCCAACGCAGCGCATAGTAAATCGAAGTATCTGGAGACTTACCACTGTCTCCTCTCCAATTCACCTTCATCCCTGGAAAGTCTGAACTCACCTTCAAAAGATGAGCTGGATAGCGAGGCGCAGACTTCTTCGCAGATTCCATACCTATGGGCTCCAACGTCTCCTCGTCGATCACCAAGAGCCCACGGCCAGCCTTCCAATGACCAAAAGGCAAGGCTAACGTTCCTTTTCCATGGCGTAGAATCGAGCCTAAACTGATTGAGGTGCCGAAGGAACTCGGGCCAGACCCACCTCCCTTAAAAACATGCTTCCCTTTCCAGTTAGAGATAGCCTGAATCTTCCATGCACCTTTCTCAAATCTGGCGGCATAAGCTTGCGTGTCCCCCTTCTCGTCATGCTTGTGATAGGTCACAACGACTCGCCCTTGGCTATCGAAAGCAAATTTATGAACCGTGTTGATGATCCCTCCTCCAGGTGGAATCGGGTCGATGATGGTTCCTGGGCTCGAAATGCGCAGAGGAAGTTCGAGAGGTTCTCCAGCTGCATTCTCCCAATGTAGCAGGTCAGAACTTCTCGCATACGAGATATCATGGTTGGTCGCCGCGTCGGGGGAATCCCTCCAAACCCATAATAAATGGTATCGGCCATCTGGCCCCAAGACCGGTCCTCTTTGGTACGCATTCATCTTACCTTCACCGGTGATCAGTCCCTTCTCTAAGAAACGTCGCCAAGTCTTCGATTTCTCATCATAGACGTTGTAGACCTCGTTGCCTCGGCCACTGGATCCGTCACGATAATGAAAAACCAGGTCACCATTGGGAGCCTCCATAAACTTAGGATAGGTACACCTTCCCTCAAGATCACCAACCATAGATTTCACCTGCTTCAGAGTGGTGATATCCCATGCCTTCTCCGACCTAAAATAAAGCAAAGGGTCGACATGCATATTTCCAGCCAAGTGAATATACCCATGCCGGTCTACTGTTAGCGTGATATAATTATGTGAGTCCCAGCCTTGAATCGTGCTGGTGACTTTCGTTCTCCTCGGAGGCTCATCGGATTCAGAAGGAAGAATCATGGTCTTGAATTCTCCTTCTCCCAGTCGTCGCATCCCCACCACCATTCTTCGGTCTGAATTGTAATAGGCGATGTACTGCCTCTCTCCGTGAGTGAGCAAACAAAAGCCGACCCTGACCGATGACCAAATCTTATCGACAACAATCTCTTCGGTGACCGAAGGTTTTTCTGTCTGGTTTGGTTTTCCCTTTTCCTCGGTCATGCCCTCACGACGTTCTGTGGACACGGAGCAGGAGCTCAGAGCCAACAAAGCCCAGCACATCAGAAAGCCTTTTCCGGTTTTTAACTGACAGAATCGTTCTATACACACCAATTTTCACCCTTCCTTCTTTTTCATCAGAAACCGGATTAACGTCAGCTTTCAAAACCGCCTGATAGCAAGTTCTAATGTCAGACACTCAAATGTTATGCAGAGCCCTCTCCAATTCAAGACTCTCGGTTTCAAAGGACTATTCCAGCAAACTCGCAAAGTTAGCTCCAGCCTGCTCTAGGTGAAGCCACCCCAAATCAACTGCACCTTCCAATGGCATGATGCCACTAAGAATAGAATGAACCCCAGCAAACGTATCCATCAAGATACGATGAGCCTTGGGGTCGTAGGCACCACTCACCAGAATGGTTTTCTTTCTGAATTTTGCTGCACGCTGAGCTAAACGAAACGGCCCCTTTCCCTCGACGGTCTGAGCGTCACTCCTGCCCTCACCAGAAAAGACGAGGTCCACCTTCTGAAGAAGTTTATCCAATCCAATTGCATCAAAAAGCACTTCGGCGCCAGGTCGGGGGTTTCCGCCCAGGGTCATCAGAGCTGCTCCCATTCCCCCCGCAGCACCGGCACCCTCTCTATTTCTCACCTCAACTCCTAAGAGAGGTTCAAGGAGGTCATAAATCCTCATCACCTCTCGATCAAGAGCATGGGCTTGCTCTTCTGACAGTCCCTTTTGCGGTCCAAACACCCTACAGGCGCCACGAGGCCCAAAAAGAGGGTTGGAGACGTCGCTGAGAATTTCGATGTTAAGATCATTCATCGGCACCATTGGGCTCCACTCCAATCTTTGCACTTCATCCAAACGAGATGGAAGCAAAGGCACTTCTCCAGCTTCTCCGATTCCCTTCAGACCTAGTTCCTGTAAGAACCCCAAGCCACCATCGGTCGTACAGCTTCCCCCAAGACCCACCATGAAATGCCGGGCTCCCTCTTCGTATCTTGCCATAAACTGTCGACCAAAATGAGAGGAAGACCTTTCCATGGCAGGTGGGCTGTCAGAATTCAGGTCTTCAATCCCCAAGGTCTGAGCGACTTCCAAAACCACCTTGCCCGGCTTGAGGTTTAGATGATAGACCTCCTTTTCCCCTGAGGCCGCGATGGAGAGCTCAGAACTGACCATCTTCCCCTCCATCGAAGCGAAGGCTTCCAAAGTTCCCTCACCACCATCGGCCAAAGGCAAGAGAGTGATTTGATCTCCCGGCCTTCTTGTCGACCACCCTTTTGCAAAGTGTTCTCCCACTTTTCGGGACTTAAGACAGCCCTTAAAAGAGTCGAAAGCTAGGAGGATGTGGAGATTTTTTGGCATACCGGACTTCGTCAGAAGGATTCTGGTGAGGATCCCCAATGTACCAAAAGAATCTTGGTGCCCAATCGTGAGTGCTTCGTTGTGACGGAACTCCACTTCAGCCCCGAGAAAAAACACTCAACTACGGTGAGTTAAAGCGTATCACCCATCTGAGAGCTCGTTGGATTTACAGTCAGTGATCGAAGCGATTGATTTTTTTATTGGCACAATCGAATCACATTCTGAGGGATATCCTCAAGGTCGTGCACGTCATCAACAGCATCGACCGCCACAGCACTGCCGGGCATACCCCATACCACAGAAGAAGCCTCACTCTGCGCCAAGGTGGTCACACCAGCATCTCGTAGTCCTTTCAGCCCGGCCGCGCCATCCGAGCCCATTCCCGTCAGGATCATGGCTAGAGCTCGGGGTGCATACACATCAAGAGCCGAACGAAAAAACACATCGACCGCCGGTCGACAGTGGTGCTCCATTGGGTCTTCGTTCAGTTCCAAGATCACTTTAGTGCCTTCCTTGCGAACCACCATGTGAAAGCCACCAGGTGCAAGATAGATATTGTTAGGGCGAACAGCGTCACCGTCCACGGCCTCGGATACACGATGTTTACAGACGCGGTCCAAGCTTTCAGCTAGACTACGGGTGAACATCGGGGGCATGTGTTGGACGATGAGAATGGGAAGGTGAATATTAGCACATATTTGAGGTAGAATTTTGGTCAGGGCCTGAGGTCCACCGGTGGAGCTTCCAATCAACAGGACATCTGGGCGGTGACGCCCACTCAGGGAAGCGAGAGTAGAAGTCGTCCTGGGTCTGGGAGAAGTTTTAACTTCGGCGGAGCGTTCCCGAACCCCAGAAAATTTTGCTAGAGAATGGATGCGGGCGATGAGATCATGTCTTAACTTATCCATGTTGCCTTTGAGGTCACCACCTTCTGAAGGCTTTGATATGAAGTCATCAGCGCCGTCGAAGAGAGCTTCCAACGTGGCGCGGGCCGACTCGCGATTGAGGGAAGAGACTAGGATGATCTTCGGGCGATCCTTTGGTGAGATTTCTTCTGACAGCTTCTTCAAAACCTCTCGCCCATCCTTCCCGGGCATCTGAAGGTCCAGGGTCACGACATCGGGTTTCTGATCCTTGATCAGCTGAAGCCCCTGGCGACCACTGCTCGCTGTCCCAATCACCTCAATGTCATCTTCATGGGCCATGGCCCGTCGCAGGATGGAGCGAAAGGTGGGGGAATCGTCGACGATGAGAACACGAATCATAGTCCGCCACTCTCCAAACGGCTCAGTGGTTTCAAGCCTACCCCTCGCTGACTAATTCTTCCACTTCTTCGGAGCTCCCCCGGATCAAACGTGCCGCATGAACCAGAGGCAACACCTTTTCCCCGGAACGCACAATAGAAGTGAAAAAAGCTGAGGTTTCCTCTGAACTATTGGAAGGTATCGCCTCGAGATCTTCTTCGATCACAGTGATGACGTCGCCAATTTGCTCCACACGCAGAGCGTAGAGATCGTCGGAAGTGCCGGTCTGTCCGCCTCCAAGGGAAGAACGTTCTTCCAATTCTTGATTTCGTTTGAAAATGATCACGGGATATTCGCCTCCGGGCGAGACCTTGTGAGCCTCTGCCACACCCAGCATCACCGCCGGATTGAGAACCGTCACGATCTGCCCCCGAACGTTCAACAGACCCACCACATCCTCTGGAGCTCGGTCCACCGGAGTGATGTCAGCCCGCCCTAGGATCTCTCGGATAAGACTGATCGGCAAAACAAATCCTCTGCCAGCCAGAGTAAAATGCAGCAACTTCATGCTTTCTCTTCCTTATCGCCATAGCCCAGCAAGCCCATCACCACATGGCTCAAGGTGTCTTTGTCGAGTTTCTGCTGATATGAATCCACACCAGAATCGAGAATCCTCTTTTTATCGCTCTCGTTCATCAGTGAGGTCACAGCAATCACTTTGATATGATTGAGTCGGTCGTCCCTTCGAAGGGCCTTGGTCAGTTGAATCCCATCCATCTCCGGCATGACGATATCCGTCACCAGAAGGTCGTAAGGTTCCTTCTCCAACATGTTTAAGGCAATCTGCCCATTTTCGGCTACATCGACGGTCCCGAATCCAAGAGATCTGAGAAAGTCCCCCATCACAGTCCTGAAAAGTGCTGTATCCTCAGCCAACAGAACTCGATGCTTGCTCATGTCCACTTTTTCCTCGTGAACTTTCTCATAGAGATCGGGCATGGCTTTTTCAAACAAGGCATAGAGATCCAGAAAAATCACCATACGCCCGTCGATGACCTGCGTTCCATGAATACCACCACCACTCATCTGATTGGAGTCCATTTCGGCGTCCGTTTCAAAAATTCCTTTAGGTTTGCATATGGCAATTCCGATGGGATGAGGAACAAGTCGAGGCACAAGAACGAAGAGTTCCTCCTTATCTTCCGTAGCCTCTCCTATGGGAAGGTGGTTTTCCAAACGGATGATCGGAAGTGAACTGTCATCGTAACGCAGAAATTCCCGGTCGCCGGTCTTCTGCAAACGCTCAGGGTCGATTTGCTCTACACGAGCCACCATACTGAGGTTGACGGAAAATAGATCACCGGTACCCACTCCAAATTCCAACATGGTCTGAGCCTCACGGATGTTAGCGTGTTCTGCTGCAGCATCAGCCTGTTTTCGAGTTCGGGCTTCGCGGATATTCGCCTCTCGTGCGATACCGTCAGCATCAAGAATCATGGCTACGCTTCCATCACTCCGAATTGTGGCCCCAGCATAAACGCTCACTTCCTTGAGACGGTTGGATAGGGGTTTGACCACCACCTCTTGTGGCGACAACAATTTATCCACCGCCAGACCGTAACGGGTCGAGGCTCCATGCAGAACCACGATAAAAAGGCTCTCTTTCACAGAGCGACGGTCCTTATGGCGCTCATTCTTTAAATCCTCGGCTTCCTGCTCCGGCACGTCATCGTTGAGTTCTTCACTGCGACGATCCACCAACCGACTCCGGCGATCGACAAAGCGGCGCCCTTCTGAATCTTCAGCCACCCGCTCCACCTCTAGCAGTTCGGCGAGGTCCACCACCGGCAGGAGTTCGTCTCGCAGTTTGAGCACGGGCTCTCCTCCCACAGTGACCATCTTTTCGGCCATCTCCACCGGAGAAACTCGAACCAGCTCCTCAATCGCAACCTGGGGAATGGCAAAATGTCGACCAGCCGTTCCCACTTCCAGTGAAGGAATGATGGCCAGGGTCAAGGGCATGATCAAGGTCAGGGTCGTCCCTTCTCCCACCTTAGAATTGATGTCGATACGGCCGCCGAGATTTTCGATGTTGGTGCGAACCACGTCCATTCCAACCCCCCGTCCAGAGACGTCGGTCACTTCTTTTGCCGTAGAGAATCCCGCAGCAAAGATGAGCTTTTGGGCATCCTTGTCTGTCAGCTGGTAGGCCTCCTCACGGCTCATCATTCCGCTTTCTGCGGCTTTCTTCCTCATCCGTTCGGGGTCGATACCCCCCCCATCGTCACGGATGACGATGTGGACCTGCCCCCCTTCATGCCGAGCCTGAAGAAGGACAATCCCTTTTCGAGGTTTGCCCATCTGCTCACGAACATCTGGTGTTTCCACACCATGATCAGCACTATTCCGCACCAAATGGGTCAGGGGGTCGCCCAAGCCCTCAATGACGGACTTGTCTAGCTCCACGTCCTCTCCTTCGATCTGGAGGTCGATCTCCTTTCCAAGTTTACGGTTCATATCTCGAATCACCCGGGGGAACTTGGAAAAAACTGCCCCGACGGGCTGCAAGCGGGTTCCCATAATTCCATTTTGGATCTCACTCGAGATCTGGGAAAAGTTCTGGAAAATCGGACCCACGCCCGGAGACTCCTGAAGACGGACAGAACCGATATCCACCATACTTCGCTCTATGTCCCTCAGACCTTCATCAAGCCACTTGCTCTGAGAGTCCTGTTTCTCATTCATCGTCAGACGAAGCTGGCCGAGAACTTCTCCCATACGTTGGAGTTTGTCGGCAACCACTTCCATCTCCGAAAGGGGGCGCCCAACCGTATCCATCACACGGTTTCGACCCAGGATCAACTCCCCTGCGGTATCTATTAGATTATTGAGAATATCGGTTCGAACCCGGATGCTCTCTACCGACTTTTTGGGAGCTGCCTTTTTGGCTGAAGCTGATTCTTTACTCGAACCTTCTCCTTCTTCCTTAGCGGAGGGAGCTACATCTTTCGTCGCCGCAGGGGCGGGAGCGGGTTCCACTTCTGCCCCTGTCAGTGTGGCACTAACGGGAATCGGGTCTACTCCCAATTGACTCATCGTACAATTATCGTCCGAGTCCAAGCCACATTCCACCATATCGCGATCCAGGACAGTTGAGAAAATCACCGCATCTGATCCAAAATCCTTTCCATGGTAGAGGACATTACCAGTGGAGTTCAATTCATTGATGAACGTTTCATTGATGCCAGCGTCACCTTTATCTAGGAACAGGTAGATGCCTAAGCCTTCTTGAAAATCGGCCTGAACGGTCTCGCGACACTCTTCGGGCACATCTTTAAGAAAATTATGGGCAGATTCCCCTCCACTCTTTGGTGCAACTCCGCCTGAGTCCAGACCTTGCTCCTCAGCTAGTTCAGCTCCTCCACCCTCCTTAGTAAAGGGCGCCAGATCACGTAAGTGCTCAGAGATATCCATGGAATCCGAGCCCTCCACATCTTCAATCATCTTCCGCAAAGTATCCGTTCCGGAGATCAGGGCCTCAACCATCGGGCCCGTCACCTTGACCTCGCCGTCACGCACGCGCATCAGAACGTTCTCCATCACATGGGCCAGTTCCACAATCTTAGCCTTAGCGACAAAACCAAAGCCACCCTTGATGCTATGCATCGCACGGAATATCCGGTTGATGAGATCCTCCGAGGTGTCAGCCAACTGCTCTTCCATTTCCAGAAAGTCCGGCTCGATGGTCTCCATGTGGTCCATAGATTCCTGAACGAGCTCTTCCATCAGATCCAGCTCTTCGCTCATCTTCTCAGCTCCCGCTTCTGGTATCTTTAACTTTTATCACAGTCGGAACCGCTGTACTTGTTGCTGCAATTCTTCACTGATGGCTTCCAGCTCCTTGGCGGAGGTCGCGCTGACCTCGCTATTACTGGCGCCCTCCTCGGAAAGCTCATTCAAGCGCTGAAAACTGGTGCCCAGATCAACACTTTCCGTCGATATCTCTGTTATACTGCGGGTTACTTCGTCCACACTGGTGCTCACCTCTTGCAGATTGCCGTCGATTTCCTCACCGGTCACCGCCGTTTCCTCAACTCCGGCAGCAATACCTGCCATGATTTCGTTCAACTCTGAGATGATTTCCATGATGGCTTGGGAGGATTGATCTGCCTCGCCAGCACGGGTTCGAATGGCTTCTATGAGCTGGCTGATTTCACCCGTCGCATTCTGAGTCTGACGTGACAACTCTTTGATTTCTCCGGCAACCACGGCAAAACCCTTACCGGCCTCACCTGCACTGGCGGCTTCGATAGTGGCATTTAGGGCCAAAAGGTCCGTCTTTTGGGCAATGTCGTCGATGGTGTCCACCACGCTGCCAATCTTGGTCGATTCATCATTGAGTTTCTCCATCACTTCCAGGGACGACTGGGCTTTAGCCTCGGCTCCCTTAGCCTTCTCTGCGCCGCCACTGCACTGTCCGGCCATTTCACGAATCGTGGACGAAATCTGGCTGACAGCTGCGGCCACTCCCTTGAGAGACGCACCAATTTCCTCACTTCCCGATGCCAAACTACCGATATTCTGGTTGATTTTTTCAATGGAACCTGCCGATTGTCCTGCCAACTGTGATAATTCTGTAGAGGAAACACGACTGCTCTCAACGACCTTAGCCGAAGAATCTGACTGCCGTTCAATGCCCTGTTGGTGCTCACAGATACTACTAATGATCGTCTGCAGGTTTTGCACAAAGGCATTAAAGTAACGCCCCAGAAGGTCTGCTTCATCCTCGCTTCCATCACGGCTTTTGAGCCGTAAGGTGAGGTCAGCCTCACCCTCGCTGATTTCCTTGAGGCTCTCAGCAACGCGTCGGATAGGCATGGCGATCGCCTGGCCTAAGAAAACGGAAACAATAACGATGACAACCAACACCAGACCGCAGGCCCATAGCATCTTGCTAAACAAGGCATTCGCCGAGGCCAGCACCTCATCTTCGTGCATCGCGGCCACGACATACCAATCCAGTCCATCGTAGGCCAATGGCTTGATAGACATCATCACGCGCTCACCTTTAGCGTTAGTCTTTAAGGCATGGGTGATGGCTGAGTTTTCGGAGAAATTGTCAGACAGTTCCTTTTCCACTTGTCTCAAACCAATGGTGGATCCTCCATCAACAATGGCCTCGAGAAAACCTGGGGCGACCCCTTCAGCTTCCAGCAGCTCCCTGTATTTTTTCGGAGACTCGATGAGAACGCGGTCATTACTTCTCATGATTCCATCTTTACCTACCAGATAGAGATGACCGGTTTCTCCGAGACCATCATCTTTCCATTTTTCTTCGCCAGTCATGACGTGATTGATGACGTCCACGGGCATCTGAAAAATCGCTATGCCAATCACGTCACCGCTGGTGTCGTCGACAACGGGAGAAGAGATGAATGAGGCCGCACCGTTGTAGGAGGGTTCATAGGGTTTGAAATCCACTAGTGCGACATCGTTCTTATCCTTCAACTTCAAACCCATACGGAATGCTTCGGAAATGCCACTGTTGGCATAAGGGCCATTGAGTAGATTGGTGGCATAGTCCGTTTCCTTGTAAACGGAGTAGACGAGATTTCCTTTCAAATCCACCAAAAATATATCGTAATAACCAAAAGACTCGCGGTAATAACTGATTTTGCTGTGGAAACGACGGTGGGCTTTAGCGTAGGCCGTGCTGTCGTCGTGAACCTCCAGTTGGTCTTTAGATCCACGTTCGTTGGGATTAACCGCGATGTAGTTGTGTTGCAGGTAGCGGCCAATGGGCGTCTGTGGAATGTAGTCCGCTGCCCTTCCAGGAGCCTTAACCGTTTCCAACTTTCGAATGTTGGGAACGAACTCATCGGCGTAATAGTTATGCAGTTCTCGTGACGTCTCTTTCATGCCAAGAGGCTCAAGTGCCTTGTAGGCATCGCGAAAAGCGGCCATGGCACTACCGCTAACGCTGGACCAAGATTTGATCTGATTTTCAATGTTTTTGAAGTAATCACTGATATTCAAGCTCCGACTGCTCAAAGCCACATCCAGCTTTTGATAAGACGTTTCCCTCAGGTCCTCCGCACTCGTTCGGTAGGCCAGTATGCCGACGACCAGTGTGGTCAGAAGGCCGGTAACCGTTAAGGCCAGGATCAATCTTGTTTTGATGGTCCACTGGAAATTCATTTAACCTCACTCTTTGTGTATATTTTTTATAGACTGAATTATGTAGTGATCTTTTCAAAGTAAATAGTTTTTTTCTGGCTTTTCAATTTCAGTTCGGGATGCAGACCCACGGCCGTCTCACTGGCGCCCAACAATAGCACCCCTCCCCCGGTTAAGCAGAAACTGATGTGCTCCGCCACCTTTGTCCGAGTCGGTTGGCCAAAATAAATGAGAACGTTTCGGAGCAAAACAAGATCAAAAGGTCCCCTTGGCGAACGGTCCAGCAGGTTGTGTTGACGGAACTCCACCATGCGACGAATCTCTTCATTTAATACATACTCCCGCCCACGGCTCTCAAAATAACGCCGGCGAAGATCTTCACTAAGACCACGAGCGATGGAAAAGCTGTCGTAAGCTCCTTTCTGGGCCGTTTTGATGGCTTCGGGGTCTAGGTCCGTCCCCAAAATGGACACCCCTTTTGAGAGACCCGCTTCCTTCAGAAGGATCGCCAAAGAGTAGGGCTCCTGACCGGTAGCGCAGGCCGCCGACCAAATACGCACCGGAGCCGCCCTTGAACTCAAATACTCCAGAACGAAACCGAAGGGGTGGTCATCTCGAAACCACAGGGTTTCATTCACCGTCAGACAAGTGAGAAGCTCGTTGTAAAACTCAGGGTTATCACATCGTTGAATCAGGTTCTCTGGGCCCCTAATCTCATACAAACGACAGAGCTCAGACATTCGTGTTTCGATGAGCTGCTGTCGACCAGGCTTCAAGAGAATCCCAGTCCGGGCCTCTAGGAACTCGATCAATCTAGGTGTCAGTAGAGTCAAAGAACTCCAATCATTTCAGCTGGATACCTGCGCTCAGCATGAAACCCGACGGATGCTTTCCTTTAATTCCTCGGAGAAGGGGCGATTTTCTTCACAACAACCCAGACATTGATCCAACACTTCCTGACACTCGGCTAAACGTTGCTGAAGTTCCACGACCGTGTTGGCCGCTTCCATCTCGACCTGATGAGCCCCTTCCACCTTGTCCGAAGCTTCATCACTCACGTTGAAGCGGCTACGAAGAGCCTTAACCTTTTCCAGTAACAAATCTGGGTTCACGGGCTTCTCAATGTAGTCCTCGGCTCCTAAACGCATGGCTTCCACTGCGTCCCCAACAGAACTGGCAGCAGTGATGAGCACCACCGACGTTTTTACTCCGCTTTCACGGATATGACGGATCACATCAAGCCCTGATATTTTGGGCATCATCATATCCGTTAGAACCAAATCGTAGGGAAGCTTCTCCTGTAACCTCAACGCTTCCTGAGGATCGGACGTCACATCCAACTTGTCATCGGGAAAGAGTTTTCCCAACAGAGTTTTTAGAATCAGCAGTGAAGTTGCTTCATCATCAACAGCCAGAATTCGAAGTCGTCGCAAGGAGTTACTCTTCCAAGAAAGGGCCCTTACTATAGGGCATCCCAAGAAAAACAAGGAATTTCACTTCACAAAATTTACACTTTTTTGCCACGGCATATGCTGAACGCGTGAAGTATAATTTCGATCATGCTTCCAAGGTCTAGGGTCATGACTTCACGATGATCGCATTCATCAAATATTCCCAAATCTGGCAACACGCTTCGATGAGCCAGAAAAGGCGCCCTACCTTGCCAGAGTTCCCCACATTTTACCGTACCACCGCCTATTCGGATCAACATGCAGACCTCCAATAATCAGCTCCATTTCGGCCCTTTTAGCGCTGAATCCCTCGCCGAGAAATACGGAACCCCCCTCTACGTTTACGAAGAGGAAACCATCCGCCGGCAATTCCGAGAACTCGTTGACCACTTTGGCTATCCCAAATTCAAAGTCCATTACGCCATGAAGGCCAACTACAATCCCGGCATCATGAAGATTCTCCTCGAAGAAGGGTGTGGCGTTGACACCGTTTCCGACTACGAAGTTCGCTTCTGCCTAGAACTGGGTTTTCCCGCAGAAAATATCATCTTCACGGGCGACAACACAACCGATGAAGAAATGGCTTACTGCCTCGAAAAGAATGTCCTCGTGAATGTCGGCTCGCTCTCTCAACTGAAGCGGCTTGGGCAGCTGAGATCAGGAGCCCGTGTCTCCGTTCGCATCAACCCAGATGTCGGAGCCGGTCACCACAGCCACTGCATCACAGGCGGGCCTCACACTAAATTTGGCATTTACCACGACCAACTCGATCAGATCAAATCTATCGTCGAAGAATTCAATCTTCAGCTAGTAGGGATTCACTCCCACATAGGAACGGGCATTTTTGATTCCGAAAAGTTCAAAGAGGCCATGGACATCACCCTTGGCGTCGCCAAACAAGTTGAAGGCCTTGAATTCGTCGACTTTGGCGGAGGCATTGGCATTCCCTATAGAGAGAGCCAATCTCCTGTTGACCTTAAGGAATTTGGGCACCACGTCAGTGAGCACTTTGCAGCTTTCTGCAAGGAATATGGAAAAGAACTCGAACTCAAAATCGAACCAGGTCGCTTTCTAGTCTGCGAAGCAGGTACGCTTCTAGCAAGGGTGAACACCCTCAAAGAAACTCCAGCTCATCAATTTGTTGGTTGTGACACGGGTTTCAATCACCTCATTCGCCCCATGGCTTATGGAAGCTATCACAAAGTTCGCAATGCCTCCAACATGGACGGCGAGAAGAAGCCCATTGTTTTGTGCGGCAATATCTGCGAAAGTGGGGATATGTTCACCCAAAATGACGATGGCATTGAAGATCGTGACGTGGCTGAATTCCAAGAAGGTCACATTGCAGCTATCCTCGACGCTGGAGCCTACGGCATGAGCATGAGCATGCAGTACAATATGAGAAGCCGCCCGGCAGAGATCCTTATCACCAAAGAGGGCGAGCAGCGGCTCATCCGCAAGCGAGAGAGCTACGAAGATATCATCGCCAACTTCGTTTAATCGTCGCAAAGGATACCTCAGGGCTTGGCGGCGTCGCCTAGCCCGGGTGACCATCCCGGAAACCCAACGCCTATACTTCTACTCTCTGATCGTTGGCATCCTCTCCGGACTAGCTGCCATCGCCTTTGAAATGGCCCTGCATTACTGCCGGGGGACCCTTTTTACTAAACTGTTAAACCACGAGCTTCTTCACCCTTACGGAGAAAACTCAGCACAGTTCTTCCACTTCTCCGCGGAAGGCTCCCCTATTATCTGGGCCCTTCTATTTATTCCGGCCATTGGAGGGCTCATCTGTGGCCTCATCATTTATCACTATGCACCTGAGGCCAAGGGCACAGGCACCGATGCCATGATTGATGCCTTCCACAACAAAGTCGGGCGCATCTCTGCCTTTACTCCCTTCCTAAAAGGCATCACCACCATCGTCACCTTAGCCACAGGAGGAAGTATCGGAAAAGAAGGCCCCGTGGCTCAGATCGGCGCAGGCATCGGATCAACCTTGGCAACTCGACTCGGAATTGGCGTTCGCGCACGGAGAACACTCCTCTTGGCAGGTACTGCAGGTGGCCTCGGAGCCATCTTCCAAGCCCCCCTTGGAGGAGCCCTCACTGCGGTGGAGGTTCTCTACCACGAGGACATCGAAGGAGATGCTCTCATTCCCTGCGTTATTTCTTCCATCACGGCCTACGCCATTTTTGGAACCGTCTTTGGCTTCTCCCACATCTTCTACCTCCCCGGAACTGAGTCTATGGGATTTTATACGGGAGAACTCTTCATCTTCATCTTGATGGCCGTTGTCTGCAGCGGTGTTGGTTTTCTCTATGTAAAATGTTTCTATGGCATGCGAGACAAGGTTTTCGAACCGCTCAACATCAGGCCATGGCTCAAGCCAGCCCTGGGTGGCCTCGGATTAGGCATTATCGCAGTTCTTTGCTATGGTTTTTTTGGATCGGGCTACGGAATCCTAGGCTCAGGCTTCGGCTATCTCCAGACCCTGATCAAAATGGATTCCGACAGCTTAACTTGGTCTTTGGTTGGAGGCTTCGCTCTCATTGGAAGCCTAAAGATTGTTGCGACCTCACTCACCTTGAGTAGCGGAGGTTCAGGAGGCGTCTTTGCGCCCAGCCTCTTTGTCGGCAGTATGATTGGCGCCATCGTTGGCGGAGTGGCCTACCTCACCTTCCCGAGCATGGTCCAGTCACCCTTTGGAGCTTTTGTCGTTGTTGGCATGTGCTCATTCTTCGCTGGCGTTGCCCATGCCCCTATCGCCGCGGTCATCATGATCAGCGAGATGACCGGCGGGTACTCCCTTCTCGCTCCTCTCATGCTCGTGAGCGTCCTTGCGATCATGATGTCCCAAAGGTGGTCTATCTACGAGAAACAGGTTAAGAATAAATTCTTTTCAAAGGCCCATGTGGGCGACATGACCATCGACGTTCTTCAGGGACTGAAAGTTAGTGTCTTGGAGCCCTACCGCCAGGTTGGGATCATTTCTTCCCACACCCTTTTCACGAGCGGAGAAAAGTTTGGCCAGAAGATTCATGCCTCTGACCTCGTCCTCGTCGACCACGACGACATCTATTGTGGCATGGTGAGTCTAAGGGACGTCCAATTTGATATGAGCAATCCTCTCATCTGCAATCTCATCACCCTCGAAGACATCATGACCACCAACGTCAGACCC
>Ga0233432_10002292_pt1 | contig 17826 bp, 17 predicted proteins | sample SI_122_August201_6_FD_179870 | JGI IMG/M metagenome (GOLD analysis project Ga0233432, IMG submission 179870) | Seawater microbial communities from Saanich Inlet, British Columbia, Canada - SI_122_August2016_10_MG | ecosystem: Environmental > Aquatic > Marine > Inlet | place: Canada: British...
CGTCAATTCCATAACCTACTCCTTTATCAGCAAAACTATTGCAATTATATTGTTCAGAATTTGGAGTAGATAGGCCATAACCATTGTTTTCAATAATAAAAATTACTGGTAAATTCCAAACAGAAGCAATATTTAAAGCCTCGTGAAAATCGCCTTCACTTGCACCTCCATCACCAGTAAAAACAATAGTAATCTTATCATTCTTTTTTAGCTTATTGGCAAGTGCAATACCATCAGCAACACCTAATTGAGGCCCAAGATGTGAAATCATCCCAACAGTATTATATTCTTTTGTACCAAAATGAAATGATCTATCTCTACCTTTAGTAAATCCGCTTTGTTTTCCTTGAAATTGAGAAAACAATCTATTTAAAGGGATATTTTTCGAAGTAAAAACTCCTAAATTCCTATGCATAGGCAAAATAAATTCATCTTGATCAATGGCAAGAGTTGAACCAACAGATATGGCCTCTTGACCAATTCCAGAAAACCATTTTGAAATTTTACCTTGTCGAAGAAGAATTAACATCTTTTCTTCAACCATACGAGGCTTCAAAATACATTTATATAAATGTATTAATTCATCATCATCAAATTTATTTCTGTTAAATTTCATCTGCATCAAATTTACATTCAAAAGTATTGAATAATTCTTTACTTTGTATAAAAAAGGAAATGTATTGGAAAGAAATATTTGTTTTTTATAATTACAATTTCCTTACTAATAATATACATTCTAAAATAGAGTAACAATTAGAGTAAATATCAAAATTATAAGTGTGATTATTTAAATAAAATGAAAACTAAATTTATCATAAATCCTATAGCTGGAACTGGAAAACAAATTGATATTACCAATCAAATTAAGAGGCTAATAGATAAAAATAAATTCAATTTTGATCTTGATTTTACACAACGACCAAATCATGCAACTGAATTATCTGAACTAGCAATAAAAGAAAATTACGACCTTGTTGTAGCTATTGGTGGTGATGGCACTGTCAGTGAGTGTGCAAAAGCATTAATTGGATCAGAAACAGCATTATCTGTAATTCCATGTGGATCAGGAAATGGATTTGCTTATCATTTTAAAATTAATCGAAAAATTGAGGATGCAATTGTTCAATTAAATAATCATCAAATAAAATATATTGATAGCTGTAGTGTAAATCATTTTCCATTTATAAATGTTTCTGGAATTGGATTTGATGCTCATATAGCTAGTCTTTTCGCTTCTACAGAAAAAAGAGGATTTTTATCATATATAAAACTAACTTTAAGAGAATTAAGCTATAAGGCAAGAGAATATGAGATTCAGTATAATGATATTTATAGGAAGACTAGAGCCTTTGCTATAGTATTTGCCAATGCTAGTCAATATGGAAATGACGCAAGAATAGCACCTAATGCAATTACAAATGATGGTTTAATTGATTTTGTAATTGTAAAAAAGTTTCCGAATTGGAAAATACCATTTTTCGTTTTAGATGTTTTAAGAGGCAGAACACATTTAAATAAAAATGTAGAAATATTAAAATTAAAAGAATTAAATATTAAAACCGATAATAACACTGTACATCTAGATGGAGAAGTTAAAAAAGTTAATAGCCCAATTAATATAAAAATTTCCGAAAAAAAATTAAAAATATTTGTTCCATAATGAAGAAAAAAAACAAAAAACTAACCGTATACTCAACTAATCCTAATTTTGAATACAATGAAGAAAATGATGAAAATCTTCCAATAAATCCTGAAGATCAATTATTAGAGGTATGGATTGATAAACATCGAGCTGGAAAGACAGCTGTTATTATCAAAGGTTTTATAGGTGATTTATCTGAACTCAAAACTCTTTCAAAAAAATTAAAAACTAAATGTGGAGTTGGAGGAAGCGTAAAGAATGGAGAAATCATTATTCAAGGAAATGTCAGAGATAAAATAATGGATATTTTATCTCAAGATGGTTTTAAATATAAAAGAGTTGGTGGATAAAAGTTTATGACTGTGCCCAGAGCGGGAGTCGAACCCGCACGTCCTTAGGACACATGACCCTCAATCATGCCTGTCTACCAATTCCAGCACCTGGGCAAAAGACAAATATAAAAAAGAATCCCGCTAGTTGCGGGATTATTTTTATTAAGTGACCTGGCTGGGGCTCGAACCCAGGACCCTCTCCTTAAAAGGGAGATGCTCTACCAACTGAGCTACCAGGTCAAATAAATCGGCTGCAAATATATTACTTTTCTTAACTATAATAATTCTTTTTATAAAAATTATTAATCCTATAATTTAATAAGTTTTTGAAAGAATATTAATTTATATTTGGTAGAACATTTCAATTAATATGAAAAACGTTTATTTAGTTGGTTTTATGGGCAGTGGAAAGACTAAACTTGCAAAAAAAACCGCAAAAAGCCTAAAATTAGATTTTATTGATACCGATTTTGAAATTGAAAATAAGCATTCAAATTCTATCAATAATTTATTCAAATATAAAGGAGAAGAATTTTTCAGAAAAGAAGAAACAAAATTAATTAAAGAAATTGCAAAATTTAAAAATAGAATAATTGCTACAGGTGGTGGACTTCCTTGCAACAATAATAACTTTAATCTTTTACAAAAATCTGGAATAATAATTTATTTAAAATATAGCAAGGATAACTTGCTTAAACAATTAGTTAAAAGTTCAAATAAAAGACCACTGATAAAAGATTTAAATAAAAATGAGTTAAAAAAATATATTGAAATTACATTAGATAAGAGAGAAACAACATATAAAAAGTCAAATAAAGTAATCAAGTGTGATTATTTATCAGAAAAAGAAATTTTAAGAGAGATAAACTCCTTTATTACTTCCTTTTAGTACAACTTCAATATACTCTTTTAATGTTGTAGATAAGGACAAACCAACATAATTAGCTTTTGCAGGAAAAGTATTATGGTTTCTATCAATTAAAACTAGTACAGCCATCTTCTTCACACTAGTATCTAGAAAAGTTTTCAAAGCATATGTAAGCGTTTTACCAGAATGGAGAACATCATCTATTAATATAATCACTTTATTCTTGTAGTCATTCTCAGTTAATTCTGAACTAACTTTATTAAATGGCTTATCTCTATCCACATCTATCCTAAATACAGCGGTATTTAATTTAGAGATTGTATTTAAATGAAATTTTACTTGTTCAGCAATCAGCAACCCTTGTTCACCAATACCAACTAAAGCAATTTCTTTTTCAGAAAAATTATCTTCAAAAACTTGCCAAGATAATCTAAGAATCTTTTGGTTAATTTGATTACTATCTAAAATTTTAAGGACGTCACTCATACTCGCAAATTTAATTATTTATAAGCATAATTTATTTTTTTTCGAATAAATATTTTAAAATTAATTTAATTTTTTAAGATATGAATAAAGAGTTTATTTAAATATAAGTAAAGTACTGATTTACAATATAATAATATTTTATTTTGACATATTGTCATGCGGTTATTTTACTAAAAAAAAAGAAAAATAATTGATATTTTTGATTTTGTAATTTTGCAAAATGAGAATAGACGTGTTAACAATATTTCCAAAATTTTTTGAAAACGCATTTGATTTTTCAATTGTTAAAAAAGCTAAAGAAAAAAATCTTGTTACAATTGAAATTCATGATATCAGAAACTACTCAAACAATAAACAAAAAAGTGTTGATGATTATCAATTTGGTGGCGGCTCTGGAATGGTAATGAATATTCAACCTATATTTAATTGTATCGAAAAACTTAAAAAAGAAAGAGTCTATGATGAGATTATATACCTATCCCCTGATGGAGAGAAATTAAATCAAAATTCCTCAAACAGTCTTTCATTAAATAAAAATATGATTTTTTTGTGCGGACACTATAAAGGAATTGATCACAGAATAAGAGAAAACTTAATAACTAAAGAGATATCCATAGGTGATTATGTTATTACTGGAGGAGAACTTGCTGCTTGCGTTTTAGCAGACAGTGTTATAAGATTAATTCCTGGGGTAATTTCTGATGAAACCTCTGCTCTAACCGACTCATTTCAAGATAATTTACTCCCCCCTCCTATTTATACACGCCCATCAGAATTTAACGGATGGAAAGTGCCTGAAGTTTTATTATCTGGAGATCAAAAAAAAATTGAATCATGGAGAGAGAAAAAGTCATTTGAAAGAACTAACCGTCTTAGACCTGATTTATTAAAATAAAAAACAAAAGAATTTCTTTTAAATAGTTGAAAAATTATCATTAATATTGCAAACCAATTTTCAAATAGATAAAAAACATGGATTTAACATCAGAAATAGCTAAAGAACTTACACCTTCATCTGAACTACCTAACTTTAAAGCTGGAGATAGCATAACAGTTTTTTATAAAATTAAAGAAGGAGACAAAGAAAGAATTCAGTTTTTTAAGGGAGATGTATTACAAAGAAGAGGGTCTGGTGCTACTGAAACATTCACCATTAGAAAAATATCTAATGGTATTGCTGTTGAACGAATTTTTCCAATAAATTCTCCATCAATTGATAAAATTGAAGTAAATAAAAAAGGTAAAGTTAGACGAGCTAGAATTTTCTACTTAAGAGATCTTACTGGTAAAAAAGCAAGAATTAAAGAATTAAAGAAAAAATAATTATTTTTTTATTATGAAGAATTCTGTTCTTCTATTTAGCTCTCTCAATTCATCACTAGAATTATCATTTTTTGGATTTCCTTCCCCGTAACCCTTGTATTGAAGTCTATTTTCTGCAATCCCATAAATAATAAGCTTATTATATACAGATAAAGCTCTTTCTCTAGAAAGCTTTTTGTTATAATCTAATTCACCAATATTATCTGTGTATCCATTTATTGAAATTATCATACTACTATTTGTCTTTAGATATTCTGCAAACTCAAGAATAATTTCATTTGAAACCTCATTTAAATCATAGGAATCTAATTCAAAATATATATTATTTAATAAAAATGATTCCCCCTCTACTATATCTTTTAATTCAAAATTTAAATTAGTAGGAGAAAGAAATTCATTATTTTCAGAACTTATATATTGAGAATTAAATGAATACCCCTTTTTTTTAACAGTAATTAAAACATCATCATCCTTTGACAATGCAAGCGAAGCTGCATATTGACCATTTTTAACCTTTATGACCTTTATCTCTTTAGTGTTTAGATTTTTAATTTCTATCTCAACATCATTAATATTTTCACCATTACTATCCAATAGATCTCCTTTAATAAAAAACACTCTTTCAGGTTTAGCTTCACTATATAAATCAAAAGAATATAGATCCCAACCGCCAATTCCTTCTAGATTATTTGAAGCAAAGATTGCTTGATTTCCATCAGTACTAACAAAAAGAGAGATTTCATTAAACTTACTATTTATAGGATATCCAATATTAATTGGCTTACTCCACATATTTAAAGAATCTTTTCTAGAGTAAAATATATCATAACCACCTAATGATGGAAAATTATCTGATGCAAAAAACAATGTTTTACCATCTGTATGTAAAAAAGGAGATTTTTCATTATTTTCACTATTAATCTCCGGACCTAAATTAATTGGCTTTGACCACAAACCATTATTATCCTTATTAATAATGTAAAGATCTACGCCGCCATAACCTCCCTCTCTGTCACTAGCAAAAATTATACTTTTACCATCAGATGATAATGAGGGTTGTGACTCCCAACTATACATTGGACATATTTCCTTTCCAAAGCTTTGTATCTCACCCCATTTCCCATCTCTTTTTTCGGAATAAAAAATATCACAATTATTGTAATTCCCACTAACCCTACTACATTTAGTGAAGAAAAGTAAATTATTATCAATACTAATACAAGCACCACCCTCATTATCTTCAATATTAAATGGATAAGAAAGTGGCTGGCCAACACTAAAAATATCATGTTCTATTTTACTTGAGATAAACTCTTCTTGAAATGTAGGTGTAATAATGTCAATACCCTTTTTCAAATATCTTCTTGTAAAAAAAATTAATTCTTGATCTGGAGATATTGCTGGCAAATACTCATCATACTCCGTTGACACACCTTCAATAATTAATGGATTAAACGGAACAGGATTACTTATAATATCTGCAAGTTGTTGCGCTTTTGGAAGAAATTCAACAGCAATGTCATAATATTTATCTTCTAAACCATTATTAATACTTATTTGAAGATAATTAGCTGAAGATACAAAATCCTTTTGCTGATAAGCTATTTCTCCAAGTATATAATAAATGATTGGAAAATTATCTTCACATACATATAAAACCTCATCTGATAAGTCTTGAGCTTTAATGATATCACCTTCTAACCATGCCAACTCTGCTCGCAATGAAGTGAAAACAGGATGATCATCTGTATTTTTTAATAATGAATTTGCTTGAAAAAAATCCTTACTTTGTATAAGCTTATTAATTTTTTTAAATTCTCTTTTATTTTTGAAAGAATTTAATTCACAGTCTTGAGCAAAAATTACTCTACTAAAAAAAAGCAAGAAAATTAAAATTATTCTCATTTAACCCTTTAATTGACCGTCGGAGGAAGCAACTATTGTAGCAACTGTAGCATCACCTGTTACATTAACAACTGTTCTGAGCATATCTAAAATACGATCAACGGCAAATATTAATGCAATACCCTCTGGATCAATTCCTACAGAACTTAAAACAATAACAAGCATAACCATTCCTGCTCCAGGAACAGCTGCAGCACCAATAGAGGCTAGAGTTGCAGTTAAAACAATTGTTAATTGAGACGACAAGTCTAAATCATATCCAAAAGCCTGAGCTATAAATACTGCAGCAACAGCTTGATATAATGATGTTCCGTCCATATTAATAGTTGCTCCAAGTGGTAAAACAAAAGAAGAAACTTCTTTAGATATTCCTAGATTATTTTCACATCTATCCATAGTAACTGGTAATGTAGCGGCGGATGAAGAAGTAGAAAAAGCTAACATCTGTGCTGGAGATATTGCTTTAAAAAAATCTAAGTATTTAATATTAGTAAAAGTTCTTAAAAGAATAGGATAAAAAACAAAAATCATGAGCAACAATCCACAAATTACTGTTAATGAATAATAACCTAAAGCAATAAATAAATCTACACTTGCACCAAAATCAACAACCAAAGAAGCTAGCAAGGCAAAAACTCCAAAAGGAGCCATTCTCATAATTAAATCTACAATATGGAGTATGATATCATTAATACCATCAAAGAAACCTCTAACATATACTGTTTTTTCTTTTGGAAGCATAATAATTGAAATTCCGAACAATATTGCAAAAAATATTATTTGAAGCATATTTTTATTTTTCGATGCAGATTCAAAAATATTGGTTGGTACAACATCAACTAAAAATTGTAATGGACCACTATTTTCAACTAAAAGAGCATCATTAATTTTTAAATCCGCTTTAGAAGAATATTTTTCTCTTAACTCATTTTTTTTATCATTAGAAAAACTATTTCCTGGACCTACCAAATTAACTAAGCCTAATCCTATACTAACAGAAAGAATAGTAGAAAAAAGATAGAGTATAATAGATCTAGATCCTATCTTAGACAATCTTGAAATATCCGACAAAGAAGCAATACCTTTAATTAATGAGGCAAATACCAAAGGAACAGCAATAAGCTTTAATAAATTAACAAAAATTACTCCAAAAGGTTTTATCCAGTCATTAGTAAAATTATTTAAACTAAAATGATAAGCTAAGATTCCAAAAAAAACTCCAAGAATCATTCCAATAATTATTTGCCAATGTAGAGCCAATCTTTTCATATTATATTTTATTTGTTTTACTTCTTAAATAATGGTCAACTAAAACTAATGCAGTCATAGCCTCAACAATTGGTACAGCCCTTGGCAATACACAACTATCATGCCTTCCTTTAGTGTTAATCAACACTTTATCTCCATTATTATTAATTGACTCTTGAGGTTTCATTATTGTTGCAACTGGTTTAAAATCAACAGAAAAATAAATATCATTCCCATTTGAAATTCCTCCTTGAATTCCTCCAGAGTTATTGGATTTAGTATTACCATCATAATCAAGAATAACATCATTAACTTCACTTCCAAGAAGTTCGGTTTGACTTAATCCATACTTAAAGCCTTTTACTGCATTAATTGACAACATTGCCTTTGCTAAATCAGCATGAAGCTTATCAAAAACAGGCTCTCCCCATCCTGGCGGAACTCCTTTTGCAACAGCAGAAATCACTCCTCCAACTGTATCTCCATCATTCTTAACATTATTAATCAATGACATCATTTCTTTAGCTTTTTCTTCGTCTGGGCATCTTAATGAATTATCATCAATCTTTGAAAGATCTAAATCAAGATAAGATTTTTCAAGCTTTATATTTTTAACTTTTGATACATAGGCAAAAATTGACACCCCAAGTTTAGTAAGTAATAGCTGTGCAATAGCACCAGCAACAACTCTTATAGCTGTTTCTCTTGCTGAAGACCTTCCCCCTCCTCTATAATCCCTTATACCATATTTTTTATCATATGTGAAATCTGCATGAGAGGGTCTAAATGTATTTTTTAAAGAATCATAATCTTTAGATTTATGATCTTTATTTTTAATAACAAATCCTATGGGTGTTCCTGTGGTTATTTCATTAAAAATGCCAGAAAGAAATTCCACATTATCAGATTCATTTCTTGAAGAAGTTAACTTAGATTGTCCAGGCCTTCTTCTTTTAAGTTGTTTATTTATAAAATCAAAATCAATTTTTAAACCTGCCGGACATCCATCTATTATACCTCCAATTGCAATTCCGTGAGATTCTCCAAAAGAAGAAAGTTTAAAAATTTTTCCAAATGTATTACCCATTGCAGGCAAATATAATAATAATGTTTTGGCTTAATTTTGTAATTTTGTCTTATATGAAAACAGTAATCAAAAACATATCTCAGCTAGTGCAATGTGATGACCAAAATCTTAAATTCAGAGCTGGAAATGATATGAATTGCTTAAACACAATTGATAATGCTTATATAGAAATTGAAAATGGAAAAATTAGCAATTTTGGAAATATGGATCAATGGAGTGGAATAACTGATTGGAATTCAACAACAATTATAGATGCTAACGAAGGACTAGTTCTTCCAACATTTTGCGATAGCCATACACACTTAGTTTTTGCAGAAAGTAGAGAAAGTGAATTTAATGATAGAATTAATGGTCTATCCTATCAAGAAATTGCTCAAAATGGAGGTGGAATTCTAAATTCTGCAAAAAAAATTCATCAAATAGATGAGGAAATATTATACGAAAGGTCTCTAAAGAGATTAAATAAATTAATAAAGCTTGGAACTGGTGCAATTGAGATTAAAAGTGGTTATGGATTAAGCGTTGAATCTGAACTAAAAATATTAAGAGTTATAAAAAAATTAAAAGAAACCACACCAATTTGCATAAAATCAACATTTTTGGGTGCTCATGCATTTCCAGAAAAATATAAAAAAAATAAAAAAGAATACATTGAATTAATTATTGATAAGATGCTTCCTGAAATAGCATCTAATGATTTAGCTGATTATATTGATATCTTTTGTGAAGAAGGTTATTTTACTAATGAAGATACCATTAGAATTCTACAGGCTGGAAAAAAATACAATTTACAAGGAAAAACCCATGTTAACCAATTTAATAGCTTAGGAGGCGTAAAAAGCAGTATAGACAATGACTCTCTATCTGTTGATCATCTTGAAATTATGAAAGAAGATGATTTTCTAGCATTTAAGGGCTCGAACACTATTGCAACAATTCTTCCTTCATGCTCTTTTTTTCTTGGAATACCATATTCTCCTGCAAAAGAATTTATATCTAGGAACATTCCTATAAATTTAGCAAGTGATTATAATCCTGGCTCTTCACCAAGTGGAAATATGAATTTAGTGGCCTCATTAGGAAGTATTAAATTAAAGATGAATGCTCGACAAGTAATAAATGCAACTACTTTAAATGGTGCCTATGCTATGGGACTTGAAAAAGAATTAGGAACAATTTCTATTGGAAAGATAGCTAATCTAATTATAACAAAACCTATACCTAACTATCAATACCTGCATTATTCATTTGGAGAGAATTTAATTGATAAGGTTATTATAGCTGGAGAAGAATACAAATAAAAAACCCAAGAAAAAATCTTGGGTTTTTTATTAATTATTTTTCTGAACTCCTTTTTCGTTTCATATAGTAAAAATGAGAAATATAATCTTCAGTGTTAGTATGGCTTGCGTTTACAAACTCCCAACCTAATTTTGCAGCCTGATTTAATGCATCTGACATATGAGAGCAAACTCTTGCCATTTTATTTAATTCAACTTGCTCTGGCGTAACCCTACCAGTGTCAAAACGAATAAAATGCTTATACTTACTCTTAATCATTCCTTTCATTTTCACATCACCTGGAGACCCACCTCTGGCAGCAAGTTCACCTTGCCCCATCATTTTCTCTTCATCAGAAGTAGTTGATTGTACACCTTCAATGACCATGTATTCATATTCAGATGGAGTTTTTTTGACCATCTTATCCATCTTAGCATTACTTCCTTTTTTTGATCTTTTTTGAGCAACTGACATTAATGGAATCGTTGCAATAAGAATCAATAACAATATATTTCTCATTTTATAATTTTTTAAATTTTGTTTTATTTTAACGTAAAACTACTAATTTTTATTGTCCACCTAAAATTATAGGAAGATCTCCTTCACCATTACCAATAACAACAACCTTAGCATTTGGAGATTTTGAAATTTCTTGAGTAGCCTCTATCCCTTTCCATTTTAGCAGTTGTGGAGTAATAGTCCTTGTAATAATTTTCTGAAACTCTGAAATTCCTTTTGCTTCAATCTCTTTTCGCTCAGCCTCCTTTCTTGCTTTATCAATTTTAAACTCGTATTCAAGTGATTCTTGCTCTTGTTTTAACTTCTGTTCAATAGCTGTTCTAAGAGTCTGAGGAAGAGTTACATCTCTAATAAGGATTGCATCTAACATTAGATACTTAGCTTCAATATTAATTTTGGTAGCAGCATATATTTCATCTTCAATAGCTTCTCTCTTTGTTGAATATAGTTCTTCTGGCAAATAATTACCAATTACTTCTCTAGTTACAGATCTAATTTCAGGTTTAATAATTCTTTCCAGATAATCTTTACCAATATTATCATGTAAAAAACCAATTTGACTAGCAACTGGCTGATATCTAAATGAAAGATCAATTTTTATTGATAGACCATTTTTTGAAAGAACCTCCATTTTTTCAAAAGTATCTTTTAGTTTGACATCATAAACATGCATAGTATTCCAAGGAGCTATAACATGAAACCCTTGAGGATAAACAGTTTCTTTATCTAAACCTCCTCCAAATTTTTTGAACAAAACCCCTTTTTCTCCAGGCTCAATTGTTACAAACATACTTGAACCAAAAAGTACTATAAATATTAATCCTGCTATTCCTGTTACTAATGCCCTAGGTAATCCTTGATTTTCCATTATTTAATTATTTAATTGTTGATTTAATTTTTGTTGATCTTGCTTTCTTTTATTTAAAGTGCTAATATACGCATTTGCTCTTTTATCACCTAGAGCTTTAGCTTTTTTTGCCCAATCAATAGCAGCATCAAGATATCCCTTTATTTCCGATGCTAAAGCCATATTAAACGAGGCTTTTGATGCTATTTCTTTATCATTAAGATTAGCAACTTCCTTCCATATGTTAATTGCGTCATCCCATTTATTAGCTTTAACACTTTTACTTGCCTGTTTAAAAGCATCTTCTTTTCCAACATAATAAATTCTTTTAGCTTGAATCCAAACAGGAGATATTCTTTTACCATATTGGATACCAGCAAAATCTCCGGACTGTTTTATAGCAATGCTTCTATACGGCAGATTTCTTTCAGCTTCCTTTCTAGAATTTCCCCATGCTGAAAACTCTTTTAATTCGGTAAATTTATTTTCATCTACAATAACTTTATTTAGATTATCATAAATTCTCCATCCAGAAACAATTTTCATTTCAAGGATTGCTTTGTGACGCACCTCTTTAATCTTAACTCCTTTTCTTTTAACTGTACGTGTAATAGGTTTTCCAAAAACGATTCTAGAATCAGAATCAAATGTCTCTAAAACAATTAAAGCATCGGCATCATAAGATTTACAAATTTTACTTACTTTTTTCCATTTTAGTGGTTCTGAAAATGATGCGGTTCCAGTTCCTTTTAATTCTAATTCTCCAATATTTTTTGGAGTAAATCTTTCAGAGTTACTTAAAAGGTTTACTAAACCATCTAAACAATATTCAGAACCTCTTTTATCAGTACCAATTCCTTCTCCACTAACTAGTCCTTCGATAATATTGCCAGCAAGATTTTTTTTAGATGGTGTTGTTCGATTTGCAACAACTACGGTTTTAATATCCTGAGATAATGTAATATCAGCAGGGCGTTGCATTGATACAACAACTGATGAAGTAGTACAGGAGGAAAGAAAAAACAAAAAAGATATTAAATAAAATAAAGCTCTCATAATTTTAAATTAAACCATTATACTTTCTTACGAACCATTCAAATGATATTAATACTAACAAAATTAGCAAAATCAATTCATAATCAATCAGCTGTATTAATTTATCTTCAAATCTAGTAGAAACAAAATTATCTTTATCTTCATTTAAATTGTTTATTAAAAGATTCAAATTTGAAAGGTTATAAGATTCCCCACCACTAATTTTACTTAAATCATTTAATATTTGATGATTTGCAATTTTATTTAAGAACTCAACATTTATTGGCTTTATATTTATTATACCTTTTTTTTCATAGTTCCTTTTTTCAACCTTTGCGAAAATTTTGTAAGAGTTAGGATTTAAATTTCCTAAATCAATATAATATTTTTCTTTTTTCTTATTAAACACATAACGATACTCTTCATTATTTGAATTTACAAGTATAAGTGAAATATCATTATCATTATTTAAATTATAATTATCATCATATACTTCAGCTTCAAAAACTATATTTTCATTTTCATTAATTTCTTTATCATAATACAATCTAAATTTACTTTTATCTTCTTTGATAATTAGGTATTGTAAAACCTTGTTTATTAGCTCATTAAAATTTTCAAAACTATCGTTTAGTTTAAAATCATTTATCTTCCATCTCCAATAACCTTCTCCTAAAAATACTCCTACTTTATTACTATTGTAATTATCAAAAAAGCACAATGGACTCTCAGTGATTGTATTAGCATATTTTTGATATGCAATAGGGTTAATTAATGGTGATGAATTATAAAAACCAAAAGAGGTGAGAATTGGTGGAGAAAGATTAATCATTTCTTCAACGCCTTTAGAAATTTTAAATGATAAAAAATCATAATTTATCTTAGCAAATACTTCATTATTAAAAGACCTTCTATTAAAATTTATATTTGGAATTAATTTAGAATATAGATTTAGCTCTTGCTTTGGAAAAATTAACAAAGGAATATTCTCATCAGAAATATCATCAATAATTTGAATATTTTCTTTTGAAATAGAGTGAAGAACAACCAAATTATAATCTGAAAAATTTGTTTTTAAATTGTTAGACTTAACAATATCTAAATCATAATCTTTGTTATTTTCAATCACACTTACGACTGATGCAATATCTGGATGTGAATGATCATGTATAAAAAGTATTTTATATTTAGAATTAATAACATCTATATAAAACATAAATGTATTATTTCTAATATTATTCTCATTTTTTAAAGAACTTAGAACTACTTTAAAAGCCTGAATACCAACTTGTGAGGTTTTTAATTCAACTGGAATCTTAAGGAATTCTTTGTTTGAATTAAATGTGATGTTTTTTTCAAACAAACTCTCTCCATTATTTTCAACGCTTAATTTAACTTTTTCACCCTTGTATTTTACAGATTCAATAAAAATTTCAGAAATAAAACTGTTACCCAAAAAAACAATATCGTTGTGTTTTACATCAGAAATTACATTATCTTTTTTTACAGTAGTATCTCCTAAACATATAGAATGGATTGGAGTATTAAAATTATTTGAATACAAAGGATTAATACCATCATTATACAAACCGTCACTAGCAAGAATAATAGAGGAAAGATTTCGATTAGAGAATCTATTATTTATCTCATTTATGACCTTGCTAATGTTTGTGTATACACCATTATTTTCTTCGTTAAAATCATCGTAAATCTTGTCAGAAAAACTATATTTATAAACATTTAAATCATTCAATTTATTTGAAAAATCTTCTAACTCATTTTTAATATTTTTACTTATAGATGATGAAACATCTTGTAAAATAACAACTACAGGCTTCTCTTTAATTTCTTTTGAAGATTTAAGTATGGGGTCTAATAATAAAAATGCTAAAAATGATATCAATAAGAATCTTGATAAGCTTAACAGAAATAATAATTTTCTGTTTAGAAAATTATGTTGTCTAAAGTAAAGTAAAAGAGAATATATAAATCCTAATAGCAGACAAAAGACAACTAAGTTATTGGATAAAATTAAACTCTCATACATGATTTATGTAAGCATTCCACCGCATACATTCATTACCTGTCCAGTAATGTAAGAAGACATGTCTGAAGCAAGAAAAAGGGATGTATTTGCAACATCTTCAGCCTTACCCAATCTTTTTAGTGGAATACTTTCTGCCCATTCATTTATTTGATTTTGCTGTAACGCTCTTGTCATCTCGGTTTCTATAAATCCAGGAGCTATTGCATTGCATCTTATATTTCTAGATCCTAGCTCTAAAGCAACTGATTTTGTAAAACCAATAATAGCAGCCTTAGATGATGAATAATTAGATTGACCAGCATTTCCTTTAACGCCTACAACGGAACTTAAGTTTATAATTGAACCATTTTTTTGTTTTAACATTTGTCTTAAAACAGCTTTAGTATTATTAAATACTGAATTCATATTTACTTTCATAACATTATTAAAATCTTCTTCGCTCATCCTAAGAAGTAAATTATCTTTTGTAATTCCAGCATTATTAACTAAAACATCAATACTTCCAAAATCATTAAAAACATTTTCTGCAAGCCTGAGAGCTGATTCAAAATCAGAAGCATCTGATTCATATGCTTTTGCTTTTACTCCAAGATTCTCTAAATTTTTAGCAAGTGCTAATGAACCTTCAGACATCTTAACACATGTAAAAGCAATATTCGCACCATTTTGAGCAAATTTTTCGGCAATTGCTTTGCCTATTCCTCTTGAACCTCCTGTTATTATTACGTTTTTATTTTCTAAAAGATTCATATTAAAGTTTTAGTTAATTATAAAAATATAAAATTTAGATTTATGAAATCAATTTAGCCATCAAACTTCCAATATTAGCAGGTGATTCTGATACAGCAATTCCACACTCACGAAGAATTTGCATTTTAGCATCGGCAGTATCGTCTTTACCACCAACTATAGCACCAGCATGCCCCATAGTTCTACCTGCAGGAGCTGTTTTACCAGCAATAAAACCTACCACTGGCTTAGTACCATTATCTTTTATCCATCTAGCAGCATCAGCTTCAAGTTGACCTCCAATTTCACCAATCATTATAATTCCGTCAGTTTCGTCGTCATTCATAAATAATTCTACGGCATCTTTTGTTGTTGTACCTATAATTGGATCTCCACCAATACCTATTGCAGTTGAAATACCAAGTCCAGCTTTTACTACTTGATCAGCTGCTTCATAAGTAAGAGTTCCTGATTTAGATACAACTCCAATTCTTCCTTTTTTGAATACAAAACCTGGCATAATTCCACATTTAGCCTCACCTGGGGTTATAACTCCAGGACAATTAGGACCAACAAGAGTACATTTCTTATTTTCAATATAATTCTTAACAATTATCATATCTTTTGTTGGAATACCTTCTGTAATACAAATAATAACACTTATGCCAGCATCGGCAGCTTCCATTATAGCATCAGCAGCAAATGGAGGTGGAACAAAAATTAATGATGTATTAGCATTTACAGAACTAACAGCTTCGGAAACAGTATTAAAAACAGGTTTATCAAGGTGAGTCGTACCTCCTTTTCCAGGAGTTACACCACCAACAACATTAGTTCCATATTCAATCATTTGTTCTGAATGAAATGTCCCTTCATTTCCAGTAAATCCTTGTATAATTACATTTGAAGATTTATTCACTAATACACTCATTTCAATATTTTTTAAATTCAGATGCAAAATTAGAACATTATGTCTAGTAACAAAGGATTTTAAATACTTTTGCAATATGAAAAGAGTTAACTATGAAGATACAATATGCGCTCTAGCTTCAGGAGGTGGAATGAGTGCAATTGCTCTTATTAGAATTTCTGGAGACAAGTCTATTAGTACTATCAATAATATTTTTAGTAAGAATTTGACAGATAAAAAAAGCCATACTGCTCATTTTGGCAACATAATAGATAAAACAGATATTATTGATGAAGTTATTGTAACAATATTTCATAAGAACCATTCATTTACTGGAGAAGAAACAGTTGAAATTTCTTGTCATGGCTCAAAATTTATTCAAAACAAAATTATTGAACTTTTAATTGATTCTGGTGTAAGATTAGCAAATCCTGGAGAATTTTCAATGAGAGCGTTTAAAAATGGAAAAGTAGACCTTTCACAAGCAGAATCAATTGCAGATCTTATAGAATCAGAAAGTGAAGCAGCACATAAAACCGCTATTCAACACCTTAAAGGAGGGTTTTCTAAAAAACTTACATATCTTAGAGAAAAGCTTATTGATTTTGCTTCACTAATTGAGCTTGAACTTGATTTTTCTGAAGAAGATGTAGAATTTGCAAATAGAAAAAAATTAGAGGATTTAGTAAAAGAAATGCATAAAGAAACATCCATATTAATTAACTCTTTTAAACTTGGAAATGTAATAAAAAATGGAATCCCTGTTGCTATTTTAGGGGCGCCAAATGTAGGGAAATCAACTCTTTTAAATTCTCTATTAAATGAAGATAGAGCAATAGTCTCGGAAATAGCTGGAACAACTAGAGATGCTATTGAAGATCAAATAGTTATTAATGGTTTTAATTACAGATTTATTGATACAGCTGGAATAAGAAAAACAGATGATAAAATTGAAAATCTAGGAATTGAAAGGTCTCTATCTCATGCTAAAAAATCCAATATTATAATTTATCTTATCGATGCTACTCAAGATATTAAAAGTCAACTCAAAAATATTGGAAAACTAAATATTGATGATCAAGAAAAGGTTATTAAAGTGATAAATAAAATTGATTTAAATGAAAAAGTAAGTTCAGAAATAAATGATGCCATATACATATCAGCAATTAACCAAACAGGTATAGAAATTTTAAAAAACCGATTATGTAAATTGACTAACGTAAATAATCTTGATACTAATAATACGGTAGTTACTAATCAGAGGCACTATGAACAATTACTAAAAACCATTGCAGAATTAGAATTGGTTATTAAAGGACTTAATGATAGCCTAAGTAGTGACCTTTTAGCTATAAATATTAAAGAATCACTTTATCATCTTGGGTTAATAACTGGAGAGGTGTCCTCTGATGACCTTCTTGGAAACATTTTTGGTAAATTTTGTATCGGTAAATAATATCATACAAATGAAAATAAATTACATTATTCTTCTTAACCTTTTAATAATATTTAATACAGTAAATCTTATGGCTCAGGATATTGTTTTTAATTTCGAAAAAGATAAAGA
>Ga0233432_10002298_pt1 | contig 17794 bp, 27 predicted proteins | sample SI_122_August201_6_FD_179870 | JGI IMG/M metagenome (GOLD analysis project Ga0233432, IMG submission 179870) | Seawater microbial communities from Saanich Inlet, British Columbia, Canada - SI_122_August2016_10_MG | ecosystem: Environmental > Aquatic > Marine > Inlet | place: Canada: British...
GGGTCTGGGTTAAGACCGTAGTGCCTCCAGAATCAGTGACCACTATGCCAGTGAGCGATCCAGAAGTGTAGGAGAGTGTCTTAGTTTTAACCAAGGTTGCTTTGGACGAATCAGTGTATGTGGTTATAGTAGATACATTGCCATTTGCATCATATCCAATTTCCGAATAATCATCTGGCCCAGACAGACCTTGCAGACGAGAGGAAAACTCCTGTCCGATCTTTGCACCAATCTGGGCGAGAATGCTAGACATTACAGATTCGCTAAGAACTCAGTCTCAAAAGAAGAGTAGTTTCCTAGCTCGACATTGTTGATTAAAATGTCAGAACCACTGGGAACTTTTAATTCTTCAGCATCAACATTTCCAACATCTAAGCTTGCGTCAACAGTTCCTAATTTAAGTTGGAATTTGCTTACAGAGTCATCCCAAACAAGCTTGGCCTTATCACTAAACTGGCTTGATGTTACTGGTGTCAGAGATCCGCTTCCACTGGAGACCGTAGCTGACCCTGTGGCAAAATCCGAGATGCCAGTTGAGTGAGAAGGTGCGGACGCAAGTAAGTTAGCACTGATGTCTGAGTAGCCATTTAAAAATGTAATAAATTGACTTACCGTCATTACGCTGGCCGTAGAATCTATGTACAGATAGTCTGCACCGCTTTCCCATTGTATTGAAACAGAATCAGCGGACTCACCAAACCTAATACGGAAATGAACCAGTCCAGAGAACTGGCCTCCAGCTACAATTTCAAAGTATCCAATTTGCCCACTATCACTTGCAGACTGAATACCTCTGGCCTCTACAAGTTTACCTCGATTAACCTGTAGCCCACCAGTCTGTTGTGTTTCAGACCCATCACTTGCGGTAAGGTTTACCTCGATAATATTATCTTCTACCTCAAGCGTTTGAGTGTTAAGAATAGTTTGTGTACCATTTACCGTAAGGTTTCCACTTAAGGTTAAGTTGGCAGCACCAAGGTTACCGCTAAACGATGCACTATTACCATCTACCGCTATAGACCCTGTCTTGGTTTGCAGTGCAGTTATCGCACTGGCATTTGTTGAAATTGCACCTGCGTTAGTAGAAATACCAGACGCATTTGTTGAAATGCCGCTTGCGTTAGTTGCAATAGAACTTGCGTTAGTTGCAATGTTAGATGCGTTAGTTGCGATTTCACTAGTGTTAGTGGCAATGTTAGATGCATTAGTTGCAATATTACTTGCGTTAGTAGAAATATTGGTAGAAAGACTATTGATCTCACTCCCTACTTTTTCACCTATTTTTCCGAGTATATCTGTAGCTGGCATAATTATGTTTTGGTTGCGGCAAGTGCGACCTCGAATGAGATCTCATCGCCATATTCTTCTCTTAATATATCTAGTCCTGCGGAATCGACATAAGGTAAGTCGTTCCACGATGTAAATCCGTCACCGCACTTTAAGCGGCCGCCTCCGCCTGTACCGTCTTGTGCATTTAGTACGATACCAATCTCACCTTCTTGTAAGGCTGGATTAATTTGGCTCCAATTAAAGGCAGTGTCCCTGCGGAGTTTTATCCTGCGAACACTCATGCGTTCCCTCCGTCTATATCAAAGGCCGCTACATAGTCTGGATCTGAGTCTGCTTCTCCACCATCTATAATTGAATCTATAAAGTCTGTGTTCGCTACGGCCTGCCATTCATTCAAGGACCCATTGTATTGTAATGTAGATAAATCATCTGGGCTGGCGGCACTTACATTTGCAACCTCATCTAATACGATTGGTTGGGCCGCAGGTAAACCAACAAGGGACCCTGTAAATTCTACATTGTTGACTTTAACATTACTTAGTTCAGTGCCGTCAAGTTTTGGTATTATTGCATTGGTTGCCGTTAAGTTTGTAATCTCCCCACTAGAAACTTTTAGCGAATCAAGTTCTTCTGGTATTACAACTTCTGGGGTAACTGCTGCTTGGAATAAAGATGGGTCAAACTCTACTCCGACAACTGGCCGTCTAGTTGCTACTTGTGCCTTAGTTGCCATAACTTGCGGTTGCCCTTCCTCCATGCACAAATGCTTCAACCGATACTGATTTCAACTCAATATCTCCGCCAGTGTTCTGAATGTCTACTGATGCTGAATATCCTCTCTGCCTAATATTAAATCTAGACATTGTGTTTACGGATCCAGTGTTTGCTGCCTGCTTAGAAAGCACGGTGGAGTCGGGTGCTTTAGTGTGAACTTTTACCGTAATTTCAGAGTCACCTTTTGATGAATAATTTAATGACCCACGAACAAATTTCTTGAGATCTCGCATTTGCAAAGTGTAATCTCTCGTCCTTACTTTACTTACTATTTTTGTCCCGTGGTCAGTTTCTCCAGAATTGTAAATGTAAACATTATCATTTGTTAAAACATACAAATCTGGACCCAATGTGTTCATGTCAAGGATCTGAAAATTAATACTGTCAAATGTATCAATAGATTCCCAAACTGAATTTAAAGAATTGTAAACGGCAATGGCATTTGGACGCTCACTTCCGTCAATGGGTAAGGCAAAATAAACTCGGTTTCTATGATACTTTACAATGGATCTTTGTATCACATCAAGGTTCACTCTTTCCATAAATGGAGTGATTGGCTTAGAGAGTGGTTCTTGGTCTAAAGTAACTTTTGAAATTGCGATACCAAGACCTTTTGCAGGATCAGAAGAAGGCACCAAAACCTGCACATTACCCTCGGATGTAACAAAGTAAGTGTATGATCCATTTTGGGCAAATGCCTTGCTTCCTGCTATCCCGTACTGCCTTGTAATTTCATAACTAGTAGAATTGCCTTCCAGTGCATGGACATTATTCACAAGATGGATACTCTCTTTGTTAAAGACCAAAATCTGGGATTCCATGAAACTAGCAAATCCTAATGTGATATCACTAGTTCCCTTGTTTAAATAAAAGGTATTTATTGGAGCAAAATTATTTGCATCAAATATATCTGAGAAAGCAACAGATGTAGGTGAGTCATCATAATGTGGAACTATGATTCTATTTGCGAAATGGATGCCGAACGGTGCATTTGGACAGGCAAAGAAAGTGTCCCCAGTGATGCTCGGTTCTTCTGGTAAATCGATTATAGCAGAACCAAGTTGACCATCCCAAATCTTTGGCCTCCTGCCAGCAGAGAACAGAATGACTTTATCAAAAGCCTGCACTCCAAATATTTCATCGGTTTCAGAAAATGGTGTAGACATACCCTCTTCAATAGAAGAATAATCCGACCACTGATAAAACGAATTAGACCAAACTTGATCGTTGTCCGCATAGTCAGTTGAGACATCAGTTGCATTACTGCCTAAAATTCTATCAGCAGTAATAATTAGCATATCCTCACGGTTATTTACTGGGTCTAAGAATTTAACTAATGCTTTCCCTCTGGAAATATCGCCAGTTGGTGTAAGGCCCTTTCTTGACTTAATGACACCTTGATTAATTCTTACATTCTCAGCTACTTGCAAGGTCCCTGCTGGCAATAGGACTGGTTCTGTCTGCTGGTCCAGCCCACGAAACGCTGGGTCTCCATCTTCAGCATATGGATCATCTAATTGACCATGTGTTCTGAACCTTGGCATCTATTTACCTTTTGTTTTCATCTCACGGTAATTGGCATACAACTTTTGTGAGAGAATTAAGATAGTAAGTATTCCAGTTATAGTGGCTAACACTGGATTAACCATTTCATTTAAAATAATAGTAGTACCTGTACCACTTGCTCCTAAAATAATTGTTGGGTTTAAATCATTCATCTTCTTGGGGACGGGCCAAAGTAAAATCCCAGAATGCAGGGAAGGATGGTGAGGTTTCCCATAAGGGAGATGTGTCCAGTAGAGATCGTGATCGGTTCTTGGGTTGCTTGCCAACTGATGAGTCCGAAGAGAATTTCGGTTGTTCCTTCTCCGTTTGCGTTGGACAATGTGACCAGTGGCGAGTTGGGGAAAATTGTACACATGAGGATAGAAGCACACAAGGAACTAACACCCAAGAATGCCAGTGATTTACGCACACGACTAGTAGACTCTGAAGCAGGGTTTTTAGCGAGGCACTCTTGTAATCTAAGGAAATTATCATTCGCACGACTTTCCCTCGCAAGTTCCAAGTCATGCTTCTGCTTCCTAGCTTCAAACACCATACCAAAAACACCTTTAAGAATCGCACCCATTGCAGTCGAACCTCCACCAGTAAGAAACATGACAAGGATTTCACCCATTTCACTTAGCCACTCCGTATCTCATTTCTTCAAGTAATTCTTCGTGCTTCAAGACCTGCTTCTCAAGAAATGTTAATCTCATGTTCTGTTCAGCATCGTCTGGTAAAGATCCGATAGTGCCTTTCGGCCAATTTTCAACGAAGAAAATATTCCTTTCGACATCATGCTTTACTCTTTCCAGATCCAATTCCAGTGCATTAATAGATGCCATGATCATAGCCCCAGAATAAACACAAAACACCACGGCCGAAATTAGCTTAATAGCAAAGCCAGTATTTGTTTTCAGACTAGAGTTTTCTGAGATTCCTTCGGACATTAGATTAAATCCCACCCCCCTCGAAAGAGGGGTGGGTAAACAATAATATGATTATGAAAAAACAAATTAATCCATCGTGATGGTGAACCCAGAGGCTGGGATTTTAAAGATGTCACCACTTTGGATATTTGCTGAAGCATTTAGGTTGGCGAATACCAACATGTTACCACCAGACGCTGAATCGAACAGAGCGATATGTGTCACCGTACCCCACGCACTACCTGCATCATCAAATGTAAATGCAGCAGTGTTTGTTGCGGTGCCAGTTGACCCAACAGAGAAACTTCCCTGCCCAGCATCACCAACCCGAACTCTAGCGTAATTTGTCCCAGTCACTTCAGTTCCTCCACCAGTGTCGGAGGGAGAAGACTTCATTAAGGCAATAAAAGGCTTGCCAGAAAAAGTCACATTACTCCCACCAAGCAATCCAGTTAAAAACTTATTTTCTAAGAAGTTTGTTGCTTGTGCCATTTCTTGTCCCCCTTAGTTCGATGGAGCAATTGGCCATACTGGATAGTTAGGCCAAGTGTCTTGTGTAGTAATGTCACGAAGTGCTTGGCGATATTCCAACCATTCTGCTTTCTTCTCATCAGAAAGTGAACAATCACTGACTTGAGTCCAGTCACTTAATTTTAGCAACTCATCCCTCTTTACTCTATTTTGCCCCTCCCAGTTGTATGTCTGGGTTGGGGTGTAATTATTACTTGCATTCAATAATGCAACTTCTGGTTCAATGCTTTCAATACTCATTTTCTTATATAATTTGGAATGTTTTCTTTGCAGGAAGGGAACTTGCACCATTTACACCATACAATGCCCACCCTCGAATGTTTGTCTGTGTTGGGTCTTCACCATTAGCACCATGCGAGTAAGCAATTTTATTGTTCTGGAGGTGGGTGTATTGTTGTGAAGCAAAATTGGTCACCACAAATCTATCGAACCTCTCAGCTTGGCCTAGTAGGTTACTATTCCTCGGAGTGTCAGTAAGCACTGGGTCAAAAGCGTGAAAAACATTACCACCAACTGCCTCAAAGGAAAATGCAGGAAACGCATTATCAATATAGTTTTGAGGCAGAGAGTAATTGGTCTCCATGACAAATGGGCCAACACTTGAACCACTTGTGCCTTGATAATTTAAGGCATGGTGGAACTGGCATGATCCGTCACCTATAAACCTTGCAGTCTGGAACTGACCACTGAATAACACTTCGTTCTTAAAGTAACCGTGACTACCGTTACCTAACACATAAAGCATTTGTGATGCATTTTCATTACCTAGATCGTTTTTTAGTTCTAATGGATTTGCTTCATTGTAAATACCTGCACCTCCTGCCACAAAAAACATTCCATACCAGAAATGGACACCACCACCGAACTCAAAAGCACAACCATTACTTAGCAAGATATACCCACCTTCAAATGCCTGTGCTAGAGTTGATTGCGTACCAGTTTTTCCAGTAATTTTAATGTGCATATTTATAAACGCATTTGCACTTCTGTTGTTACAAAGTGGGATTGCACCAGTTAGATTTTGGATTTCCCAAGTGCGAACTGCATCAACTCCAATATAGTACCAACCTAACCACCTTTCATCGACAGTCTGTTGCCAAGCAGGGTCAACAATGTCAGTCTCAAATCGAAGCTCAACAAGACCTCTGTGCTGATTATGAAACTTTTGAATGTACAAGGTGGCGGCCTGCATTGTGGAGAAAGTTTCATTAATGCGAGTACGCAAACCTTCTAATTTGTAAGTTCTGCGTGTAGCTGAATCAGTTGTTCCAGTGTTTGCATTTAAGTAAACTCGCAAAGTAGTATTGAAGTTGGTTTGCATCAAACCATCCACCGTAGAACCACTAGATATATCTAGACTGCGAGCAGTGTCAGCATTTTCGGATAGAGCAAGATTTGTACTAGAACCATCAGCACCTGCTGGGCCTTCTGGGCCTTCTGGGCCTTGTTGACCTTGTGGGCCTTGTGGGCCTGCTGGACCTGTAGCACCATTGGTTCCATTGGTTCCGTTGGTTCCGTCTGTACCATTTGCACCTTTTTGGGCAAGTAATCCCCAGTAAGTTGTGTTCGTTGGAGCGTTGCCAGTTGTGTTCCCTTTGGCGATATAGCTTGATCCATTATAGACTACTACATCATCTTCTATATATGCAGTTGAAGAAGAGTAACTACCTTTGTAGTCAACATGCGGAACCCCCGTTACATCACCAGTGACATCTAGCGTTCCTGCGATTTGCACACCTTGACTGGAGACTTTAAGTGCCGAAGATGTACCTTCCCCGTCTTCGACCGTTCTTAAACTGCCGTCTACTCCGTTATTAGAATTTGATACCTGCAATAAATCTTTATAGGTATCCTTAATTGCCCGTCCTTGTAATGTAGCCATTTAGCTTGCCTCCCAGTTTTTTGTTAAGTTTGACCACGGACTGGATTCACTCTTCCAGCCTGCGATTAAAGTGTGATTTGTGTTTGTTGTGAGTGAAGTATTTAAATTAATTATGCCTTGCAGAATTGAGCCAGCGAACTCCCTGTCCCATTCCACATCTGTATTTTGCCACTCAATAGCAGATGCCCAGCCTGCGGTCCCTACCGTCATTGAAAGGGCTATAGATGCGCTTGTTGTCCGTTCGTATACTTTTGCAGTAAATTGATTGGATGTACTTGTATCCTCTTCATCCCAGTCTACATCCATGTAATCCCAGAAAACAGATGACTCATAATCTGCGGTCCCTACAGATGCATTAAGAGTAAATGATGCTGCTGCATTTCTTATGATTTTAGGTACAAAGAACTGAGTGGTTCCAGATGTATCTTCTTCATCCCAATCTACATCCATGTACTCCCAGAAAACGGTAGAATTATAATCAACCGTACCTATGCCTGTTTCAATTTTTATTGATGCACTGGCACCCTCTTCAATTACTTTCGCAAGATAAGGTGTAGATGTTGATTCTGGAGCATCCCAGTAAACATCCATATTTTCCCAGAATACTGGCGATTCCCAATTTGCCGCTCCACCGTCAAATCGTAAATTTATAGATGAAGTTGCTTGTCTATTAAATTCAACATCAGACTGAACTAAAGTCGTTAGACTAAATGATGCGGATGCGGATCTTTGCTCAATTATATAGCGAACAGGGATGCTTGCGAACAAAGACATATCACCGTCTACAATGTCTTCAATTCCGTTTGCCGTCCTCCACTCGACTATATCATCTATCTCTAGGTCTTCCCAGCCTTCAGCATCTATGTACTTTTGGCATAGGCTTTGATCATCTAATTCATCACATGCCCAGTCTTTAAATTGATTTAATAATTCGGTCCCCGAGTTGCCGCCAGCAAGGTTTGCAACATAGTCTTGGCCTGCAACTTCACCATATGCTGGAGTTGTGGTAAATAAACTTATACTGCCAAGAATCCCTGCAACAGAAGCAACGACTAACTTGCCAGACTTTACACTCGTATTTTGTTTCGCCTCAAAATCTTGGTTGCGGCCAGATACTATTCTACGAAAAGCTTCGTTTCTTATCTTCATATGGCAACCCCCTTAAATCCTTTAATACCTCGATCATGCTGGTGGACGAGTTTGTCTATTTCTCGCACAAGCATATCAAGCCCAAGTGACTCCTGTAAGGCTGCTTTTTCGTTCTGGCCGTCACTTATTAAAAATGACCTATAAGCATATGCCTTTATAGCTGGAGCCAAATAATTTAATAACGGTTTGTCCGAATCTTGTGGGGAAAAAACAGGGGGTTCTTCTCTATATCGAACCCATACATGATTTGTTTCAAATGGTAAATCTACATAAATCCCTTCACGGCCTAACTCCCAATCTAATACAGGACCAGAATTATACCTTGGGTCCGCAGTATGAATACTAAACAAGGTGCCGATCACCTCTTCATCTTTTTGATCAAAAGCTATAAACCTTTCGAAGGTAGTATCAACTTTCTGCCAGTGACTTCCATCACTTATGTTAATTCCGTTTTGCGAGAAATTTACATACTTTAAGGATCCATCCATAATTCCTCCGTTAAAGTTTTTTATACAAAGATAAATTTCTTTGTTATACTCAACTAAGGACCCCAATTGATATAAGCCAGACTCTTTCCATTCTTCTGCGGTAAACCTATCTCCTATCTCATGCCATACACTCCCTTCATCTGGACTCACATAAGGGAACCAGTCTCTATCAGTATCAGTCCATTGCTGGAGGTCTGCCCAATACTCACTAGTTCTTGTGTCAAAGTTTGCGAATTTCCTGTAATATTTGTCGTTGTAGAAAACCTCATCTCCAATTTCGTAAGACTTATTCTCAACCCATAATGGGCGGAAGTATCGCTTTTCAATTCTTGTAGATTCTGGCCAAGGATAATAATCCCAGACGAACCTTGTGGCATCATTTATAAACTCTGCGAATTGTGCCTTTTCGTGTGCAAGAATGTTCTCAGAATCAATTCCTGCAATAGCGGCCAACCCCTTTTCAATCTGGGAGTATGGGATTGTACGCATCTTAAATTCCTAGCTTTGCTGACTTACTATTTATTGAAACTAGGTCCCCAAATCGTTTTTCTAACCAATTTAAAAAACTCTTATCTTTCCAACATTCGTAACCCAGCTTGCCTCCCCAGAAATGATATACCTCTTGGCATATCTTAAAACGAAGTCTACCAAACGGTAGATCTTTTCTCTCTCCCCCAGAGACTCTTTTTTCAGCCTCCATGAGTTTTCTTTGTTCAATCTCTGCCCCAGCAAGCTCGGCGCGGAAAATATCAGCAAGGCTACCCCAAACATCTTTCGTGATGTTTTCCTTGCCAACGATTATTTCTTCCGCACCAAGCATACTAGAACCGAATGAAACTAAATCTTAGGTAAGTGAGTATTTACCGTGATCCAACCCACCAGAGTAGGATTTCAAGGAGAACACGGACTCAATGATTGAGCGTGGTCCACCTCCCAAGTCTGGAAGTTCACGAACAGAAGTTTCTTCTGCATAGCAAGCTTCAAGCTGGGCCATATTTAAGATGAATAATGTTTTCTGTCCAACGGTAGCATCATATGCACCACCACCGTCACGGGCATCCTGCTCTAAGAAAGAAGAGAGGTTTAGGGTGATTGTACCGAAATCGGACTCAATGATATCCACGGCAGCACTCAAGCGACCTTCGTCAGTGTCACGGTTGGAAACGACAAGGTTATTTGTGCGAGGAGTAAACAAGGTGAAGTTAGAAATGGTTTTCTTAACTTGCGTTCCACAAAGACCGTAAAAGGTTTTATCGGACTCACCTGTTTGCTCGTAAATGCTTTGCAGAATATCCCGAAGGTCTTCCTCTACCGCATTTGCAGCAGCAACGGATTTGATCGAACCTGCTGGGGTGCGAAAATCAGCAGGGACTGGCAAAGTGCCTTGTGCTGCACTGCTAACCCATTTACCGAGGCCACGAGTCTGGTATGGAGATGCGTTTGTTTCCTGTGCAGTTTCCTGTGAGGAACAAAGGGTACTCTCAATGTCACGCTTGTGACTAACAAGGGCTTTGGCGATACTATTAGCCATTTCCTTCTTGTATCCCACTCCAGCAACATCAGAAACCATGTTAGCCAAACGAGATACTTTAGGTACTCGTCTTGCGTACTGAAGGTATACCGAACACTTTGTGCGGTCATCGTAATTCTCGAAATCACCGTCAGCAATATCGGCACCATCGATAGGTAAGTTGTCACTTATTCCACCAGCATAATTTGCAGTGCGAACAAGGTTATCTTTATGCTTGTCTAAGGGCCACTCAACAAATGAGTTTTTAGGTGCGGCACCTTTTTTTACTTGCGAAATGAATGGGCAGGATTTCCTGTCCACGATTGTCATTAAGTCACTAAGTGACTCTCTCTTAAGGGATTGATCCCGTTCTACTATAGCCATTTTAAATTATCTCCTATTACAATATTGATTCAATGTATGAGGATGCATCTTCTACCGAACCAGATGAGGCTTGCTGCAAGAGGGTCTTCTTTGTGCTACCTTTCTTGCGTACTACTGATGGTTTTGCTCGACTTGGAACTGGGGCCGCAGGTGCCGCAGATTGCTTGACTGGCTTGGTTGCCTTCCTAGCGTTCACGGACTTTATTCCTTCAATTGCGTAAGCAACGGTAAGAACTGAAAATGGATCTTTATCATAGTATTCCTTGATAAAAGGATTTGCTGATAGCACCTGCTGGACCTCCAGCATTTCTGGGCTTTGCTTGTCCTTCATCCATTCAAAAGTTTGCATGGCAGCGGTTTTGTTTTGCTCACGCTGCTGAAGTCTTTGTGCGGCTTGAGGAATGTTTTTTCGTAAATCACGATCAGTTTCTACCATTAGTTTTCTGGCCTGCTCATATTCTACTTCATGCTCGGATCCTGTAATGTCAGTGTAATCACCTCCATCTGGATTCTCTATAAGCCAATCACGCAAATGCTCTGCCTCCGCCTCTCTTGCCTGTAGTTCCTTGAAATCCTTTACTCCATCAAATCTCTCTAGTCCCTTGTTATCGGGAGTAGGCTGATTTTTGGATGACTCCATTTCTGCTATCTTAGCCTTGAGTTCTTCTGCTTCTGCTTCTGCTTGGTTCCTTGCTTCAATCAATTTACCAATGCGTTTCTTGACTCCTTCTGATTCCTCTTGCTTTGGATCCTCTGGTGCTTCATCCCCCGATAACTCAGTGAATAAAGACTCAGCCTCTGGTTCCTCAACTTCTTCTGCAACTTCTTCAGTTTCCTCAGTTTCAACTAGTGTTTCCTCAGTCTCTTCTGTCTCTTCTGGTTGGTCTTCTAATGCACTCTCAAAGAACGATGATGAGTCTAACCCTGCGGCCTCGGCAATATCGCCAAGACTAACAATGCTATTGTCATCTTTTACTTCACTTTCTTCTGCTTTTAGGGATGCGATCCCATTTGAATCTGCCATAGGTTTTTCTTCTCTGACGGTGGAAATTTTACTCGTTGTACCGCAACGGACGGGTTAAATGTTAACCCAAATTGAGATTACGATTAACCAAACGACAACGCCCATATTGGAGTTGCGTGGAGTTGCATCAAATGAACCTATACCAAACCGATTTGGTTAATTGCTTATGCTCTTCGGAATATTGTAATCCCTTAAATTTCTCGATCTTGCCTGCACTGATTTGCTCCTTAATAAAAATATAGCAGTTGGATATACCTTTACCTGTTTCCTCACGCAACTCATGGACCGTAAACCAGTCTTTTCCTTCTGGTTTAATTTCCTTTGATGCACCAACTTCTTTTAATTTTTTTGCCCAATTGATGGCCATAAATACTCCCCATCGAATTTACGCACGGTCCAAGCAGCCCATGCTTTGTTAGAGTAATACCCAAATACCCAGCCAGCTTCATGGGCTAAACGATTAACTTTGGCACGATTCCATTCCATTGATGTTGTCGCTAGGCATCCAGCAGATATTGCAGACCCTCCCTTGTGCCTCGGGGTAGTGTAATTTTGTATGGAGTGAATATGCCCATGAACGCAACATCCGCCAATAGGAGCAAATGTGATGGCATGTTGCTTGCAGGCTGATACGGCACCATGAAAATACCCGTGGACAAAAGCAAATTTGCCTAACTCTAAAACTCCCCTGTCTACAGAGTAAGGAAAAGTTTTACATTTAATTTTCCGACAAGTCTTCTGGATATCTTTAATACCCATACGCGCGGTATCCCGTACAATCCCGACTGAATGCTTTTCTGCCGTCTGCCATAGACGGTCATCATGATTTCCTAATAAAAAATAATTTGGCTCCCATGTTTTTAAGAAGTCCATCCCTGCTTCCACATCCGCCTCCATGCTTGCGTTTTTTTCCGCTGGATCCGCATTTCTCATAAGTGGCGAAAAGTCAAAAAGGTCTCCGCCAAAGATTTTTACATCTGGCTTGAACTCTTCTGTGAATTTGAGCAGAGACTTAACCGCATCGGGATCCTGTTTATCGCCATGAAGATCACTAGCGAATATGAAAGACTTCACCTAACAGGCCCTTTTTCTGCCTTTAATTGTAGCTTTTTTTACTTTCTTTTTTTTCGTATATGGCATTACTCGTCCTCCAAAATTATATCTGATTCAAACTCAACTACCTCTTCATCGAGCCACTCATTTACATCATCAAGAGCAATCTGTGCGATATTAGTGTCCTCGATATCTGATTCCTCAATCCAACGATTTAATAAAGCTCGATGTTCTGTTTTAAATTTTTGCTCTGCCGTGTCTTTCATAATCATTTTTCAAAATGAAATTCAGAAACCTTAATTGGTGCATACGGGCAATTCCCGTGAAACTCATGTAGCTTGTCGTTTACTAAATCCTGCCACTTAGAAAAATCTAAAAGCACATTCATGTTATCAAGCAAGTAAGTAGGTTTTAACCCAGCAACCTTTGCAGCGGCCAAATGATATTCTACTGGGTAACACATGTAATGCCAGTTGTGCTGCAATGATCTTATTTGCATTGCATATTCTGGGTCTGGGTCATCAATCTGACACATGTCACTTACTATGACCTTGCCGCCCGTTTTAAGCACCCTTGCCACTTCTTTATAAGTATTTACTAGCGGACGATATCCAATAGATTGATCAAATAGAATTAAGTCAAAGGTCCCAGCCTCATAAGGCATGTCATCATAACTTGCCACTGAAAGTTCTGAGTTTTTTGGGATACCATTCCCTGCATGACATCTCTGGATCTGTCTATTTGAAATATTTAAGCCATTAAAGAATGCATCTGGATGCTTCTCTGCGAGGTATTTTAATGTGGTTCCAATACCGCATCCTGCATCAAGAATATTTTTCCTGCTCGGGTTTATTTTCCTTCTAGCAAACTGCAAATCCAGATGCGTATTAAAATCATTTGAGAGCAGGCCAGTCTGGAAAAGATCGTAATCAGCATCGATGTAAACCTTTGCAACATCGTCCCAGTATTCCGTGAGATCAATTAAGCTTTTACAAGCTTCACCGTAGTATGCGGTTAGTAAATCAAATTTATCTTTGTTCATTATTTGTACTCTTCTAATCGAGATTTAATTCCACTTATGGCATCTACACGGCCTGCGGCATGTGCAAATTTTGTCACATCATTTTTAGGGTCCGATACATCATTCACTGCATCTAAAAGCATATTATCTAAAACAGAGTCTAACGCTTGCCATAACTTTGAGTCTTGGCCTACTTCCTTGAATATACGGGAAACATCATCCGCATTCATGGGTGATGGATATTTAACTAAGGTTGCTCGCTTCCTTCTAAACATATTAGTACCCCCCTTGCCCCATTACTGGTTTCACTCCTACCCGTCCGATTTGTGCATTTTCACGCTGCTGCATACCGAACTGCAAGTACTTCATTCGATTATCTGCTAACTGCTTTACTAGTGGGTTCTCGGCCATCTTCTGCTGAATTGCTTGTGATGACTGAATGATCTGCTGGGCCGTTTGCGAACGAAGCTCAAAGTTTACTCCCTCCTTTGCAATTGGCTCAATTTCATTTGCAATTTTTATCCAGCTATTTTGCTCGTCATCTATTTCTTTCTGGGCTGCGGTTTGCTTATCCATGACTACCTGCTTTGCCAGCATTGGGTCAATTGACTCAGCTATTATCTCAAGTAGTTTATTGCGATCTAAGGCACCAGTAACATCAAATTGAGTAAGCTTAGTAACGGCATCCAGTTTCTTCTCCATAAACTCTGGATTTAATGTATCAACGGAAAACCGCAGAGATAAGTCATACCTGCCTTCAATGTCTTCCTGCTGCATTGCGATTTCCTCAATTGGTCCACCTGTAATCCGAGCTACAAACTCTGGAGATAAATACTGCTGGCACAAAGAAAGTGCTTGCGATAGTGCTTCTCTCCAAGAGTCAAGCCAACGGTTTACCATGCATTGCTGATATAATTGACGGGCCTCGGGTTTCTCTGGGTTTCCAAAGTACCTTTCCGCATCCATAATGGCCGCAGATTCTGCCTCCATTGAGCTTTGCGATAATGGGGGAGGTTGCAGCCAACCGATATCATCTGGGCGGCTTATAGTGATCTGTGAAGCTGGGGCTACAAGTAAATTCAACCCACCCCTGCGAGCGTTTACCAATAAGGGAGGTATGACTCCAATTTGACTTGCGTCATTTCGGAGATCTCTTTGCACCTTTGCTTCATATTGGTTTGTTGCGACTAGTTCCGATATACCTCTGGAGTCAAATATGGACCGTGAAAGTCTTTCCCTTGTAAACAAGACAAAAGGCATTTGGTTGTGACCATACTCAAGGATTTCATGCTTTCCGTAAAGATCTGGAACATGTGATGAAAATGCGGTGCAGTAAATTGCTGGCACATTTGTATCTTCATCATATTGCCTTTGGTAAGCATAGAATATTTCATAGAGGTCATTGAAGTCACCCTCTACACCTTTACCCATTGTATGCACCCCAAGCTGAATGGGATTGCGGTAATCGTATTCTGCGACCCCAGATTGGCCTTCCGATTTTTCCAGCACTGCTTCAACAAAATCTTCATTAAAGCCTTCAGTAATTATCTTATCTCGCAGCTCGGTCTCGGATAACCATTCTCTACGCATGATCACCCTAGCTCGGTCTAGCTCGGTGCAATTTGCATCAACAAAAATATCTTCGTATAGCTTATGTGCTACAAATCTGGGACGGTTCTCATGGATAGCTGGAGTAGGTATATTCATTTCCCCAGTTTTCCTAAAATCTTTAAGACCTTTTTTGAGTACTTTATCCTTTACCCCTGCGAAATGCTGGCGAAATAAACTAAGTGCATCTTCCTCCATGTCTGGATCTTGAAGGACCTGTAGAATTTGCTGCACGGCCTGCTCGGATCCTCCCTGCTCAGTAACCATTTGTACAACATCTTGTACGGTAAATTTTTTCATCCGCATGATAGTTTCCTGCTGCCAGTAAACTCCAAGCACCCCAATAGCAGGAGATCCAGAAAACATTTCTTGAGCTAAGATTTCCACTTCCCTACGAAGTTCTGGTAGCATTCTTTGCTCAAGGAAATAGGCCAAACAGTCCCTCCAGTAAGCTGCTTTCTTCTGATCACTGGTCTCGATTCCAGCCACTGACATATTAGACCTAAAGAATGCCTCTGAGACCATATGGACATGCTCATTAATTAATCGATCAGCAAGCCGCATATGGATATCACTGGCCCCCTCCCACGGTATTGGCCTATGCCCGAGATGCTCTTCATGCTTACGGCCATCATCAGACTGGCCAGACCATCTAGCGTATCTTACATCATCATAATCGTCTCGCCTGCGAAGATTACGGCCTGCGTCTTCAAGGATATCAGTAAGCTCAGATTGCAGTTCAGCTACATCTGGTTCATTAGCCGCTTTGTTTTTATCGGAATAATACTGATACCTCATGCTGGCACCTCTTCCATATCCAGCACATGTATCTCAATATCCCTTTTTACAAAGAATGCCCGAGCATTTCTTCTGAAATACTTAGGCTTTAAAATTCCATCCTTAATAAGGTTGGTCATTTCATGATCAGCTAATCCCAGCCAATCCATGACCTCTCTTCGCCTCAGTAAGGCTTTAGTCGGTTCATTTTTTCCTGCCATTGCAGGAACTATCTAAAAGATAGCGACCCGTCAACTCATTTTTTTTTCTTACGCATTCGGACAAGTTTATCAATGGCCTTGCCCATACCTTCATCATCTTCTGCCAAGAAGTGAATAGTCTCTGGCAAAACACGAGTACGCAAAGGTACTCGCCTTAAGTTTTCTGGTAAGGGCGGTCTACCATCTTGATTGGGCCTACGGCCGCCCCATCCTAGTTTTGGTTTATCTTCGGTTTCCTCGGTCATCCTATGATTATGACTCTTGCTTTGTGGGAGGCAATGAGTAAATTGCATTATTCTCAGTATCCACTACGACAAGTATTCCTTTCGCTATGTCGTTACAGATAGTCAAAACGAATTTATCTTTAATACCTTCATCCTCTTTGACATTTAGGATGCCGCAAACACGGCCTAAAATTTCTTTTTTCAATTTATGCATTTTCTATAATTTTATTAAGTTCAAGTAAAGACATGTCGAGAAAGCTTTTATTTTCGGACAGATCTGTTTTTTGTGTCGATTGCCTAGCTATATCTTTTTCCCATTCTTCAATAAAAGATTGCTGCTTGGCATATTCAATTTCTTCCTCTTCGGAAGATGGTAAATGTGGTATATCTGGCATTAGTAGCAAATCTCCCCACTAATCTTTCCCTGTAGCTCAAATTTTTGGATTGCGTAAACCCTGCTCCAGCAAATTTTAGATCTCTTTAATGATGTTGATGCTTTTTTTTGAAATTCATCAACATTATTGCACTCAATAAGTCTAGGTTTGATTCTCTTTCCTTTTTCATCTGAAAGGAAATGTAATTTGAAGATATAATTGTTCATTTGGTGAATAGTGATTTGATTATGGTGAATAAAAAGTGGCCTACTGCGATTGCAGGGCCGATGAATATGAGGTGATCGTATATTGTCATAGGTTGCGGATGTTTTCCTCAAAGTATGAATCTGAATAAAACAGATCATCATTGAAGCAGTAATACTGGTGGACTTGGGGAGTTGATACCCAAACATAGATGTACCACTTGCCTGCGATTTGCTGGGGCCGCTCATTGCCGCCACATGCGATAGATACACCTTGAGGGTAACCAGATTCCCATTGATAGGGGCATTCGAGTGGATTGTGAAAAGTAGAAGTAGTCATGTTTTGAATCTTATATATTGGGAGACATTAAGCAAGTGATAAATAGATTTATGACACAAGTTTTGCTTTGTCTCGGATCTCTTTGATTTGCTTAAAGTATTTCTCATTATCGATAAGGGTATTTAGAAATAATTTACATGCTTCCAGTTCCTTAAGGTTGGCCCGTTTGCGGCTGGCTACACGGTTAGCAAACTTCTGTAACCGCTTGCGGTCATCTGTAATGGCCTGCTTGGTCTCTTGGTATTCCTTATCACCCTTCCATTCCCAGAGGATGTTTGAATTAATCTTATCAATTTTCATAGATTGCACTGCTCCATGTGTAGAGACCTTCGATCCAGAATCCTTGAGAATCCAAGAATTTGCTTTGCTCATTATACTGATCATAGGATCCAGCATAGGATGAGTAATCCAGTGAAAAGAAAGGGGCATGATCTCCACCTTCATGGAGGATAATCAACTCGGATCCG